>Ga0208980_10001682_pt1 | contig 13446 bp, 14 predicted proteins | sample WetSurMetagenome_3_FD_187993 | JGI IMG/M metagenome (GOLD analysis project Ga0208980, IMG submission 187993) | Wetland microbial communities from Twitchell Island in the Sacramento Delta, sample from surface sediment Aug2011 Site A1 Bulk (version 2) | ecosystem: Environmental > Aquatic > Marine...
GCTTCGCTTACGGCTTCGCTTGCGGCTTCGCTTACGGCTTCGCTTGCGGCTTCGCTTACGGCTTCGCTTGCGGCTTCGCTTACGTTATCGCTAACGGTTTCGCTTAGCACTTGTGGAGCGGCGCCTGGGACCTGCGGTGTTTTCCCATTGTCGAGCTTCAGAAGCAAAACACGCCCTTTTGCCTTCTTCAATCCCTTGTCTTTGTTTCGATAGACGAGATAAAAGACTGCGACAATCAGAACAGCAAGCGCTATGAAGAAGATTCGATAAACTCTGGGATCTGAAAATATTGAGATCAATAAGTTACCTGGATGGGCCTGTGGGAAATCTGGGCTGCCTGGGATCGACCGGCTGCGGGCTTTTGCCCCAGAATCCCTTTTTTTCACCAGCGGGCGCTTCATTGCCCAGCAATTTCATGCTTATTTTCCCGAGGATGCGCCTTTCATAGGTACCCAGGGAATCAAGCGGCACCCATTTTTCGGTCCCGTCAACATCCCGGTTCAGCGCCTCCATTTTTGTGCGGATCGTGAGCATAGTCTCGGTCGGAGAGATTATGTCCATAAGGGCTTCGGCCGAATAGCGCGCTTTGAGCCAGCTGCCCGTGACCGTATCTTTTTTGATGGCAACTTTATCGACCTCGCTCGAGGTCAAGGAGCCCGTGATGAATTCAGAGGGGCGGGTGGTAATAATTCCGCCTTTCCGGTCTTCGAGCTCTATTTTCAGGTCCATATCCTCAAATACGTCGCGAACCACATTGGCAACAATGTCGATTTTATTTACAAACTTGACCGGGTCCGGCAGATTGGGCTTTTGCGTTTGCGCATACAGCATAACGGCGCCGAGTCCGCACAGCAGTAACTCCGCAAACACCAACAACTTGCCCCCAAGGCTATAGAATTCCGGTAAATGTAAGCGCACGCAGAGAATGTAACACCGGCTTTGATTCAAGTCAATCTTTCGAGGAGCAGAGCGGAGGTGCTGATCAGAAGCCCAATCTCCGGGTTTGAATAGCGCGGACACAGGCTGACTACTGCCGTGCATCGGCCGGATTATCAATGGTTTGTTGCATATGCCGGTTGATATCTGTATCCTTGGCAAGAAAGTTGCCGTATTGTTCGCCGATGGTTATTCATTTGCGAAATCGGAGAAAGCTGATCTTTTTATGGCCAAATATTCCACCAATTGGGTCGATTACCGCCTGCCGACCGGGCAGGAGTTTTCCGTGGCAATCTGCGGATATAACGGGAAAGTGCGCCACATGTACATTGGCAACGACCCGGTGCGCCGCCAGTTCATAGCGTATGTCTTCGTCAACGACGAGTCCTGCCACACCGCCGAGCATTGCCTGGCTCTGGATTGCCCCCTCAACCGTTCAGAGCATGAGCATCTTCTTCACATGCTGGACATGAACGAGGATGAACCTCTGGATCCGGAAGCCGCCAAACAATGGGGAACCGAAAGCACTCTGGAGTGCTTCCTGAAGTTTGCGCAGAAGGTCCATGAGCTTCTGCCGGAAGAGCTCAAAAAGCCTCAGGAACCGCTGCAAGAGTAATGCGGACAACCGGAAGCCGTCCGCGCTACCGTGCCGATTTGCCCTGCGATATCCGACGGACCGCCAGAGACTTCTGATACCGGTTCACCGCATTGATATGGGACGTGTAATTGGTGGAAAACTGGTGCGTCCCGTCATTCCGCGATACGTAATATAGATAATCGGTTTCGGCAGGATTCAGGGCATCGCGGATGGAGCGAGCGCCCGGGTTGGCGATCGGCCCGGGGGGCAGGCCGTTATGCAAATAGGAGTTGTAGGGTGATGCCATTTGCAGATCCGCCTTGCTCAGCCGGCCGCGATAGGTGCCTGCCAGCTTCATCGCATAAATGATGGTTGCATCGCACGCCAGCGGAATTTTCCGCTCCAGCCGGTTGACCAGGACCGATGCAACCAGCGGACCTTCTGCCGGATCCTTCACCTCTTTCTCGATCAGCGATGCGAGAATGACGATTTGCGGGACGCTCAAGCGGGCGTGTGCCGGCGATTGCGCCGCTATCCGCGAGTATCTCGAGCGAAACTGTTGCACCATGGCATGGATAACATCTTCAGGCCCGGCTTTGTGGCCGAAGCGATAGGTTTCGGGGAAAAGATACCCCTCCAGATTTTTGGCGCCGGGGTCCAGATCCCGTATCCAGTCGGTCCGCAGCAGGGCCTGCTCCAGTTCCGCCCGGTTTCCCAATCCTTTTTCGGCCAGTAGTTCCAAGGTCTCCCGGGCGGTCAATCCTTCCGGAATGGTAACAGACCGGAAATATACGTCCCCGTGAACCAGTCTCTGAGCGACATGCCGCGGCGTGGCGGGTTCGGAAAACCTGTATTCTCCGGCCTGGATGCGGCGGCTGTTCCCTGTGAATCGCATGTAAACTCTGAAAGGCAGCTCGGTATGAAGAATCTTCGCATTTGCCAGAAGCCGGGCAACTTCATTGGTGCTCGAGCCGGCCGGTATGTTTACAAAGGTTCCTTCGGCGGCCCCGCTGTAGTAGGGGCTTTCGAGCTCCGAGCGAAGCCAGGCCCCCGCAAAAAGCAGCCCGAGGACGACGGCGGAAAATGCGGCAACAAGGAGGAATAAAAGGCGCCGCAAAGCTATTTCTCCTTCAGGTATCTTTCGAGAATCAGTGCCGCGGCGAGAGAATCCGCCGTGCGATACTTCTTTCTCTGCTTCGCGTTCATACTCCGCCAGATTTCTTCGGCGTCAACCGATGAAAGCCTTTCGTCCACGCCGGCCACTGGAATTGCCAGAGCGGTCTGGAGCGCTTTCATCAGCCGCTCCATCCTAGCCGCCGCATCGCCGCGCGTGCCGTCCATATTCAGGGGAATTCCAATCACAAGCTTCCGGATATCAAAGATGCCGATTGCAGTTCTGATCCTTTGGATAAAATCCTTCCGCCCGGCGTTGGGGATCGACGACAGAGGCTGTATCGTCACGCCCATTTCATCGCAGTAGGCCAGCCCAATGTTCTTTGCGCCATAGTCCACGGCCAGAATTTTTCCTGTCGGATCCACTTAATCATTGGATCATACACGCCTCAACCGGTCAACCCGTTCCACAGTTAATCGGATGGGTCTGGAGCTCCGTCCTCACTAAAACCATTTTCCTGCCCTTCCTAAGTTATTGTGGGGACCGCTCTCCCTTTTTTTGTTTTCGTGAGGACGGCTCTCCAGAGCCGTCCGATTGGGTGAATGACTGGTTGTGGCTTAATCGGGCGGGTCTGGAGGCCCGTCCTCACGAGAATAATAGTGTCTGGAGACCGGGCCTCACTAAAGCCAAAGGTTGCCCCAATCTTGCAGACGGACGGAAAACGCATTTGAATGACCGCTGCAGTTGCTATAATATTCATCAGTTTAAGTCCCTACCCGGCTGGGAGGTAAGATGTTCAAAAAGGGCAAATCTATTGTCTTCCTTGGATCCTTAATCATCGTGCTGTACGGGCTTTCGGCGATTTTCTACGGCAAAGTTGTTGCCAGAGATGACGCTTACAAGGAACTCTCCGTTTTCATGGATGTCCTCAAAAAAATCAATGATGACTATGTTGAGGCTCCGAACATGAATAAAGTTCAGGAAGGCGCCATGAGAGGGTTGATTGACGCCCTGGATCCCTATTGCAGCTTCCTCACCAAGGAGCAATACGATGCTCTTCAAAAGCGTAATGCAAACGGGAATGTAAACCTCGGGATTGTCCTTTCCAAACGATCCGATGTGATATACGTGGTGTCCTGTGAACACGATGGCCCTGCCGCGGAAGCGGGCATCCGCCCTGGCGATTACCTGCTCGCCGTGGGAGGGCAAAGCGTCGAGGACAAAAGCATCCCGGAAGTCGACAGCCTGCTGCGGGGGACGCCGGGGTCTCAGGTTAAAGTTACGATATTCAGAAGCACCAGAACCAAGCCGATCGATATCGAGATGACCTTCAAATCCCGGTCCGCGACTCCGGTCAGCTCCAAAATGCTGGATGGAAATGTTGGATTCCTGGATATTGCGTCCTTGGCCGGCGCGTCGCTGGAACAGGTCAAGATCCGGCTGAAGACTCTGATTTCCGCAGGCGCGGAACAGATCCTGCTGGATCTGCGCGACTGCGCCGATGGCGAGCCCTCAAGCGGCGCCGAGCTGGCAAACTACTTTTTGCGCGACGGCATCCTCTACTTTAGCCAGAACCGGCAAGGCGAAAAAGTTCAGGTCGTTGAAGCAAAGGCTGAAAATTTTGTCACCGGGCTTCCCGTGGTTGTCCTGATCAACGGCTCCACAGCGGGCGCGGCTGAACTGGTAGCCGGAGCAATGAAAGACAGGGGGCGGGCGACCATCGTGGGCGAAAAATCGTTTGGAGTCGGTTCAGCCCAACGGACGTTACCGCTGAAAAGCGGCGCTGTGCTTATTTTGTCTACGGCCAAGTACTGCACCCCGGGAGGGAAAGTCATCCAGGATGAGGTGGTGCGCAAGGCGGGCATTTCGCCGGATATTCAGGCTCCGGATGACGACAAGCGCCAGGACCTGGCGGTCGAATCGTACTATGACGACCAGGATGACGCGGGCAAATTCCGCTTGCTGCAGGAAAAGATCGACAAGATTCAAATAGACAAGGCGCTGGAGATTCTGGCCGGCGAGAGAGCCAAAAAGGCTGCCTGACGGCAAATGGTATTGACACTATTTCGGCCTTTCTGGTAGTTTAAGTCCTTATTTTTTAGGCGCGTAGCTCAGGGGGAGAGCACTTCCTTGACGCGGAAGGGGTCAGCGGTTCAAATCCGCTCGCGCCTACCAATTTTTTTTGCCATGCGGATTTGGGCCCGCGGCGGAAGAATCCGCAACCGCTGGCGCAGCCAAAGACCTTTAAAAACGCGGAAATAAACCTGGGACGAACGCTCCTCCTTGGATGAATGAGTCTGATGAAAGTTACCCGTCGAGTTGCTTTTCCTGCCAGATTTACAGACTAGCACACAAAAAGGATTTCTTTTTCTGTCCTTTCGATTGAATCGGGCAAGAGTTGGTTTATAGAATATGTCGCTGAAAATCAAATACGCAGACGGCTCCATCGGTGAGATAGCAGATGAAAATGCGGCGCTTGAGGTTTACCGCCACAGCATTTCTCATCTTATGGCTGCGGCGGTAAACAAGCTTTTTCCGGGGACTCATTTGGGGATCGGTCCGGCCATTAGCGACGGCTTTTATTACGATTTCGAGCGCCCGGAGGGCTTTGCGGAAGAGGATCTGGCAAAAATCGAAAACAAGATGCGGGAAATTGCCGCCCAGGGCCTCCTTTATGAACCGTCGATGATGTCCAAGGACGAGGCGATCGCTTATTTCCAGGGTCAGGGAGAGCACCTCAAGGTCGAGCTGATCCGGGAAAAAGCCGGCGAGCGCTTATCCTGCTACCGTCTGGGCAGTTTGGTGGATTTCTGCCTCGGCCCGCATCTCTACTCCACAGAGCAGATTCATCCCGAAAGCTTCCACGTCCTCAGCATTGCCGGTTCCTACTGGCGGGGCGACGAGCACAACCAGCAGCTACAGCGAATCTACGGGACTGCGTTTTTGACGCCCGAAGCGCTCTCGGAGTACCTGAAGCAGATCGAGGAAGCCAAAAAGCGCGACCACCGCAAACTGGGGAAAGATCTGGACCTTTTCAGCATTTCGGAAGAGGCCGGCCCCGGGCTGGCATTCTGGCACCCCAAGGGTACCCGGGTGCGGTTGATCATCGAGGATTTTCTGCGCAAAGAGCTGTATCGGCGGGGATATGAATTCGTGACAACGCCCCACGTGGCGCGCGACGTTTTGTGGAGAACATCGGGGCATTACGATTACTATCGGCAGAACATGTACGTGTTCAACATCGATGACGATGAATTTGTCATCAAACCGATGAACTGCCCCGGGCACATCCAGATTTACAAATCGCATATGCGCAGCTATCGGGACCTGCCCATTCGCTATGCCGAATTCGGAACGGTCTACCGCTATGAAAAGAGCGGCGTCCTTCACGGCATGCTGCGCGTCCGGGGCTTCACCCAGGATGATGGCCACATCTTCTGTACCCGCGATCAGGTTTACGGCGAAATATCCGATACGATGGATTTGGTTTTATTTATAATGCAAAATTTCGGATTCGATCAGTACAAGGTGGAGCTTTCCGTGCGGGACGAATCCAAAAAAGGAGACTACGCCGGCACGGAAGAAGATTGGAGGCTGGCCGAGGAGGCTTTAACGGAAGCGTTGCGCTCGCGGGGGATCGGATGGAAGCGCATGGAGGGTGAGGCTGTATTCTACGGGCCGAAGATCGACGTCAAGCTGATCGACGCTATCGGCAGGCCCTGGCAGCTTTCGACGATCCAGTTTGACTTCACCCTGCCAAAGCGCTTCGATTTGTCGTATGTGGCTTCCGACGGGCTTGCCCATCAGCCCGTCATGGTGCACCGGGCGCTGCTCGGTTCGATCGAGCGGTTCCTCGGGGTGCTCATCGAGCATTACGCAGGAGCGTTCCCGATATGGCTGGCGCCGGTTCAAGCGGTTATAATACCGATTTCCGAGCGTCACCATGAATATGCCCGTCAGGTGATGCGCCGACTGGTGGGCGCGGACCTCCGGGTCGAGATTGACGGCAGGAATGAAAAAATGGGCTTCAAGATCCGGGAGGCCCAAAACCAAAAAATCCCCTATATGCTTATCGTCGGGGATAAGGAGTCGCAATCGGGAGAGGTTTCGGTGCGTAACCGCTTCCTGGGAGACGAAGGATCTCAGCCTCTGGGAGGCTTTTTGGGGAAAATTGAGGAATTCATCAAATCCCGGGCCGTCCGTCCGTAGATGCGGGCACCCGGTTTTTCTCTCAAAACAAAAGGAGGTTGCCAATCACAACAGCTAAACAAGTCAGGGTTCGTGTTAATGAATTGATCCGGGCAAAAGAAATCCGGGTTGTGGACGAAGATGCGGGACAGTTGGGAATCATGACTCCCGAACAAGCACTGGCTATCGCACGGTCCCGGGAACTGGACCTCGTGGAAGTGGCGCCTGGGGCAAATCCCCCCGTTTGCAGGATCATGAATTATGGCAAGTTTCAGTACCAGAAAAGCAAGCGAGCCCACGAGGCGAAAAAACACCAGAAGCAGGTGGTCCTTAAAGAAATAAAATTCCGGCCGAAGACCGAGGAGCACGATTTTCAGTTCAAGAAGAACAACATCGTGCGGTTCCTGACGGAGGGGAACAAGGCCAAGGCAAGCATCGTCTTCCGCGGACGGGAGATGACGCACCAGGAATTGGGGCGCAAATTGATGGACAGGCTGGTAGCCGAACTGGAAGAGATCGCTGAGGTCGAGCGGCCCCCAAAGATGGAAGGATACGCCCTGGTCGGCATATTTTTGCCGAAAAAGCGATAGGTTTTACTGTCGCTTGAATTTCCCGCTTCATGTATCATCCGCCCAAAAAGGGCAAAGTGTGATTGGTTTCATGTCTTAATTATATGCTGGGAGAACGCCTGTGAAGCGCAAGACATCAAAAAGTGCGGCAAAACGATTCAAAGTAACCGGGACGGGCAAAATCATGCGCCGCCATAGCCACGCCCGTCACATATTGACCAAAAAATCCCGCAAGCGCGTGAGAAAACTGGTGGACAGCGCACTAGTGAGCAAAGCGGACCATAAGCGCGTCAAGAAGATGCTGAACATCTGATTTTCTGACCGGAATTCGGAGTAAAGAGATGCCAAGAGTAAAAAGAGGGAACAAACGTATTCAGCGCCGGAAAAAAATCCTGGGGCTGGCCAAGGGCTATCGCCTGACCAAGAGCAAGCTTCACAGGTCCGCAAAGGAATCTGTCGATCGCGCGCTCCAGTTTGCCTACCGCGACCGGCGGGCCAAGAAGCGGGATTTCAGAAGCCTGTTTATCCTGCGTGTCGGCGCTGCAGCCCGCAAGAACAACATTTCCTACAGCCGATTTATGAGCGGCCTGAAAAAGGCAAGCATTGCCCTCGACCGCCGGGTCCTCGCCGAGATCGCCATTAAAGATCCCGAGACCTTTACTCAACTGACCGAAAGTGCCAAAGCGGCACTGGCGGCTGCCTAAGATTTTCCGTCTTACAGACTCGGATTCGAGAGCGCCCGGGTGTCCTGCCACGCCGGGCGTTTCCTTTTAGGGTTTCCCGTTTCCGGTTCCCCGTTTCCCGTTTTGAAGATGCTTAGAAACCGGAAACGGGAAACCCATAAACTGCAGAGGTAGGCCATGAATGATCTCATAGAAAAGTTGCGGCAGCGTTTTGAAGAGGATTTCGCCACCATTACGGGAATGGAGAGCTGGAAAGCTGTGAGGGATAAATACCTGGCCCGGGAAAGCGGAGTGATCACCACCGAACTGAAAAAACTCCGCGATCTGCCCAAGGACCAACGCCCCGCATTCGGGCAGGCAATGAATCAGCTGCGGGCGCTGGCCGAGGAAAGACTCCAGGAGAAATATGCCGCTGCCAAAGCCGCGGAACTCACGGCGAAACAGCGGCACATCGATGTGACGAGGCCCGGTTTTCCTTTCGCCCTGGGCAGTGCTCATCCCATCAAGAAGCTGCAGGCTGAAATCGAGCAGGCGTTTGTGAAACTCGGTTTCCAGGTCATGAACCTGCACGAGATTGAGAAGGAGTATTACAATTTTGAAGCTCTGAATATGCCCCGCAACCACCCGGCGCGGGATGCCCAGGACACCTTTTACCTGGACGAAACGATGCTGCTGCGCTCGCACTGCACATCGGTCGACGTGCACGCCATGGAGACGATCCTGCCTCCCATCCGCGCCGTCACCACGGGCAAGGTCTACCGGCGGGATCCTGCCGACGCGACCCACTCCCCGATGTTTCACCAAGTGGATGTCGTGGTCGTGGAAGAGGGAATTACAATGGGAGACATGAAAGGGATGCTCGAAGCATTTCTCAAGCAAATCTTTCATCCCAACATTCAAATGCGCCTCAGGCCTGGTTTTTTCCCGTTCGTGGAACCGGGCGCTGAAGTCGACATCAGCTGCATCTTCTGCTCCGGCAAGGGATGCCCCAAATGCAAACAGAGCGGCTGGATTGAAATCCTCGGCGCGGGAATGGTTCATCCCAAGGTACTGCGCATGTCGGGTCTGGACGACTCGCGCTATTCCGGATTTGCCTGGGGCCTCGGCATTGACCGGGTTGCCATTCTCAAATACGGCGTGGACGATATACGGCTCTTCTTCGAAAACGATCTCAGGTTTTTGAAGCAGTTTTGATCCGGGATGCATATCAAATAGTGCATATGCGCAGGCGTTTATCAGGAGTTTTTTTATGAAAATCAGCCTTGAGTGGCTTCAGGAATATGTCGAAATAAAGGAAAGTCCGGAAAAACTGAAAGAAGACCTTTCCATGATCGGGCTTCTGGTGGAAACCATAGCGGAAGCTCCGGGGACCTCTGTTCTGGAGGTCGAAGTGACTTCAAACCGGCCGGACTGCCTGAGCTACATAGGAATCGCCCGGGAAGTGGCTGCCCTCTACCGGCGGCCGCTGAAGCGGCCGCCGCAACAGGAGCATCTCCATGCTGCCTCGGAAAGAATTCCATACAGGATTGAGGTGCGGGACGAGGATCTGTGCCCGCGTTACGTGGCGCTGGTGCTCGATGGTATTCGCGTGGGGGCTTCCCCGGCCTGGATGCACCGGCGCCTCGAGGCCGCCGGGATGAGGCCTGTAAACAACATCGTTGACATCACCAATTATGTCCTCCTGGAGATGGGTCACCCGCTTCACGCCTTCGATTTCGACCTGCTGCGCGGGGGAAAGATCGTCGTTTCAAGGGCCCGTCCGGGCGAACTCATGGAAACTCTTGACGGAGTTCAGCGGGAATTGGATGGAGAGATGCTGCTGATCAACGACGGCGAGGGGTCTGTCGGCATAGCGGGCGTCATGGGAGGACTGAACTCGGAAATCTCATTGTCGACAACCCGTGTGCTTCTGGAGTCCGCTTATTTCAACCCGACCTCCGTTCGGCGCACTTCGAAGAAACTCGGCCTCTCGACAGAGGCCAGCTACCGTTTCGAGCGGGGCGCGGATTGGGAGAACACCGTGCCGGCGATTGCGCGTTCCTGCTACCTGATCGAGCAGCTTGCCGGCGGCAGCATCGCCGGGAGCCTCCAGGATGTCTACCCCGGGCGGAAGGAGCCTGCAAAGATTCGGTTGCGGCAAAAAAACGCATCCGCACTTCTGGGAGTTGAGTTGTCCGGCGAATTTATCGAATCCACCCTGCGGCGCCTGGAATTTGCGGTTGAGGCATGCGGGAAGGATACCTGGAACGTCACCTGCCCGACCTACCGTGCGGACATGGAGCTGGAAGCCGACCTGATCGAGGAACTGGCGCGTTTTTACGGCTACCAGAACATACCGGCGACTCTGCCGCCCAGCAAGGGAGTGGGATCTCACTCCCCGGTATACGGCATCGAGCAGGCTGTGCGGGAAATCCTGATCGGGCAGGGATACAGCGAAGCCGTGAATCTCAGCTTTGCCCTGGAACCGGATCACGCCGATTTCGCTCCTCTGCATGGCGAGCGCATTGCGATAAAAAACCCTCTGACTGAGGATACCCAATATATGCGCACTGCGTTGGCCCCGGGGCTGGTCCGGTCGGCAAAACGGAACTTCAATTATGACCAGCATCTGGTCCGGTTGTTCGAAATTGGCAAAGTCTATGGAGCGGGTCCGGACGGGTCGCCCGTGGAACGAAACGTCCTGGGCATCCTGGGAACGGGAGGTTTCACGGATCAGAATTGGGTGAATCCAGCCGCAGAATACAACTTCTTTCATCTAAAGGGCGTACTTGCGGCGCTTTTGAACGGAATCCGAATCCGCTCCTTCGAGATCGTGCCGACGGATGAAGTCGGCTGGCTGAATTCCTCGGAGAGCGCGGTTTTGAAAATCAATGGGGAGGCGGTCGGGGTGCTTGGGGCTGTATCCGTTCCTCTTGATGAAAAATACAAACTCAGACAGCCTGTTTACCTCGCGGAAATCGACTTCGAGCGCCTGTTGCCCGTTGCCTTTTCCCCGATATCCTACGAACCTCTCGCCAAATATCCATCGGTGAAACGCGATATGTCGATTGTCGTGGACCGGGACCTGGCATATCAAAATATCCGGCAGGGCATCCTCGAACTGGCGATTCCGGAGTTGACCGAACTGGATCTGATCGATATTTATGAAGGCGAAAAAATCCCGGCCGGCAAGCTAAGCATGACCCTGCGGCTCACTTTTCAGGATCGCGAAAAGACCCTTACAGTTGACCGGGTGCAGGGTTTCATTGATACTGTCTTGTCCTATCTGTCCAATACTTTTAAAGCGGGGCTCAGATCCTTATGAACGAGAACAAACCTCAGCGGGAACTCACAGGTCTTGAACGCTTCGGCCAACTTGAGGACAAGATCTTCCGCATGGTAGAGGAATATAAATCCATTCGCAGAGACAACGAAATCCTCAAAGCCGAGAACCAGCAGCTGAAAGAGGAGATCGGGTCTCTGCGCAAAAACGAATCCATGGTTCATGACAATCTGGCACAGTACCAGAAGGAGCGTGAAGAGCTGCGGGAGCGGGTGGAAAAGGCTCTGTCTCTTCTCGCCACTTTAGAGGCGCGCTGAAGGGACCGGACGATCCCTGATGGGGCGCGAGGACGGGCCCATGAGCGAACAGCCGGAACCAAGATCTGTCCGAGTCAAGATTTATGATCGGGAATATACGCTGCTGACTACCGGGGACCCGGAACGCCTTAGGATTTTGTGCGCCAGCCTTGATAAGAAAATGCGCGAGGTTACCGCTTCCACGGGATCTGTGGATACGCTGAAAGTTGCGATCCTGGCGGCTCTCAACCTGGTCGACGACCTGCAGCGGTCCAGGGAAGAGCTCGAGCGGCTGGATGATTCCGTCGGCCGGCGTTCCCTGGCCTGCGTTTCCATGCTCGATAGAGTCATCGTTGAACGTTGAACGTTTAACGTTTAACGTTCAACGATGCAGGTTTTACGCTCATCCATCCTCTCAGCCCTAACAATCTCATCGTTTTTAACGTTCAACGTTTAACGTTCCACGTTCCACGTTCATACACTGAAGGGCAGATTGATCCTTTCAATGCTGAGAGCCCGGCCGCTCGCTTCGTCGATTTCGATCACAGCCCCGCAAACCCTTAAATTCCCCGAAGCCGGCTCCAGCCGGACGGGTATTTGCCGGAGAAAGCGGTCCAGCGCCAGGTCCTGAACAGACCCGATTACGGAATCGTGAGGGCCCGTCATCCCGAGATCGGTAATAAAGGCGGTGCCGCGCGGCAGGATCCGTTCATCTGCAGTCTGGACGTGCGTGTGCGTGCCCAGGACTGCGCTGACCTGCCCGTCAAGAAACCAGCCCATCGCCTGTTTCTCCGAGGTCGCCTCCGCGTGAAAGTCCACAATGATGATCGGGGTTTGCTTGCGCATCGATTCCACGGCCGCCAGGCCTGTGTTGAAAGGACAGTCGATGCTTGCCATGAACACGCGCCCCTGCAGGTTAAGCACGCCGACCCGCACGCCGCAGCTGGTGTCGCCGATATAGATGCCCGAGCCCGGGACTCCCTTCGGATAGTTGTGAGGGCGCAGAAGCCTGGGCTGTTCCGAGAGGTAGGGAGTGATTGCGCGCTTGTCCCAGATATGGTTGCCGGACGTGAGAAGATCTATCCCGCATTTCAGGAGCTCTTCGGCAATCGGCTGGGTGATGCCGAATCCGCCGGCGGCATTTTCAATATTGGCGATACAGAAATCGATACGGTACTCGTGGATCAGCCCGCGCAGTTTTTCCTGTATCAGTTTCCTGCCCGGCTTGCCGAATATATCACCCAGGAAGAGAGTTCGCATTTCGCTCCGTTTTTCCGAGGAACCGCAAAAAAAAGTGCCCCCGCGCCGCCGTGTGGCATATCTATTTGAACCTTGTCACCAAGGGGGTGTCCTACAGGCTGCGTCAGGCAATCAAGTTCCCGAAGGAAAAGTTCGCACACGGCAGCATGATACGGACTCCCATCAAATAGAATGTTGGCTCAAATAATGTTTGCCATCACCAACATTGCAGGGGCTACTCACATCATACCTGCAGTAAATGCCCGGGGTCAAGCCACCCAGGCCATAAGCCCTCAAAAGGCGGAAAGATCGATAGCGCGGCATGCGGTAACTCGCAATAATCACACGGGGAGGCTCCTATTGTTTTTCTACGCGAACTCCGCGCCTCCGCGTGAAATTACTATTGTCTTCCAATGAGTCCCTTTTTATATGCGGCATTTTTCAGTCGAGATAGGGCCGGAGCATTCGGCCGGTGTGCGATTCGGCGCAGTTGATGATGTCTTCCGGGATCCCCTCAAATACGATTTGGCCGCCGGCGTCTCCACCTTCCGGCCCCAGGTCGATGATCCAGTCCGCCGTTTT
>Ga0208980_10001683_pt1 | contig 13442 bp, 7 predicted proteins | sample WetSurMetagenome_3_FD_187993 | JGI IMG/M metagenome (GOLD analysis project Ga0208980, IMG submission 187993) | Wetland microbial communities from Twitchell Island in the Sacramento Delta, sample from surface sediment Aug2011 Site A1 Bulk (version 2) | ecosystem: Environmental > Aquatic > Marine...
ATGAATGGAAAGTTTATTGCTTTGATAAAAACACAGGAAAAATAATCTGGGACAGAACTTCTTATAAAGGCATTCCGAAAATGAAGCGTCATCCCAAATCAACTCATGCCAATACATCAGTTGCCACCGATGGAAAACATGTTGTTGCATTTTTCGGCTCAGAAGGTCTTTTTTGCTATGATATGAATGGGAACCTGCTATGGCAGAAAAGCTTCGGGGTACTGAAATCTGTTTTTTTCATGGTTAAGACAGCAGAATGGGAGTTCGCAAGTTCTCCCATAATATATAACGGAGTACTGATTGTACAGTGTGATGTACTTGAAAATTCTTTTGTTGCTGCTTATGATATCAAAACGGGGAAGGAGTTATGGAAAACACAAAGAGATGAATACCCCGGATGGTGCACACCAAATATATATACAAATTCAGGTAAAACATATGTTGCTCTGAATGGTTACAAGCACCGCGGAGGATACGATTTCGAAACCGGGAAAGAGGTATGGAGAATGTCAGGTGGCGGTGATATCCAGATACCCACACCGATAGTGGGAAATGACATGATCTATTTCAACAGTGCTCATGGACGAAATTCTCCGATAATTGCTGTCAGGACAGATGCAGCTGGTGACATAACACTGAAAGAAAATGAAACAGCTAACCAATTTGTGAAATGGAGCGTGCCGCGTGGAGGATCGTATATGCATACACTGCTGTTATACAGGAATCACCTGTACAATGTAAACTGGAACGGAGCGGTTTATTGCCTCGACCCGTTTACCGGGAAGGAAATATATAATGCCAAACTTGGAAAGACTAAAAGTTTTATAGCATCCCCGGTAGCTGCGGATGGTAAGATATATATTATAGATGAAGAGGGTACAGTATATATATTGCAGGATGGAGACAGTTTCAAATTGCTTGCAGAGATACCTCTGAATGATATCTGCCTCACTGCTCCTGCTATTACTGAAGGAATGTTAATTATCAGAACTCAGAAATATCTGATAGCAATTGGTAAGAATTAAAGCAGGCTTTATTCATTCTTCAGTGATGCCGTTAAAGAATCTTCTGAAATTTCCCTGATTGAAATAAACAGAGCGATCAATCCTGTTGCAATAATTGTCAGAACCATAATAACAAGGAAAAACCATGGCATATCATGACTTCTTTTTAATGTCGGAAGTGTAGCAAGAATTGCAGAGAAAACTCCAGAAAAAACACCTGCCATAAGAATCAGAATCTGATCAGCCAGGATCATTTTTCTAATTCTTATAAAAGAAAATCCAGATGCAAGCATAAGCGCAAATTCTCTTCTTCGCTGATTGTAGTTCCGCAGGAGTACAAATCCTAATCCTCCGATTCCGGTTATCATACCTAATGCGCCAAAAACTCCAAAAACAGAAAGATATGTATTTGTTACCTCATAAAAAGAGGCAAGTCTTTCTGTCGACTTTTCGATGTTAATCCCATAATTTTCAAGTCTTTCATTCAGAGTTCTCTTATATAAATCAATAAAGTCAGACTTTCCATCAACAAGTAAAACTGAGCTCCCTGAAACAGAAGGATAATACTTTGTGAAATTATCTTTTCCTATTAATACATATCCTTGAAATACAGAAGACTGCAAACCGGCGGCAATAATGACTTTCAAAGGTTGTCCGTTTTCTGCACGTATGACCAGAGTGTCACCAGGTTTTATTTTGAGCCCCCAGTCGAGAACGGTTTGATCTGCAATTCCGTAGATTGTATTGATCTCTGAGGTGATGCTCAAATATTGCCACGGATTCTCAATCGCCCTGTCAGGAATCCGCTTTGCAAAGGAAAATGATCCTCTGGCAATAAAATCACCCGGATCAATTCCCAATAGTGGTGGAGCTGTTATATGGTTAAGGTTAAGGCAACTTGCGTCATCACCTGAAGACCTTTTGATACTAACAAAATGTATTCCTGTAAGTGAATCAATATCAAGCCCTAAGGCGCTCTTGCCGCGGACTGTACTGAGATCTTCTTTGACGGGAATAGTATTTTCACACCATAACAGGTATCCTCCGGTTCCTGATGATTTCATAAGTTGCTTTTCACCGAAATCCATTCTGTTTGCTGCAGTTATAAAAACTGCAAATATTCCTGCCGCTATAAACAGGATAGGAGTAACCGCATGTGAAGGATTAAATGAATAATAAAGCCGCGACAAATCATTTCTTATTTTAATGCTGTCAGACTTCCTGGCAGAACTGCTGATGAGATATTGCCTGAATAATATCAATAGTGTGATTAAAAGTAATATGCCTGCTGCAAAACTTAGAGTAAGCTCCTGATCATTTATAATTACTGATAAAACATAAAGTGTAATAGTTACAATTCCTGAAGCTATTAATAGTAACAGGTTTCTGTGTGGTGAATAGGATGAATGAATCTCTCTTTCCTTTTGATTCAACCTTTTCAGGAATCTTTTTATTTTAATGAACATGAATAACACTGAAGACAACAGAGTGATCACAAATCCCGTCAGCACAGGTAAAAAACTAAAGTATGCCTTTAGTGTGTCTGTTTGAACTGCACCTCTCCACACTGTATTAAGCGCAAAAGTAATAGCGATGCTTACCATATAACCGGCAAATACTCCAATCAAACACCCTGAAAGACTAATGAAAGCAGATTCTGTCAATAAGAGTTGCTTAATCCATTTGCTTTTAAATCCAAGTGAAAACAGAGTTCTTAACTGGCCCTTCTTTATATTAAAGTAGGATGAAACAGCAAATGATAACAACACAATTGAGGCTATGATCAGAAAAAATCCAAGACCAAGGAATAAGGTCCCGAAATCCACACTCTCTTCAGCTGCTTTCACAGACTCTGCTGCCAGATCAGTAATCATGAACCCTGTCAAAGCAGGATCCAGGGATCCTCTGAGCATACTTTCAACATTGGTTTCTGTTAATCCTGCCGGTAATCTTATTGCTGTTGCAGGTCCAAAATTATTTGCCCACAACTCTTTCCCTTTTTCGTAATTGATAAATACCTTCGGTGTTCCTCTGTATCTGTTCCAGTAGTCCTCATCCTTGCTTCTGATCTCGCCCATTTTAATTGGCACTCCGGCATCCCAATCAGAACATGAAGCACTGCCTGATATTCCCGGGAAGTCAGGCATCAGAAGTGAATCAGACCATATTCCCTGAATGTCAACAACCTTGCTGACAATAAAACTGCTGCTTTTCTCTACAAGTTTATTCAATTCGTCAGGGGAATACCAGTAAATACGAACAGAATCCCCAGTGTTCAGTAAAAGATCATCGGCAAGCCATTTGTTTATAATTGCACCATTGCCTTCCGCAATTTCGGGATAAACGGATGATGGCATTGCTGCGATGAAAGAGTATGGAGTCGATCTGGAACCAGCTTCAAATCTGTTACCCAGGTAAGTAAGTACCGGAGCCGAGGATGGTAGCTTTTTTCTGATCTCCTTAATAATCACATCATCTATAAAAATCCTGTCAGATACTATTTCAGTTTCCCCTGTTCTTGCTATACTCCTGATTCTAAGTCCTATATCTGCCGGCTTTAAGTTATTCTTTAACCTTGAATATATTTCATCAACAGAAAGGCTAATCTCTTTATCAATCAATAGCCTGTTTATTTTATCCGTCCTGCTGTTTTCTGTTTTAAGGTCAGCCAGATTAATGAAAATATTCATAGGCATTATCTGGCTTATTGATAATGAGAAATTTCCACAGTCAGAAGGACTCAGAATCCTACCTACTTTAAAAACCAAAGAGTTACCAGCCTCACTTGCCGGGGCAAATGGTGCGTCAGGCGGGATATCACTTATTTCTCTGAAACGCACAATAAGATCATCACCCGGTTTAACGCCGAGATATTCAGCAAGCTTCTGGTTTATTGCAACTTCTCCGGGGAGTATAGAAAGTGCATCAATACCCTGGAAGCTGAAAAAGTCATTGTCAATAGCATAAATATGGGTATTGAATGCTCCTTTTTGTGAATTAAGGTTCTGGCAATAGCCGGATAATTCAAATATCCCCGAGCATTTAATTCCTGAGCTATCTTTCAATCTATGTGCAAGTTCTGAATTAAAGGACCTGATTCCTGAACTCACAATGATCCCTGTATTTCCCAATCGCTCAGTTGCCGATCTTTTCAAACTTGTCCTGACAGACCTTCCTGTTAAAAGAGAACCTGTAATTACTGCTGATAATAAGGCAATAATAAGAACCTGATAAAGAACCGGTCTCTTGTTATACCTGATTGACTTAAAAACAATATTAAGTAAAGATGAAACCATATTTGACTAAACGGATAATGATGTTCCGGCTAATTTACCATCCTCAAGCCGGTAAGTTTTTGAAATCTTTTTTGCAAGTTCCGCTGAATGTGTAGCGAGAATTATAGTAATACCCAGGTCTCTGTTTAGTTCTACAAGAAGGTCACCAAGAACAGTGGCATTTTTTACATCCAGCGAGCCTGTTGGCTCATCTGCAAGAAGAATAGAAGGATTATTTGCTAAAGCCCTGACCAGCGCTACCCGCTGTGCTTCTCCGCCAGAAATATGAAACGGGTATTTGTCCTTCAGATCATAAATACCAGTTCTTTCCATTAACATCTTCAAACGGTTCAGTTTTACCGAGAGCTCTTCCGGAGTTTGTTTTGAAGCAAGTAATGGGAGAGATATATTTTCTGATACAGTGAGATGTGGCAATAACAGATGATCCTGGAAGACAAAACCGACATTTTTATTTCTGTAAGAAGCAGATTCGTCATCATTAAAGCTGGCAATTGAAATCCCCCTGAAGGTTATAAAACCATTCTCCGGTTTGTCGAGCAGCCCAATTATATTTAAAAGGGTTGTTTTACCTGATCCCGATGGGCCCATTATTGCAACTGAATCGCCTTCATTCACATCCAGGCTCAGGTTATCCAGAACCAGGCCCCGCTGATTAAATGATTTTGAAATGTTCTGTATAGAGAGCATAAGAAGATTTTTTGTTTCGTAAAAAATACATTATTGATTTTCTTCGTTTACCCCGGCCCCATGGCCTGCCTGCCGGTAGGCAGGGGAGCGAAGAAAATAATTGTCATCCAGAATTTATTATTTAAACATTACTCCGTTATAAACCACTGACAGGCCTTCTGACATTCGTTCGAGAGATAGTTCTTTTAATACATTGTCTTTTCCTTTGGCTCCAAGTGTTGACATCCGGACTTTATCATTGAGCAACTTAACCAGACTTTCAGTCAGAGAATTAACATTATCGGGTGAATAGGTTATTCCTCCACCGGTTCTTTCAACGATTTCCGGAAAAGCCCCGGTTGCAGGCTGAACAACAGGAATTCCTGCAGCATTGGCTTCAAGGATATATAATCCATAACCATCATGCTTTCGGACAGGTACACTCATAACGTCAATATTGCTGAAGAACTGCTGTTTACTGTTACCGTGGAATTCAGGATAAATTCTAATAAAACTCTTAAGTCCTGCAGCCTTGATTTTCCTGATCTGCTCTGATATAAATGGCTTATCATCACCAGTATAACCTCCGGTTACATGAAGTGTGAGTCCTGGTAGTTTATTGTCTGACTTCATCTGAATAAATGCATCTACCATTTTATCAAATCCATTCTGGGAATTGATCCTGCAGAAATAACCAACTGCCGGCCAGTTGTCTTTTTTTTCCACACTTAAGAGATCCTGATCCGGATCCAATCCGAGCGGAACAACTTTGAAATTTGCATCAGTAATTCCTGTTTTGCAAATAAAAATCTTCTTGTAGTACTCACTTGGAGTCAGGAAAGTATCAACGTTGCAGGCCTCATTTGCTATAAGCTTCCATGCATTTGACTGGAATGGTTCTGCCATTTCATCAATCCAGTCATCCTCATTCAGAAGTGAGCATATTATCTTCACATCCATCTTTTTCTTCAGTTGCCTGGCAAGGCCTATTATCAGTGCATTGGAAAGATGTATTATATCCGGCTTGCCATCTTTGTTCAGGTAATTAACCAGACGCTGAAGTTCTTTTTCAGGAAAGGCATTTTCTCCCTTTATCATGTTAAGAGTCATATCCTCAAGTCCTTCTGTTCTTGTTGTTCCGGCCCTCTTTGATGCCATTTTTAGCATAGGGGCAGAGTCAAATAATTTATCAAGAAATACCGGCATATTTCTGAGGAATGGAACTTTTTCCCGCAGGTACATTGAAATAGCACCAAAAAAGACATTTTTATCAAGACCCGTTTCAACATGGGAATCATCCGGAGGAAGGTACAGTGGTATAGCTGAGGCATTTATCCCGGGGACCTTGCGTATAGCCCTGAGATATATCATATCGCGATAGCAGTTTCCGCAGTAAAACGATCCTCCTGATCCGGTAATTAAATAAACGATTTTCATTTTTTATGTTATTTCGTCAAACCTGGGTTTTGACCAAATGCAAGCAATCGGCCATCTTCTGTAAGAATATAAAATTTACCTTCTGTCACAGCAGGAGAACTGCTAATCGCAGTCCCTGAATTGAAACTCCATAATTTCCTGCCATCTGCCAGTCCCAGAATATTTACAGTTCCATCCATAGCTGCAAAAAGAACTTTCGTTTGTGTTACCACAGCAGAACCAACAATACGGCCATTTGTTCGATATTTCCAGATTAATTTCCCATCGGAAGCGTTGTAACAATAGAGGTACTTATCTTCATTGCCAATAACTACAGAATTATTACCAACAGCAGGAACAGCAAGAACTGAGCCTGACTGTTCATTTCCGGGAATCTCCCATATCATTTTCTTCGTCCTGATATTTAAACCGAATATTGTTCCATCATAGTCACCGAAATAGGCCATATCTCCGGAGAGGGCAGGAGAGGCAGCAATATAAACACCTATTTCAACCGTGTCTTTCTGATTGCCTGTCAGTGGATCAACAACTCTTATCATCCCATCGCATCCGCCAAAGACAATTTTGCCATCCTGGATTGAAGGTGTACCATTAACATAATTTTCAGTTTCAATTTTCCATAGTTCTTTACCTGTCCTGGGATCTATACAATGCAGGTAATAATCATAGCTTCCAACCACAATTCCGGCTTTGCTTCCCGATATCCAGACATTGGCAGACCCTGAGATCTGATTGCCGGTGACATAAGTCCAGATAAGTTTACCTGTCACCTTGTCAATGGCGATCAGTTTGCCATTGTTCAATCCGACGATGACTTTATTGCCAAATACAAGCGGAGCTGCTTCAATCAGGCTTCCTGCTTCATGTTGCCATTTGATTTTTCCATCAGATGTTACCGCAGTCAGAGTGCCTTTGTCATTTCCGAAAAAGAGAGTTCCATCGCTTATTACAGGTGATGATTTTGTTCTGACTCCTGTTGAGACACTCCAGAGCAATTGTGGAGTAGCGGGTAGTTCGGAATCGTATCGTCCAGTCAGGTCAGCTTTACCTCTGAACAACGGCCAGTCAGCGTCGCCTGACTGTGCATTTGATGAGACCAGGCAAATTAATGAAAGTAGAATTGGCAAAACGATTTTTTTTTGCCACCAGGGCACAAAGGCACAAAGTTGCACCAAGTTTAAGTCATTAAAGATTAAATCTTTGTGATCCCTGGAGTCTTGATGTCTTGGTGACAATTTCATCATTTATTTAAATCTACTTAATGCACCTGTCGGACAGATTTCTATTACCTCTTTGGTTTTTGTTTTCAGTATGTTATCAAAATCTTCAGTAAGAGGTTCCGAGATTATGCTGATGAATCCCCTGTTAATAAAACACAGGGCCGGCTCATCAGTTGAATCTTCGCAGAGCCTTACACATAGTCCGCATTTTATACACTTGGCATTCTCAAAAATCAGGCCGGTTTTGTGATTTATCTTTTTAACAATTGGAGAATTTACCAGCTTTCCCCTGGGATCTTTTATTGAAAAATCCCTTGCAAGGTCTCTTAATCTGCAATCATCAGCAGCACGGCAGTCGCAATGCATACAGCTTTGCGACTCAAATGAAGCAGATTTTATGTCTGATATCTCCCTGAATCTGGTTATTTCGGCCGGGCATTCTTTTAACCATTCCTGTAATTCCGTTGATTCAAGTTTTCCAATTTTAGAAGCAAATGGCCTCGCCTTCTTTTTTAATTTATCACCTGTTACAGTGAGCACATCTTCAGCAAGCTCCTCAATAGTTTCCTGCTCGGTTTTATCCTGTTTAATCTGTTGTGAAATAAACAGTTTAATATTCCTTATTGAAACCGGGATGTCCACTTTCTTGCGCCGGCATGCGTTTTCACAATAGCCGGGGCAGAGGGTACATGCAATTTCAGTCGATTTAACTTCGTATAGAGTAAGCTGAAAAGCTCCCTCAAAATCCTTAGCAGAAAGCAGCCTGTTCATCAGAGGGATGTTATATCCGGCCGGACAAACAACTTTGCATGGCGCTTCACACTCGGCCCTGTGTTCGGATAATAGTAGTTCTATTGCTCCCCTCCTGAGTGAAATAACATCTTCGCCCGAAATATCTATGTCCATTCCTTCCTGAGCTAAGGCAGAACATGATGGCACGTAATTACCTGTTCTTTTGTCCTTTACCATGCAAACCATGCAGGAGGAGTAATGTGGCATTCCCTTCTTATGGCACATGGTAGGAATACTAAAACCTGCTCCGGTGGCAACATCCAGAACGGTTGACCCTTCCGGAGCTTCAAATTCAGTATTATCGATCTTAAGTTTAATCATTAATATTTACTATTTCGATAGCTTTTTCAGGACAAACGATCCGGCAATTATCACATTTAGTGCAAATTGACTGATCTATCTCATGTTTTTCATAAGGCTTAAACGGAATAGCCTTTACGGGACAATCCTGGGAACATTTGGTACATCCGGTACAGTTGTCATTTATGTCATACCTGATCAGATCCCTGCATCTGTTAGCCCTGCATATACCCAGGGTGTGTTCTTCATACTCCTTCCTGAAATATCTCAGACCTGTCATGACCGGATTTGGAGAAGTCTTTCCAAGGCCACATAAACTGCCCTGCTTAACAGACATGCAGAGTTTTTCCAGCTCTTCAATTTCCAGAAGATCAGCTTCGCCTGTACTTAATCTTGTAAGTATATTCAGCATCTGTTTCGTCCCTACACGGCAGAAAGTACATTTTCCGCATGACTGTTTATGAGTGAATGTGAGGAAATATTTTGCCATATCAACCATGCAGTCAGTATCATCAAGAACAACCATTCCTCCTGATCCCATCATAGCCCCCATGCTGGTAAGCTCCTCGTAATCAACTGGTGTATCGGCTTCACTTGCAGGAATACATCCGCCTGAAGGTCCTCCGATCTGTACTGCTTTGAATGTTCTTCCCGGGGCAACACCATCACCTATATTCTCAACAATTTGTCTGATAGTTATACCCATCGGGACTTCAATCAAACCTCCTTTTGAAATTTTCCCTGCCAGGGCAAAAACTTTTGTACCCTTGCTTTTTTCAGTTCCAATCGAGTTGAATGCTCCGGCCCCGTTTGTAATAATCCATGGCACCAATGAAAGTGTTTCAACATTATTGACAAGCGTGGGCTGATCCCTGAATCCTTTCACGGCAGGATAGGGAGGCCTTATATGAGGAGTTCCTCTTTTACCCTCAAGAGATGCAATTAGTGCTGTTTCTTCTCCACAGACAAACGCACCGGCTCCCTCAAAAATGGTTACATTAAATGAAAAACCACTGTTACAAACACTTTCACCCAGAATTCCATTCTCATAACATCTTTTCAGAGCCGTTCTTACTCTGGTAACAGCCAGGGGGTATTCTGCCCTGATATAGAAAATGCCTTCATTAGCTCCTGTGGCAAAGGCAGCTATTATCATTCCTTCAATGACCCTGTAAGGAAATGATTCCAGAAGCATCCTGTCCATAAAAGCTCCCGGATCACCTTCATCTCCATTACAAACAACATACTTACGCTCACCTTTTGTCGTCCGGGAGATGGCCCATTTTTTCCCGGTAGGAAATCCTGCACCGCCTCTTCCTCTAAGACCGCTCTCTGTTATTATATTTACTATAGTTTCCTGATCGAGAGTATTAATACACTTTCTGAGAGCCTCAAATCCTCCGGAATGTGTATACTCATCGAATGAATCCGGTGACAATGAACCACTGTTTATTGTTGCAATATGAACCTGGTAATTAAGAAAATTATTAAGGTACTTTTCTCTGAGAGCAACAGGAACATTTATCTGACTGGTTATCTTGTCATCTGAAAGAAATGTATCGACAAGATCGTTTATATTATGCTTTATTCTTTTATTTAAAGTTCTGGGCTTTATATGTTTAAGCAGGATCTCCTCAACCTGTAGTTTTTTAACATTTGTATATCTTGAATGATTATTTCCGGTGTTTACAATCTCCATCAGGGGTGTCTGATTGCATACACCCACACACCCAACCGACTTTAGTCTTATATTGAGATTATACTTCTCTTTTACATCAAGTATCTCAGTAAGGATTTCTTTGCTACCTCCGGCAACACAGCATGAGCCTATTCCAATTCTGACTTCAGCGTCAACATCTTCAATAATTTCTTCTGATATTGATTTCAGGTTTTTGTTGCCCGAATTTATAAAATCCTTAAGAATATCTTCTGCCTGGGTAGGCTTCACATGTCCATAGGTCTTATCATCGATTTGCACAACCGGTGCAAGAGTACAGCATCCCAGACATGCAACCTCCTCGATTGAAAAAAGATTATCAGGCGATGCATTGATAGTATCGTTAATATGAAGGACCCTCTTAAAAGCATCAGAGATCAGGGGTGCACCCTTTACATGACAGGCTGTCCCGGAACATATTTTTACTGTATGTTTACCAACCGGCATATGACGGAACTGGGAGTAAAATGTTGAAACTCCGGAGATCTGACCAGGAGTTATATCAGTCACTTTGCAGATATACTTTAAAGCTTCGGAGGGAAGATAATTGAGCCGCTTCTGGACTTCCTGAAGTATCTCAATAACCTTCTCCTTTTCCCGTCCGGTGACAGCAATAACTTCATCAACGACCGAACAGATATCAGTAACTGATGTTTGCTTGCAGTCGCACTCTTTGGTAACTATATTATTTTCTTCTGTCTTCAATTTTTTGTGATGCAATAAAGGTTTTTCTTTCCTCTTATATAAATTTTCTTATCTGAAAAAGCTGGTGTACAATCGGCTCTTTCACCCAGAGATGCCTCTGAAATAAGTTTAAATGCGGGTCCGACATTAACAATATGCATTACACCACTCCTGTCAAGCAGGTAAAGCATTTCGTCAGCTATTATCGGAGAGGCATAAAACTGGTCCTGGAAATAGTGCGACCAGAGAGTGTCGCCTTTCTCAGAATTATAGCAGGCAATATCTCCACTGCCTGTAGCTACAAATACATACTTGTCAGTTGCAACCGGACTTGAAACATCAGGTGTAAATGTGTTGTCTTCCCAGATTATTGCAGCTCCGGTTCCACCTCTTATTGCAGCTAACTTTGCATAATCAGTTACTGAATAGACCATTGTGCTGTTTACTGCAAGTGAAGGTGCAACATCACCACTCATACATTCTACCGACCATAATTCTTTTCCTGTAAGAACATCATAACTTGTTACATTTGGATTTCCATTTATCACAAGTTGTGGTTTACCGCCGAAATATGCTATTACAGGTGAAGACCAGACCGGACGACCCTGCCTGATTGTTTCCCATTTCAGTTCGCCTGTTTCGGCATCAAATCCCATCAGTGAGATTTTTGTATTACTGTCGAACTGAACAAGTAAAAGATTTTGATAAATTATCAGTGAAGATGAATAACCGTAGCTGTTCTCTGGTAATCCGATGTTTTTCGACCACAACTGTTTTCCGTCATGATCAAAACAAACGAGGTTACCGTTTGCAAATACTGCACATACAACTTTTTTATTAGCTGCAACAGTTGATGCGGCAAGTCCTGCATCCTGATCTGTTTCGGGAGATACTCCAGGCTCCCCCGGAATATTTGAAGCTATCCCTGTCCAGAGTATTTTTCCTGACTTTTTATCTATGCAATATACCTCACACTGTTTATCTTCAGCACCGGTAAGGAATACTTTATCATCCCAGATTACGGGTGAGCTTTGCCCGGGTTTCGGGATCTCGGTTTTCCATTCAATATTTTTCCCTTCTGCACCATTCCATTCAGTAGAATAGCCTGAACCTCCAGCAATTCCCCGGCTATCCTGGCCTCTGAAAAAAGGATAATTGGTTTTATCAGGTTCGGGTACCTTTGCGTCGCTTTTTTCTTCGTCTGGTGATGAAACACCAGATTGACCTGATGGATCCGGAAGGTCACCTCTCAGCAGGAATGATGATGCAATGGCCGTAACAACAATAACTGAGGCAGCAGCAAAAAGATACTTTCTGCTCTTTTCCTGATTAGTCAGGAGATCTTGTTTTGCACCTGGCAGAACCGGTGATATTTTTTTATTATCCGCAATAAGTCTCTGACATAGTATAAATACCAAAGCTCCGGCAAGAAGAAGGTACGAACCGGTTTCCACCTGCCACCTTGAAGAGAAATATGCTTTCCGGGCCATCAGATCCATGGCTCTGACCTGTTCAGCCTTGGCAGCATTAGCCGGGTCCTTATCGAACTGATCCTTGACTGTAAGTAAAACAGGATTATCGAGAGGATTTATTGTTTTCAGCTGAATCAGGCTGAAGAGCATAGTTAATGCCACAATAAGAGTAAAGCCACCCGAAATCTGGCTGACAATTTTAAGAATGCTGATATCTTTATCTGTGAGCTTAAGCTTCATTATAACTTTTGACTTTAATTGGACAATACTTAAAACACTTTCCACAACTATAGCATTTCCCCTGATCGGGTTTATATTCAGTTCTTTTGCTTCTTATGGAAAGCGATACCAATCCGATTCCGAGTGCTATGCCCAGGAACATTCCTGCCCATGGTGATGCTTTTCTGAATCTGCTGATTATATATTCTTCCTGGGAAAACAGATCGGCTTCTGTCTGACCAGCTTCTTTAAAAGCCAGCGCTGACTTGGTTACAGCTTCAATACCGGATTCTTTTTCAAACCTGATCTCTTTCGCGAGTCTCACAGTACTGTTTACCCCGGAAAGAGCAGGAGCAAGATTTTTAAACAGATAACCACCTGCAATAGCAAACACCGGAATAAAAAGAAAATACAGAATGAATCTCCTTCTTGATTTTTCAGGAGCTTCAGAGATCTGATCTGTATTTGACGGCAGAATTGCATCATAAGGGCATGATTCCTCACATAATCTGCAATTGGTGCATTCAGCAGGTGTTATTGTAAGATGTTTACCTGCAAATCTTGAGAAAACATTCAGCAGGACTCCGTAAGGGCATAAAAATCTGCAATATGGACGGTTGACAAATATTCCGGCG
>Ga0208980_10001684_pt1 | contig 13440 bp, 12 predicted proteins | sample WetSurMetagenome_3_FD_187993 | JGI IMG/M metagenome (GOLD analysis project Ga0208980, IMG submission 187993) | Wetland microbial communities from Twitchell Island in the Sacramento Delta, sample from surface sediment Aug2011 Site A1 Bulk (version 2) | ecosystem: Environmental > Aquatic > Marine...
TGTCATTTCAGACTTCCTTTCTCACGGACGATGCTGACGATCCTACCGGCCAGCGACGCCGCATCACCTTGCAGTATCTCCGCCCCTGCTGTCTCCGGAGGCAAGTACATCTCTTCCACGACGAGAGACGGCTGCAGGTCGGCTGCCGAGAGGCCTAGTGCGTCGGCTTGTATGACGTTGAGCTCCTTTTTCGCCGCCTTGCGGATTCCCATGATCGACACATAACGCGGCTCGTTTATGCCGGTCTGGATCGCAAGCAGGGCAGGAAGTGTCACCTGGGATACCTCTTCCTGTCCTCCTTCCAGTTCTATGGTGATCTGAACCTTGCCGTCCTCAAGTTTTAGGCCGTTTACGACTGCCACATGGGTTATGCCAAGACGTTCGGCGAGCAGGGCACCCACTATTCCATGGTTCAAATCATCTGATTGTGCGCCCGTGAGCACCAGATCATGAGGCAAGGATTTCACAGCGGCTGCCAGGATTGCAGCCGTAACGAAGGCATCCAACTGAAGATCTCCAGGATCGATGCGTACTGCCTTGTCGGCCCCCATCGCCAGGGAGCGACGCAGAACCTCCTCATCCTCTTCTTTCCCGAGGGTCACTGCGGTCACGGTGCCGCCTGACTGTTCCTTGATTCGTATTGCTTCTTCAACCGCGTAGTTATCCCATTCATTAATGACATAGACGAGGTTATCCTTGCGGATATTCTGTTTCGATGAATCCAAAGCCAGGTCTGCGTCTTGGGTGAATGGGACGTTTTTAACGCACACAACAATATTCATGTCTCTTCCTCATCACCAAGGCCCAATGATTTTGCCACCAACTCGTTCAAATCCATCACCTTCAGGCTACGCTTGAGTTCGGCGGTCTTGACGGCGTCTTCCAGCATGATCAGGCAATAAGGGCAAGAGGTGACCACAGCATCGGCTCCCGTATTCGCTGCCTCCCTGATGCGCACCTCCGAGAGCTTTTGCTCGCCTTCGAGTTCCTGCCACATCCTCCCGCCGCCGCCCCCGCAGCACAGGCTGTCCGGCCCCCAATGGGCCATCTCCACCATGCTCACTCCTGGAATAGATCTGATCACCTTTCTGGGCGCTTCGTAGATGTTGTTATACCTGCCCAAATAGCAGGGATCATGAAAGGTGACCTTGATATTCACAAGGTTGACGGGCTTGACCGCACCTTTGTCTATTAGTTCCTCAAGCAGCTGTGTGTAGTGCCTAATCCGGAAAGGCCCTTCTTCTTCAGCCGCTTTCATCGCTTCTCGTGGAGGATATTCATTCTTGACGACGTTGTAACAGTGAGGAGATGAGGTCACAACGTCCGCAATGCCGTATTTCTCGAAGAGAGACGTTGTCTTCTCCGCCTGTTCCTCAAAAAGCCCCTCCTCGCCCACTCTTCTCGCGATGTCCCCGCAGCATGTCTCCTTCTGGCCCAGGGTGCCGAAACTGATGCCCGCATGAGTCATTATCTTCACAAACGCCCTGGCCAGGTTCTGGGTACGCGTATCGATGGAGGTCGTGCAATCGACGAAATAGCAGAGATCTGCTTTAGCGCCCGCAGTCAGATCGGGAACTGTAAGACCCTTCGACCACTCGGCCCTTTTCTTCTTGGAGGGTTCCCATGGGTTGTCAAACTTGTAGAGCGTTTCGAGGGACTTGGTAAGAAGGGGCGACACTCCGTCCCCATTCTCGATCTCTACATTCCTTACCCTCCTGATGGGATCAAAAGCGCCTATGTAGACAGGGCAAACTTCCAGGCACGCACGGCACGTAGTGCAGAACCAGATCTGCTCAGGGGAGATCTTGGGGGCTTGTGAGACTTGCCGGAATAATCTTTCGCGCAACCATTTCACCTTGCTCAAGGGGTTATATGTAAATCTCGTATATTCGTTGGCCTGGGCAAGGAATTCCCGCGGTGAAAAGGGTTCCTTTGCCGATGTTGAGGGACACACCTCGTTGCACCTGCCGCACCTTGTGCAGGCGGAGAAATCGATCATGTCCGTGAAAGTAAACTTGGGGCCTTCTGATTCCTTGTCCTCTGATCCATCACTGCTTGAAGCAAAACGCACTGATTGAGGCCCCAGATACATATTGACCGGAGCTGCCATGGAGTGAAACAGCTTGCTGAAAGGGAAATAGGCGATGAGAGCAAGACTCAACAGGGCGTGGAACCACCATATATAGGGATAGAGTGCCTCTGCCTGCTCTTCGGAGGATACCAGGGCAGAGAAGAGCACGCCGCCAAAGGAAAAGGATTCCCATTCCGGCATCTGGACCGCCAGACGCGTCCCCTCGACCAGAAACCCGGTCAGGGCAGAGACAGCAATGATGACCAACATCCACAGGTCCTGAGCCCTGTTGTCGAGACGCGCTACCCTTGCGATATAGCGCCTGATGAAAGCCAGCAGCAGCCCGGCAATGAGCATGAAACCTGACACTTCCAGGCAAAATGAAAAAATCAGATATGTGTTGCCGGTCAGAAAGCGGATCAGATAGTGGTGTATGGTGGATAAAACGGTCCCAATGAATAGACCGATAAAGCCCCACATTATTAGGAAATGCATCAACCCGGCAAAGAAATCCCCTTTGAATATCTTGCTGCCCAGAAGGCCGTCCTTGCACAGGTTGCCGACCCCCTTGACGGAGAGGCCGAGCTTCTGCCTTTCACTTGCCGCTAGCCACACGGAGAGACGGATATACAAACCCACTGCGAAGACCGCCACGCTTATGGCAGCCAGCACGTAGAAGAGTGTTACAGCATGTATTCCCCAGAAATGGATCCGCTCGATCTGCATCGCCTTTCGGCCCTCCGCAGCTGCTACGCCAGCAAGCTCTTGGCAATGATGAGTTTCTCTATCTCCGTGGTGCCTTCATAGATCTCCGTGATTTTCACGTCCCTGTAGATCCTTTGCACCTTGCTGTCTGCCATGAAGCCGTATCCACCCTGTATCTGAAGCGCCATATCCGCGCACCTCACGGCCATCTGGCCGGAAAAGGCCTTTGCCGCAGCCACTAATGCATGGTCCGTCTTCCTTTGATCGATCCTCGATGCCGCTTCATAGATGAGATTCCTTGCCGCCCTCATCCAGGTGTACATGTCGGCAAGTTTAAACTGGGTGGCCTGATAGGATGCCAACGGGGCTCCGAAAACATATCGCTTCTTTGCGTATTTGATGCTCTCAGTGAGGCAGGCGCGCATGAGTCCGAGCGCCTGGCCTGCTGTGCCGAGCCGGTTGAAATTGAAACAGAACATTGCTTCGGAAAAACCAGACCCTTGTTCTCCCAGGAGGTTCGAGTAGGGGACCCTCACATTGTTGAAGGAGAGCTCCGCCGTATCCGAGGCCCGAATCCCAAGCTTGCCGTGCAGCTTATTCGCCTCAAAACCTTCCCTGTCGGTCTCTACGATGACTATGCTATGGCGTTTGTGCGGTTTGGGATTGTCAGGATCTGTGAGCACGAAACAGATAAGAAAATTCGCCTTTGTGCCGTTAGTGATGAAAGTCTTGGAGCCGTTGATGACGAGATCGTTTCCATCACGGACAGCGGTGGTAGTGGCAGCGGCCAGATCCGAACCTGCATCGGGTTCGGTAAATGCGGCTCCCATGATCGCTTCGCCCCTTGTCAATGGCGGGAGGAATTTCATTTTCTGTTGTTCGGTGCCGAACTGCTGGATAACCTCGGAGCCGAAACACGTTGAAAGGGTCGCGACACTCATTCCCAGGTCGGCAGTAGAGAATTCCTCTTGAAGGATGCACTGTTCCACGATCCCCAGCCCTCCTCCGCCGTACTTTTCATCCAGAAAAATCCCGAGAAATCCCAGGTCGGCAGCCCTTTTTCGGATGGCATCATCAAAGGTCTCATCCCTGTCGAATTCTTCCGCTCTTTCGGGGAACTCTTTTTCTACAAACTCCCGCGCCGCCCTGGCTATATCTCTCTGTTCCTTCGTAAACTCAAAATCCATGACATCCTCCGAATGATTGATCTGTCGCGTTCTGATATAGGAAGCAGCGTAGGCATGCCACCATTTCTTCAATTGATATTCTGTACGAATCTGGCATCTGGCTCTGGTCAACGATGTACCAACTTGCCTGTACCCCGTAGATCCCCGCTTGCACGAAGACCTGCATAGCCTGGGGTGTTACTCCGGCAGCTCCGAAGCCGGGATTGTTTTCCACCGCAGCTGTGCAGAGCCTCTCAAGCCCGTCATAGTATCGTTGGAATTCTCTTCCCACGCTGGAAAGGTATGGAGCGCCGAACCCCTCGCTCTGGGGAACATACCCTATGGCTTCCGGGGATGCAAAGTGAGTGTATAGGAAGGTCATTAAGGGCTTATTTGTCTGAGCGAATTGCAGCACCGTACGCATGATCTCGAGAAGCAGGTTCCTTGGATCGCTGTCGCGCTCTGAAGCCTCCACCACCGCCCTTTCAACCTCCGCATTTATCTCGGCCCAACACGAGTCGCACACGGCGCGGAGGAGGAACATTTTACTCTCGAAAATCCTCAGGACTCCGCTCTCACTGGTACCGGCCTTGGAGGCGATTACCCTGAGCTGGGTTTTTGCGTAGCCGTTTGCGAAGAACAGCTTCCTGGCAGCCTGCAATATTCTCTGTGCCACATCCGAGTTTTGTTCCATATTCCACCTGCACTTTCATCATAGTAGCCATACTACTATCACAAAATCCTATCATCTATTCTTTAGCCCTGTCAAACAAAAACCCCGCACCTGGTTATACTGTCCCCCGGTGCCTGGTTATACTGTCCCTTTTTTTCTTGAGCTGTCCAGGCACCGTGTTTTTCCGCCATCGCTTCAAAGAGCTCAACAACCTCTTCTGCAAGTTCTGACCCATTCATGGCCGGGGTTGAGCCCCGATTCTAATACACTTAGGATTAGCGTTTTACGTTTCAAGAGCTATAATCTAGTGGTATCGACGCTCTGCACAGTTTTCGCGCAAGGAGCGCAACCACAAAGTCCGGAGGATTCGACATGTTGAGTGACAAGATTCAAGCCGCTTTTAACAAGCAGGTCGGCCAGGAGTTCTCTAATTCGATTCAATATATTGCCGTCGCCAACTATTTCAAAGGCGAAAGCCTGAAAGGCCTTGCCAAGATGTTCGTCAAGCAGGCCGCTGAAGAGCATGAACATGCCATGAAGTTCATTGAATTTCTGTTGGATACGGGCTGCAACGTAGTCATCCCGGCGATTCCAGCGCCACAGAACAAGTTTGCTTCAGCCGAAGCGGCTGCGCAATCGGCACTCGATGCGGAAATCCGCACCACCAAGCAGATTAACGATTTGGTAACATTGGCAATAGCCGAGAAAAACTATGCCGCGCAGAATTTCCTGCAGTGGTTTGTCAACGAACAAGTGGAAGAAGTCGCCACGGCGACAACGAACCTCGACATCATCAAGAAGGCGGGCCCTAACGTCTTGATGGTGGAAGCCTACCTGGCGCACATGAAAAAAGACTGATGTTCCGCAACCAGGATGAATCCTCTCTTGTCTGGTTCCGACTTGACCTGCGTTTGTCGGATAATCCTGCGCTGGCTGCTGCCGCCCTCAGAAACCGCCGCGTTGTGCCGGTATTTATCTGGGCACCCGAGGAGGAAGGTGACTGGCCGCCGGGTGCGGCGAGCCGCTGGTGGCTGCATCAATCGCTGCAATCACTCGATGCCAGTCTTCGGCGCCATGGGCTGCACCTTGTTCTCCGCAGAGGTCCGTCGCTGGATGCGCTGCGTTCCCTGATCCGTGAGTGTGGGGCAGATTCGGTTTTTTGGAATCGCCGTTATGAACCAGCCTTACGCGAACGGGACGCACAAGTTCAGCGATCACTCCTGTCTGACCGAATTCACGTCGAGACCTTTGACTCCGCACTATTGTGCGAACCTGAAGTAATCAAGAACGCGAGCGGAAATCCGTTCCTGGTGTTTACCCCATTCTGGCGGGCGTGTCAGACGGCTATTCCAGGTTCCATGCCTGTTGTAACGGCACCGATGTTGGAAAAAGCCGGGTTGCCGCCATCACAGGCGCTGAGCAAATTTGCCCTGGAACCTGATGTTGATTGGGCTGGTGGCCTGCGTTCGGCGTGGCAACCAGGCGAAGCAGGCGCGCAGAAAATGCTGCTGCAGTTCCTGGATCACGCGCTGGAAAACTATCCGGAGATGCGCGATTATCCCGCCCATAGAGGTACTTCCCGCCTTTCTCCTCATCTGCATTTCGGCGAGATATCGCCGCGGCAGGTATGGGCCAGGTGCATCAAGCACAACAGCGCGGCATCCAAAGCGTTTCTCCGCCAACTGGGTTGGCGCGAATTTGCGCACCATCTGTTATACAACTTCCCGGAAACAACCTTACAGCCATTGCGCTTTCAGTTTTCAAGATTTCGGTGGCGGAAAGATCCACAAAGGCTCCGTGCCTGGCGCCTTGGCTGTACTGGATACCCGATTGTAGACGCCGGCATGCGGGAATTGTGGGCGAGCGGCTGGATGCACAACAGGGTGCGCATGATTGCCGGTTCTTTCCTTGTAAAGGATCTGTTGCTGCCTTGGACGGAAGGCGCGCGCTGGTTCTGGGACACGCTTGTGGATGCTGATCTTGCCAACAATACGCTTGGCTGGCAATGGGTTGCAGGTTGTGGAGCGGATGCCGCGCCGTACTTCCGAATTTTCAACCCTGAGGTCCAGGCCAAGAAGTTCGATCCAAAGGGAGATTATGTCGGTCGCTGGGTGTCTGAACTCAATTCACCCGCTTACCCCACGCAAATTGTCGGCCACGCCCAGGCCCGCGAGCGGGCATTGGATGCTTTTTCGGCAATTAGAAAGCGATAAGACTTTTGCACCTGCGGATAGATTAGGAGAATGAATCGGTGAATTCACACATGGTTCCGCAGCTGCAGTTCGATGGGATGCGGATTAAGGTAGTATTGATCCCTAAGATATGGTTGGTTGTATTTGCGGATATAGTGGTTGATGAGAGTAATTGGGACAATGAGAGGAACCAGCTCTCTCCGATATAGGTCGATGATTTCCAGCAATTCCACTTTCTCGCCTGAAGTAATCTTATCTTTGAAATATCCGGCCATATGCATCAAGACATTGGCGTTTTTCTTGGGGGTGGCTTTGAGCTTCAAAGCTTCCATCAGGCTTGTCTGGTATTTTTCGCAGAGTTCCTGTAATCGAACCTGCTTCGCGCCGGCAATGAATCTGCCCATTTCCTGATAATGTTTGTTGCTGTGAGAAAGAATAAGATACTTGTGTTTCGTGTGGAATTCGACCAGCCCTCCGCGGTCTCTTTTTCCAGCAAGAAATTCTCTCCAACGGGCAAGCGCAAAAACGCGCTCGATGAAATTCTCGCGGATTGCAGGATCATGAAGACGCCCCTCTTCTTCTACAGGAAGGAGAGGGAAATGCTCCATGAAAAGGCGCGCGAAAATTCCGACGCCTCTCCGGGCAGACATGCCTTTTTCATTGTAGACCTTAACGCGCTCCATGCCGCTGCTGGGTGAATCGCTTTTGAAAATAAACCCCGTCAGCCTTTCCTTTTCCAACTCCATGAGTCGTTTTTGGGCCCAATTGACCATCTGATCAGTCTTGTCAATCCTGGTTCGAATTGTTATCAGCCTGGGCGAGGATGGATCCCCTTCCAGATGCATCGACTCCCTTGGAACCGGCATTCCGCATTCCACCTCAGGGCAAACGGGCACATATTCCACATAACGCCCGAGAGTCTCGGTGAGGAAGCGGTCCAGCTTGTGACCTCCGTCAAAGCGGACAGCCCTTCCCAGTAGACACGTGCTGATCCCAATTCTGATTTTTAATTCTGGAATACCCGTCATAATGACCTGCGGCCGAACTGCGAATTTATTCTGCGCTTGATTCCAAGTTCACGGTCTCGCTCTTCACCGAAGCGTCAGTGACCTTAAACCCTGCCATCGTCAAATGCTTCATGATGATGTAGGTGGAAGGCATCTTTTTCGAGTGACGAAATTCGATTCGCGTCTTGCCGTCGCCCACATCAAAAAACCTTGCAGCCAGTATATACCCCATACCGCCGATTTCATCGATCAGGTTGCGGATTGCAGCTCCGTCTCCTTCGGCCATAATCCAATCAACAAACACCTGGTCTGGCGATGTCCGAGGAGAGCGCGACATCTGTTGATTTTGTGAAAAGCTAACTCCCTGCGGCCGGGAATCTGCCAGGTCCGCTTTCTCGATATCGTGCTGCGGGGCATTGTTTTTTTCCGCCACTCTTTTTATGACGCTGGATTTGACTGCGTTATACACAGGATTGCCCGGTAATGTGTCGGCAATGGCCTTCTCGCACATCTGCTTCAAGCGTGGCCTCAGAGCCTCGCTGCTCGCGATGTCGCTTTCGTAGAAGAGTATTCCTTCATCCTGAATCTCGAAGGGGAGCTTAGTCCCTTTTTCCGCAAGCACGACGAGAGGCAATCGCGCGCAATGTCGGACGCCCACTTCATACATTACATTTGGGCTTAGCCCTGTGAGGTCGGCTATGACAAGTTGATCATTCAACAGGCGTTCGATTATCTGATTTGTAATCAAACCCGGATCGGAGAGTTCGTGAGCGGTCATTATGGAGAACCCCATTTGGCCAAGCACCGGCCGTACGATTTCTCTGAGAAGATTATCCGCCGCGCAATGTGCAGGAGCGTTCTCATCGCCAAGCGACGATACAATGAAGCATACAGGTTGTGTCTTTTCTTCCGCCACATTACCCCACTTGTCACAAATAAAGGGTGTCTGGGCTTGAATTACTCCCAATCTGACGCTGTTGTGTTAGATTAGGATAAGGCGAACCGAAAAAGGATTGATTCAAACCTTGCACCTATTTCATTAGGATACAGCATGGATGTGATAAATGGATTCCTGAAAGTTATCAATGATAATCTTCTCTGGGGTCCCCCGATGCTTGTCTTGCTTTTTGGAACCCATCTTTTCCTGACTTTCCGACTAAAGTTTATTCAGCGTTTCATCCCCCTTGCAATCAAGATTTCGTTTGGACGATCAACAGAAGGCGAAGGCGACATAAGCCAGTTCGGTGCTCTAACAACTGCACTGGCTGCAACAATCGGCACAGGCAACATTATCGGCGTTGCCACAGCGGTAGCTCTGGGTGGGCCTGGGGCAGTGTTGTGGTGCTGGCTGACAGGCGTCTTTGGTATCGCTACCAAATACTCCGAGGCGCTGCTCTCCGTTAAGTACAGGATTCGAACTCCGGATGGATCTATGGCGGGCGGGCCGATGTATGTTTTGCAGCGGGCACTTGGGATGAAGTGGGCTGGTACGCTGTTTGCAGTCTTCACCGCTATCGCGGCATTCGGTATAGGCAATGTGGTGCAGGCAAACTCAATTTCAGATCTGGCGAAGCAGTCCATGGGAATTCCACTTTGGGTATCGGGATTGGTTCTCACTGCACTGACAGCAATGGTCATACTCGGGGGGATAAAGTCAATTGCCCGGGCGTGCGAGGGATTGGTGCCGTTTATGGCAGTGTTTTATGTGTTGGGCTGCCTTATCATTCTTGCCATGAATGCGCCCAATGTACCTGCCACCCTGGTCATAATTTTCAAGTCCGCTTTTACAGGCCAGGCAGCGGTAGGCGGTTTTACCGGGGCTGTGTTTATGCAGGCACTGAGATGGGGGACAGCCAGGGGGCTGTTTTCAAATGAATCCGGACTCGGTTCCGCGCCGATTGTTGCCGCAGCCGCTCAAACGAAAAATCCGGTCAGGCAGGCTCTGGTTTCATCCACCGGCACGTTCTGGGACACTGTCGTGGTCTGCGCCCTGACGGGACTCGTTCTTGTAAACACCGGCGCATGGCAGACCGGTCTTAAGGGTGCTGCGCTGACAAAAACCGCATTTGATCAAATTCCTGTTCTTGGTCCCCTGGTGCTAAATGTCGGCTTGTTTACTTTCGTGTTTTCTACGATTCTCGGGTGGTCTTACTACGGGGAAAAAGCAGTAGAGTATCTCCTCAGTAAGAAGGCGGTTCTTCCCTACAGGTTCATGTGGGTGGCTTTGGTTATGGCAGGCTCGATAACGCTTCCGGATGTAGTTTGGGGTTTTGCCGATGCTGCAAATGCGCTCATGGCTCTGCCCAATCTCCTGGCCCTACTGCTCCTGAGCGGTGTAATAGTGGCTGAAACGAGGAAGTATTTATGGGCCAATAACCTGAATAAGGCTGCATCAGAAGTGGAGGGAGAAGTTCAGACAAAAACCGAAGTCTGGAGTTAAGCCAAAGGCCACAGGCAGAGATTGTGTCCGCCAATGAAGTCGTCATATATCGGGTGGGGAAGTAGTGATTACAATTGAGAACGTACAAAAGCATCACGCTCCCATTTTTGCCAACCGACAGTCCGTTAAGGGGGAATGATGGATCGACATAAAAATGTCGGCGAGTTTGTTTCATTGATCAATGAATTGATGAGCAAAATCCCTTTTAATAACGTGCTGGGCCTCAGAGTGGAATCTATAGCCTCTGACTGTGCGAAAACGGCTTTTGAAATGCGCGATGAATTGGTGGGGAACTACAAGCGACGGATGTTGCACGGGGGGGTCATTTCATCCGCCATTGACGTTACCGGGGGCCTTGCCGCAGTCCTCAGCATTCTGGGAAAGATGCCGGGTGAGAACGTGGAAGCGACGATCGAGAAATCCTTCAGAATAAGCACTCTAGATCTACGTGTTGATTTCTTGAGACCAGGGTTTGGTAAACGATTTGTTGTCAGTGCGTGTGTTTTGAGGACGGGGAACAAAATTGCTGTAACAAGGGTTGAACTGCACAACGATCAAAATGAGCTCATTGCTGTCGGCACTGGTTCTTATTTCTATGCAAAATAGCCTTTTGCATGTTCATGTTTCGGATCAGTTGAATGGTGGAAATGTTATGGAAAAGCATGGATTGGTACTCTCACTGATAATTATTTTGGCAGCCTCTACTAGTATTGTTTTCGCGCAGACAAAGCAGGAGTCTTTGGCGGGCGGTGTTGCAGGAGGTGCGGAAATCAGCACTCAAACAAATGCCATGATTACATCGATCAACCTCAAGGGAGATGATGTTTTTATAACCGGCAACGGTGCAACAGTCAGCGGGAACAAGGTAATTATCTCATCTGCCGGAACCTACTCGATAAGCGGCATGCTCCGCGACGGCCAGATTCTCGTAAATACTGCCAAAGGCGCCTCCGTGGAGATAATCTTAAATGGGGCAGCCATTACTTGTTCCAATAGTTCTCCGCTTTATATTGAAAATTCCAAAAAAACAAAAATTGTGCTTGCAGACAACTCGAAAAATTATTTATCGGACGGGCCGGTTTATGCAGCGAACAAAACAAAGAAGAATGAACCCAATGCCGCGCTATTTAGCAGAGACGACCTGACCATCAGCGGAAATGGTTCGCTGGAGGTTACAGGTAACTACAACGACGGCATAGCAAGCAAAGACAAACTGACAATTACTGGCGGCACGATCTCGGTCAACTCAGCAGACGATGGGATTAAGGGGAAGGATTACGTAAATATCAAGGGCGGTAATATTACGATAGCTGCAAAAGGCGATGGTTTGAAGTCGGCCAAAGAGGATGACTCGACTGAAGAAACAGCCTTGATAATGGAGGGAAAGATCGTAATATCGGGCGGCAAAATCAACATTGCGAGCGAAAAGGGAGATGCCATTCAGGCTGCATCTTATATCAACATTGAAGGCGGAGAATTTGTCCTGACCACTGGCGCTGGGGCTCAATCTGTCAGCCGCGCCGCGTCTTTAAAAGCAATATCCGTGGGGGATAATCTTGTTATTGGCGGCGGTACATTTGTCATCAACTCTTCCGATGACGCACTCCGGTCAAACAACACGCTTACTATTAACGGAGGCACCTTTGATATTGCTACCGGCAATAACGGAATTATTGGCGACAGCACGGTCGAAATAAACAACGGGGATATTCGGATTTCGAAGTCATACGAAGGACTTGAAGGCTCTGTTGTTAAGATCAATTCCGGCAAGGTTCACATAAATTCGAATGATGATGGCATCAGCATTCGTTCAAGCCGGAAGGGCTATGGAACGAGTGGCAGGAAAAGGAGTGGTTCTCGCTCAGGCAACTACCTGTATATCAACGGTGGGTATACAGTGGTTAATGCCTATGGTGACGGTATTGACGTGAATGGTGCAGTCGAGATGACTGGTGGAACGTTATTAATCAGTGGGCCGCTCAACAGCATGAACGGTCCCCTGGATTATGACTGGTCATTTAAGATCTCCGGCGGCCTTTTGATTGCGGCAGGAAGCTCGGGGATGGCCCAGGTTCCCTATACAGGTTCAACCCAGAATTCGGTTCTGGTTTACTTTGACACCTGGCAGGAGGAAGGAAGCCTTTTCCACGTGCAGAGCAGCGACGGAGGTGAAGTTGTGAGTTTTGCGCCCCCAAAGGCATATTCGTCAGTGGCATTTTCTTCTCCCAAGCTCACGAATGGTACGGCATATGATGTATATTCCGGAGGGAGTTCGAGCGGGGAAGCTAAAGATGGACTGTATGAGGGAGGCACCTACTCGCCCGGCACAAAATATGTCAGTTTTACGCCCAGCAGTGTTACTACAGCCGTGTCCAGCAGCAGGGTCTGGCACTGAGGAGGATTATGACAAGACTCGGAATTCAGTTTTTGATAGTTGCAATCGCAACGCTCCTTATCATTCCCGCCGCCTTTTCGCAGCAGGCGCCGGCGACAGCCCAAGCGCCGGCTGTTCCCTCGTTTTCAATGGGCCCGGCAGCACCAAAGTCACCCGAAATAAATGCTGACAATTCCGTTACTTTCCGGCTTTCCGCCCCAAATGCGACGGAAGTAACGGTGCGTGGGGACTGGCAGGAGGGGTTTAACGCGCCAGGCATCAAGATGACCAAAGGTGCGGACGGCGTATGGTCCTTAACCATTCCCCCTCTCCAACCTGAGCTTTGGGGGTACACGTTCAATGTGGACGGAGTGAAATTGCTGGATCCTGGTAATCCCTTGGTCAAGAGAGACGGGACCAGGTTTGACTGCATTTTACTGATTTCCGGTCCGGCTTCTTCCCTGTATGAAATCAAGGACGTGCCCCATGGCAATGTAGCGATGGTGTGGTACAACTCGCCCGTTTTGAAAAAATGGCGCCGGATGTACGTTTATACTCCTCCCGGATATGAAACGAGCAAAGATCGTTATCCTGTATTCTATCTGCTTCATGGCGGCGGCGGTGATGAGGATGCATGGTATTCGCTTGGCCGCACGAATATAATCCTGGACAATCTGATAGCTCAAGGCAAAGCGAAACCAATGATTGTAGTCATGCCCAACGGCAACACGACGCGGATCGCCGCCCCCGACCTGGTGCCCGCCCCTCCCGCGCTCCCGGCGAATCAGGATCCGGGCCGGTTCCGGAAGTTC
>Ga0208980_10001685_pt1 | contig 13437 bp, 17 predicted proteins | sample WetSurMetagenome_3_FD_187993 | JGI IMG/M metagenome (GOLD analysis project Ga0208980, IMG submission 187993) | Wetland microbial communities from Twitchell Island in the Sacramento Delta, sample from surface sediment Aug2011 Site A1 Bulk (version 2) | ecosystem: Environmental > Aquatic > Marine...
CACATGCGAAACCTCGTCCTGACCGTCCTGGCCCTCGCAACCCTTACCGGCTGCGCGTACGACCCGTACTACGGCGGACGCAACTACACGCGCGATGCCGTGGTCGGCGGCGCGCTGGGCGCGGCCACGGGTGCCGTGGTGGGCAACGCCGCGGGTGGGCGGACCGGCGCAATCGTCGGCGGCGCCGCTGGCGCGGCACTCGGCACGGCGATCGCCACCGATCCCTATCGCCGTCCGTACGACTACCGCTACGACCAACGCTACTACCGTTACGGCGAGTATCCGGCCTATCGCTACGACGACTACCGGTATCGCTCGTACCGCGACAACGGCATCTGGTACCACTGAGCGGGCGCGCGGCCCTACAGCATCCCGAGCTGCAGCCTCGCCTCGTCCGACATCCGTTCCTTGCTCCAGGGCGGATCCCAGACCAGGTCGACCTTCACGGCAGTCACGCCGTCCACCTGGCGAACGGCCGACTCGACGAGCCCCGGCATCATGCCCGCGACCGGGCAGGCCGGGGCCGTCAGCGTCATGCGGATCTCCACCGCACCGCCCGCGCCGACCTCGATCGCGTAGATCAGCCCGAGGTCGTAGACGTTCACCGGGATCTCGGGGTCGAACACGGTACGCAGTGCCGCGACGATCTGCTCCTCGATGCCCGCATCCGCCTTGGCGGCAGGCACCGGGGGCTCAGGCGCCGGATGTCGAGCAAGGCGCGCGAGACGGAACATGGCTACGCCGCCCGACTCGCAGCCACGAGCTGACGCGCGACGGCCGCTTCCAGCCGATCGCGCACCGCAGGCACCTCGCAGACGTCGATGACCTCCTTCGCGAAGCCGAGGCAGAGCATCTGCCGCGCCTGGGCCTCCGGGATGCCGCGCGAGCGCAGATAGAAGAGCTCCGCGGGCTGGATCTGACCAACGGCCGCGCCGTGGCTGCACTTCACGTCGTCGGCGTAGATCTCGAGCTGCGGCTTGGTGTCGACTTCCGCATTGCGTGACAGCAGCAGGTTGGCGTTGTTGAGCGCGGCGTCGGTCTTCTGGGCGTCCTTCTCCACCACGATGCGGCCGTCGAAGACGGCGCGACCGGCACCGTGCAGCAGGCCCTTGAAGGTCTCGCGGCTGGTGCAACCCGGCACGGCGTGCCGGATGTCGAGGTGGTGGTCGACGAACTGGCCGTCGCCGGCGAGGTAGAGGCCGTCGAGCTCGAAGGTCGCGCCCGGCGCCGAGAACTCGACCCGGTGCTCGGATCGCGACCAGGCGCCGCCCAGCGCCACCGTCAGCCCGCGGTAGTGGCTGTCGGCGTCCTGTCGCAGGCGCGTCCTCCCCAGGTGGTGCGCCGCCGCGCTCTCCTCCTGGACGCGTACGTGCCGCAGCCGGGCGTTCGGGCCCAGCGCGATCTCGGTCGTCGCGTTGGTCAGATACTGCGACGGGCCGAGCGCGGCATACCGCTCGACGACCGTGGCCGCTGCGCCCTCGCCCAGCGTCAGCAGGTTGCGCGGGTGGTGCATCGACGGCTCGTCGAGGCCGACGGTGACGAACAGCAGCTCGATTGGCTCATGCGACCGCGTGCCCCCCGGCACGTGCAGGTAGGCGCCGTCCTCGAACAGCGCGGCGTTGAGCGTCTCGAAGGCATTGGCGTCCGGCGCCGCGGCGAGCCCCGGTGCGGCCGCGAGCGCGCCGTCGTCGCGCCAAAGGGCGTCCCGCAGGCTGCCGACGCGCAGCGCCGTCGCGGTCCCGTCGAGGTGCGACAGCCGCGGTGCGAAGCGGCCGTTGACGAACACCAGGCGGCAGTGCTCGGCGTTGCGCAGCAGCAGCTCGTCGATGTCGTCGAGCGTCAGCGCGGTGAGCTCCTGCGACCCGGCGCGGAACTCCCGGCCGAGCAGTCCCTGCAGCGGCGTGTAGCGCCAGTCCTCCGCCTTCGCGTCCGGAAACCCGGTCAGCTGCAGGCGCGTGGCGGCGTCGCGCTGGCGGTCCCGCAGCCAGGCGGGCCCCGCGTCTTCGGACCGTGCGAGGCGCTCCTGCAGGGTTCGGCCATAGCGGGCCGCCGCGTCCCGTGCATTGGTCGTGGCGTTCATGCGGCCTCCCCGGTGATCCACCCGTACCCCTTGTCCTCGAGCTCGAGGGCGAGCGACTTGTCGCCCGATCGCAGGATGCGCCCGCCGGCGAGCACGTGGACGAAGTCCGGCTCGATGTAGTCGAGCAGCCGCTGGTAATGGGTGACGACGATCATCGCCCGGTCGGGGCTGCGCAGCGCGTTGACGCCGTCGGCGACGACGCGCAGGGCGTCGATGTCGAGTCCAGAGTCGGTCTCGTCGAGGATTGCCAGCCGCGGCTCGAGCAGCGCCATCTGGAAGATCTCGTTGCGCTTCTTCTCGCCGCCCGAGAAGCCGGCGTTGACCGCGCGCTTGAGCAGGTCCTCGCGCAGGTTGACGAGCTTGAGCTTCTCGCGCATCAGCCGCAGGAACGCGACGGCGTCGAGATCGGGCTCGCCGCGCGCCTTGCGGATCGCGTTCAGCGCGGTGCGCAGGAACAGGCTGTTGTTCACGCCGGGCAGCTCGACGGGGTACTGCATCGCGAGGAAGACGCCGCGGTGGGCGCGCTCCTCGGGGGTGAGTCCGACGAGGTCCTCGCCGTCGAGCTGCACCGCGCCCTCGGTCACCTCGTAGCCGTCGCGGCCGGCGAGGACGTGGGCGAGGGTGCTCTTGCCCGACCCGTTAGGACCCATGATCGCGTGCACCTCGCCGGCCTTCACCTCGAGATCGAGACCCCGGAGGATCTCCTTGCCGTCCACCGACGCCTTCAGGTTCTTGATCGACAACATGTGAGCTGACTCCGTATCCGATGTGGTTTGCGCGCTCATCCCACCGTGCCTTCGAGGCTCAGGGTGAGCAGCTTCTGGGCCTCGACCGCGAACTCCATGGGGAGCTCCTGGAACACCTCGCGGCAGAACCCGTTCACGATCATCCCCACCGCGTCCTCCGCGGACAGCCCGCGCGAGCGGCAGTAGAACAGCTGGTCCTCGCTGATCTTCGAGGTCGTCGCCTCGTGCTCGACCTGCGCCGAGGGGTTCTTCACCTCTACGTAGGGGAAGGTGTGGGCCGCGCAGCGGTCGCCGAGCAGCAGCGAGTCGCACTGGGTGTGGTTGCGGGCGTTCTCGGCGCGCTGCGCGATGCGCACCAGTCCGCGGTAGGCGTTCTTCCCCTCGCCGGCCGAGATGCCCTTGGACACGATGGTCGAGCGCGTGTCGCGGCCGATGTGGATCATCTTGGTGCCGGTGTCGGCCTGCTGGCGGCCCTTGGTCAGGGCCACCGAGTAGAACTCGCCGACCGAGCCGTCGCCGCGCAGGATGCAGCTCGGGTACTTCCAGGTGATCGCCGAGCCGGTCTCGACCTGCGTCCAGGAGATCTTCGACCGTGCGCCGCGGCAGTCGCCGCGCTTGGTGACGAAGTTGTAGATGCCGCCGCGCCCCTGGGCGTCGCCCGGATACCAGTTCTGCACGGTCGAGTACTTGATCTGCGCGTCGTCGAGCGCGACCAGCTCGACCACCGCGGCGTGCAGCTGGTTCTCGTCGCGCTGCGGCGCCGTGCAGCCCTCGAGGTAGCTCACGTACGCGCCGGCTTCGGCGACGATCAGCGTGCGCTCGAACTGCCCGGTCTTGGCCGCGTTGATGCGGAAGTAGGTGGACAGCTCCATCGGACAGCGCACGCCCGCCGGCACGTACACGAAGGTGCCGTCACTGAACACGGCCGAGTTGAGGGCCGCGAAGAAGTTGTCGGTGTGTGGCACGACCGAGCCCAGGTAGCGCTGTACCAGCTCGGGATGCTCGCGGACGGCCTCGGACATCGAGCAGAAGATCACGCCCGCCTCGGCGAGCTTCTCGCGGAAGGTGGTGGCGACCGACACGCTGTCGAAGACGGCGTCGACCGCGATGCCGGAGAGGGCCTTCTGCTCCTCGAGCGGAATCCCCAGCTTCTCGTAGGTGCGCAGCAGCTCCGGGTCGATCTCGTCGAGGCTCTTGGGGGCGTCCTTGGTCCGCGGGGCGGCGTAGTAGGAGATCGCCTGGTAGTCGATCTTCGGGTAGTGGACGGACGACCAGGCCGGCTCTTCCATGGACAGCCAGTGCCGGTAGGCCTTGAGCCGCCAGTCGAGCATCCACTCGGGCTCGCCCTTGCGGGCCGAGATCGCCCGGACCGTGTCCTCGCTGAGTCCGGGGGGCAGGGTGTCCTGCTCGATGGCGGTGACGAATCCGTGCTCGTAGCCGCGCTGCACCAGGTCGTGAACGACTGCGTTGGAAGTGGCCATGTTCGGTCCGGGTCCTTTTCCGAGTATTTCAGTCGGGATTTATAGGGCGCGCCGGCTGGCGGTTCAATGCCTTGTTTCGTGGGGTTGGTCGCAGGGCGGTCAGCGCCGCCCGCCGCCGGAGGCCGCCCGGAGGGCGGCGTCGAGCACGGCCGTGGGCAGCACCCGCCGCAGGGCGGCGAACAGGTAGGTCGGGGTCGTGACGTAGTAGCGGGCCCTGGCGCGGCGGGCCTCGAGGGCCTGCACCACCCGCTTCAGCACCGCCTCTGGCGGCAGGGTGAAGGGCTGCGCCGGCCCTTCCTTGGTCAGGCGGGACTGCATCGCCCGGTAACGGTCGCGGTGCGGGCTCGCGTCCGCGTCGACGTTCTCGACGAACTTGCGGAAGGCATTGTCGCGGAAGCGGGTGAGGATGGGACCGGGCTCGATCAGCGAGACCTGGATCCCCGTGCCGTGCAGCTCCAGCCGCAGGGTGTCGGTCAGGCCTTCGAGCGCGAACTTGGCCGCGACATAGGCGCCGCGGTAGGCGAAGGCGACGAGGCCGAGGACCGAGCTGTTCTGGATGATGCGGCCCTCGCCCTGGGCCCGCATCACCGGGATGACGCGGCGGGTGAGCTCGTGCCAGCCGAGCACGGCCGTCTCGAGCTGCGCCCGCAGCACCTCGCGCCGCAGATCCTCGACCGCGCCGGGCTGGCCGTAGGCGCCGTTGTTGAACAGCCCGTAGAGCCGCCCGCCCGTGCGCTCGAGCACGGTCGCGAGCGCGGCCGCGATGCTCGCGTCGTCGTCGAGGTCCAGTTGCACCGCCTCGAGGCCCTCGGCGCGCAGCCGCTCGACGTCCGCGGCCTGCCGCGCCGATGCGAAGACGGGGTAGCCGCGGTCGCGCAGGCCGCGCGCGGTGGCGAGGCCGATCCCGGAAGAGCAGCCGGTGATCAGGACGGGGCGGGCGGCGGGGCTCACGGCGGCTACCTCCGCGGGTGTCGTGGGTGAACTATAAAGTTGGGCGGGGGTAGCCCGTTATATCCTTTCGGGGCGACACCAATGCCGGGCTGCCCTGCGCCCTCGAGGCCGGGATGAACACACCGCAGCAGGACGTCAGCGAGAACCGCCGCCGCTTCTTCCGGATCGACGACGCGGTCCGTCTCAGCTATCGGCCGCTCGCCCCGGACGAGCTGGCCGACCGGGTCGCCCGGCTGGGCGAGGGCCTGGGGGGCAGCTTCGCCCTGATGGCCAGCTTGTCCGCGATCACCCACCGGATGTCGGTCAGCCTGCGGCGGATCGAGCAGCACAACGGCGACGTCGCTGCCTACCTGCGCGCCCTCGACCAGAAGGTGGAGGTGGTGGCGCGCGCGCTGCTGCTGCAGGACCCGTCGCTGCCGGCGATGAGCGAGGAGCCGGTGAACCTCAGCGCCGGCGGTCTGGCAATCGTGACCCGCCAATGCCTCCCGGTCGGGACGCCGCTCGAGATCCGGCTCCTGCTGCTGTCTACGCTGGCGGGGATCCTGGCGTTCGGGACCGTCGTCGAGTGCACGGATCCTCCCACGGCCGAGGGGCACGCGCCGGGTAGCCGGCTGATGCGGGTCGATTTCACCCACATCCGCGACGAAGACCGGGACCTGCTGATCAAGCACATGCTCAGGCGCCAGGGCGAGCGGCTGCGGCGGGCACGGCAGGCCGCAGAGGGCGACGACGCCTAGCCGGCGCGCGGGACCGACGCGATGGACAGACCGGACCTCTCCGACGCCCAGCCCCCCACTCGCGAGCAGATCGAGGCCGCCCTCGAGGCGGCGCGCAAGATGCGCGAGATGGGGATCGACCCGCACCACCTCGGCCACCTCGTCCTGTACCTGAACGATCGCAACCAGGCCCTGGAGCGGTTCTTGCGCGACGCCGACCGCTACTTCCGGTTCGGGCAGGACGACGGCGAGCGGCGCGGCCTGATCCGGCAGATCGAGCGGCTCGCGGGCCGCCTCGCGCAGCGCCAGCAGTTCCCGGTCTGAGGGTGCCCCTGGCCGGACGGTACGCCCTTGAATTTCAGTGCTTTGGGACCTATCCACTGCGTCACCGTGGTAGCATCCCGGCATCCGGGCCGATCCGGCCGACGCCACAGATTCGAGAGGACGACGCCATGCCCTTCTACGAATACCGCTGCGACACCTGCGGGCACGAAATGGAGATCATGCAGAAGATGAGCGACCCGCCCGTGGCCGAGTGCCCGGCCTGCGGCGAGCCGCACCTGCGCAAGCTGGTCTCGGCCGCCGGATTCCGGCTCAAGGGCGGCGGCTGGTACGAGACCGACTTCAAGAAGGGCAGCAAGAAGAACGTCCACGACGCCGGCGGAGGCAAGGAATCCTCGGCGGCACCGGCCTGCGGGGCCGGGGCCTGTAGCGCCTGCCAGTCCTGACGGTCCTTCGTCCAAACCCGCCTGCGCCGGCGTCGCCGGCGCGCCGGGTTGCCGCCCGTCCGGCCCGCTCGTAACATTCGCCGTCTTTTCTCGCCGCCGAGGCGCGGAGAGTAGACGGGCTCAGGGTTTGCGGCCCGTGCCGGCACGCCGGTGCCGCGCTGGCTCGTTTCCCCGTCCCGATGCTTCCTTCGCGCCCCTGCGGTCAACCATTGCTGCACCCGCCGGGTGCTGACAGGAGCTCGCCATGCGAACTCATTACTGCGGCGCGCTGAGTGCGGCGCACATCGGCCAGGGCGTCGAGCTGTGTGGCTGGGTGCACCGTCGTCGCGATCACGGCGGGGTGATCTTCGTCGACCTGCGGGACCGCGAGGGCCTCGTCCAGGTCGTCTACGACCCCGACCTTCCGGAGGTGTTCGCGATCGCGGAGCAGATCCGCTCCGAGTACGTGCTGCGCATCCGCGGTCTCGTGCGGCGGCGCCCTGCGGGCACGGAGAACCCCAACCTGCCGACCGGCGAGATCGAGATCCTCGGCAAGGGGCTCGAGGTGCTGAACCGGGCGGAGACCCCGCCCTTCCAGCTCGACGAGGACGAGATCTCCGAGGAGCTGCGGCTGCGCTACCGGTACATCGACCTGCGCCGCCCGGTGATGCGCGACCGCCTCCTGCTGCGCAGCCGGGTCGCCCGTCACCTGCGCGGCTTCCTCGACGACGAGGGCTTCCTCGACATCGAGACGCCCATGCTCACCAAGGCGACGCCAGAGGGCGCGCGCGACTACCTGGTGCCCAGCCGGACCCACCCCGGGCACTTCTTCGCGCTGCCGCAGTCGCCGCAGCTGTTCAAGCAGCTGCTGATGATGTCGGGTCTGGACCGGTACTACCAGATCGTGCGCTGCTTCCGTGACGAAGACCTGCGGGCCGACCGCCAGCCCGAGTTCACGCAGCTCGACATCGAGACGTCCTTCATGGACGAGGACGGCTTCACGACCCTCATGGAGGGGATGATCCGGCGTCTGTTCCAGGACATTCTGGGCGTCGGGCTGCCCGACCCCTTCCCGCGGCTGACTTACGCGGAGGCGATGCGGCGCTTCGGCTCGGACCGGCCGGACCTGCGCTGCCCACTGGAGCTGGTCGACGTCGGCGACCTCGTGCGGGGCGTCGATTTCAAGGTCTTCGCCGGCCCGGCCTCCGATCCGCACGGTCGCGTCGCGGCGCTGCGCGTGCCCAAGGGCGGCGAGCGGATGTCGCGCAAGGAGATCGACGATCTCACCGGCTTCGTCGCCATCTACGGCGCCCGGGGGCTCGCGTACATCAAGGTCAACGACCTCGCGAAGGGGCGCGACGGCCTGCAGTCGCCGATCCTGAAGTTCCTCCCCGACGCGGCGGTGCAGGGCATCCTCGAGCGCACCGGGGCGCAGACGGGCGACCTCGTCTTCTTCGGCGCCGACAAGGCCAAGGTGGTCAACGAGTCGCTCGGCGCGCTGCGGGTGAAGCTCGGCGAGGACCTCGGGCTCACCGAGCCGGGCTGGCGGCCGCTGTGGGTCGTCGACTTCCCGATGTTCGAGTGGGACGGCGACGCCAACCGCTGGATGGCGCTGCACCATCCCTTCACCGCGCCCAAGGCGGAGTCGCTCGACCGCCTCGAGGAGGAGCCCGGCGCCTGCCTGTCCCGCGCCTACGACATGGTGCTGAACGGCAGCGAGATCGGTGGCGGCTCGATCCGCATCCACCGGCCCGAGGTCCAGTCGCGCGTGTTCCGCCTCCTCGGCATCGGCGAGGAGGAAGCCGAGGAGAAGTTCGGGTTCCTTCTCACCGCGCTGAAGTACGGGTGCCCGCCACACGGCGGCATGGCCTTCGGGCTCGACCGGCTGGTCATGCTGATGAGCGGGGCGCGCACCATCCGCGACGTGATGGCCTTCCCCAAGACCCAGACCGCGGCCTGCCTGCTCACCGGCGCTCCGTCCGACGTCGCCCAGGCGCAGCTTCGTGAGCTGCACATCCGGCTGCGCGGCGGCGAGGAGAAGAAGGCCTGACCGCCGTAGCCGGGCCGGCGGCCTACAAGCGCCCGGAGTCGGTCCTCGTCGTCGTCCACACGCGTGGCGGGGAGGTGCTGCTGCTGGAGCGCGTCCGGCCGCGCGGGTTCTGGCAGTCGGTGACCGGGAGCCTCGAGTGGGGCGAGGCGGCGATGGCCGCGGCGCGGCGCGAGGTCGGCGAGGAAACCGGCCTCTCGGCGACCGAAGGGCTGCGGTCGCTCGGGCGCACGGTGCGCTTCCGCATCGTGCCGCCCTGGCGGGCGCGCTACGCACCCACGGCGCGTTTCAACACCGAGCACTGGTTCCGGCTCGAGCTGCCGGCGCGGCGGCTCATCCGCGTTCGTGCCGGCGAGCACCGCCAGCACCGCTGGCTGCCTGCCGCCGTCGCCGCGAACCGTGCGACCTCCTGGACCAATCGCGAAGCGATCCGGCTGATCTTCGGGCTGCCGGCAACGGGCTGGCGCTGAACGGGCGGCGCACTGCCGCCCGCCGCCTCAGGACACCGGCTGCTTGCCGATCTCCGGCGGGGTCGCGAGCGTTGCCACGGCGGGCGCCGCCTCGGTCTCAGCCACCGGTGCCGGCGACCCGGGGTGCTCCTCGACGAAGTGCTTCTTCCGGTAGTGGTTGCGCAGCCGCGCCGACAGCCAGATCGTCAGCCCGAGCACGACGAGCAGACCGAGTGCGGTCATCTCGTACTTCTTCACGGTACCCAGCAGCTGCTCGAAGGCGTGGCCGAAGCTGTAGCCGACAAAGCCGAAGGTCGTCGCCCAGACCGCCGCGCCGATGATGTTGAGGCTCACGAAGCGCGGCGTCGTCACCTCGCTCATGCCGACGGCGAAGGGCGTGACGTTGCGCAGCCCGTAGAAAAAGCGGAACGACAGGATCAGGAGATTCTGATGCCGGTGCACGTGGTAGAACACGCGCTCGGTGCGCTCCTGCCAGGCCGGGAACCGCTTCAGCAGCTTGCGGCCCTGGAAGCGCCCGATGAAGAAATACAGCTGGTCGCCCGAGCACGAGCCCACGAACGCCGCCAGGATGACCAGCGGCAGATCGAGGTGCCCGGTGAACGCGAGGAAGCCGGCGATCAGCACGATCGTCTCACCCTCGAGAAAGGTCCCGATCAGGATGGCGATGTAGCCGTAATCGCGGACGATCTGCGCAAGATCCATCAGGGCCTCGTCGTCCGCGCCGCCAGCGACGGCCTCGGCGCCAGGTGCCAAGGCCGGTCCGCTCGGCTATCTTGTTGCATGGGGACGCGCATGGCAGGGTGTCCCGCGCGATCAAGGAGAAACATACGATGTTCCTGAAGCACCGCGACTCCAACGACCTGGTGGAGGTCACTCATCTCGCCGACCTGTTCGACCCCTGCGTCAGCCAGGTGCGCGGGCGTTTCCATTCGGGCGAGGAGCTGCAGGACGAGGACGCCTTCGCCAAGGCGGCGCTGGTCTTCCCGTCGGGCGAGGCACTCCCCGCCTGCTGGCGCGACGCAAACTATCGGCGCTGAGCTGCGCACCTCTCTCACCCGTCGAGCCCCGATGGGGCCTTCGGCGGGGGGGGAGGCGTCGGTGAATTCGGGACGACGGCGATCTCGTCGCCATCGTCGATCCGCGTGAACGGCTCGGTGAACTGCCGGTTCACCGTGACACGGACCTTGTCGTCCGCCAGCAAGTAGGCGCGCTCGCGCTCACGGCGCCGCAGCCAGGCCAGCAGCGCGGTCACGTCGGTGACCTCGGGCGGCAGCGTGACCTCCTCGGACTCCTTGCGCAGGTACTGGGCGAGGTAAGCGAAGTACAGAATTCTCGCGCGGCGCGGCCCGGTTGCGCCCGCGGCGTCGCCCGCCGCCCCCCGCCGATGGCCGGCGGCCTCGAGCTTCTGAAGGTATTCGCCCCAGTACCGGTCGTAGTTGGCGCCCAGGTCGTGCAGCGTCTCCCAGGAGTAGATGCCCGTGTCGTGGCCGTCGTCGAACACCAGGCGCACGGCGTAGCTGCCCTGCGGCTCGATGCGGTCGATGTTCACGTTCTCCTTGCCGACCTCGGGCCGCCCCATGGCCCGGACCTCCGCCGCGCGGGAGTAGACCCTCAGGTACTCGCATGGCAGGTCGAAGTGCTGGCCGTCGGAAAAGGTGATCGACAGGATGCGCGACTTGCTATGCAGATTTATTGCAGTGGGATAGATCTGGTGGGGCTGGTCGGTCATGGCATTGCCGGCGGTAGCGGCCGCGACGCTGCGACCCGAAGCGGCGGAATGGTTGCATGGCGCCGGCGAAGGGTTCAACCGCGCTGCCAGCCCGGCTCAGGCCGCCACGATGCGGTCGTAGTAGCGCGCCCGATAGAGCAGCCGTCGACTGCCCTCCTCGAAGCCGCTGCGCGTGTGCAGAACATTGTTCGACAGCAGACCCCAGCCGCCCTGCAGCGTGGCCTCGAACGCCAGCGGCTCGTCGCCGCCAAGGACCTCCTCCAGGGCACGCACGGCGGCCTGCGTCTGCGGGTCGTCGTGCCAGATCACGTTGCGTCTGCGAGCGGTGTAGCGCATGTGCAGGTGACCGTCGTGGACCGCGAAGACTGGACCGGGCGTGGCTTCCCGAAGGGTCTGGCCCTCCGCGACGTTCGCCGGGATGGTCATGGCGTCGTCGCGCATCAGTGCCGCGACGTGCGCCGGGTCGCGGTCGCGCAGCCGGACGTACGCGATCTCGTGGTCGAGCAGGCGGTTCGCCCCGCCTTCGAGGGCAGGCCGGACGCAGTGCAGGAGCAGGCCGTGGATCTGCCGGGCCGGGGCGTTGTAGTAGCCGTCGGTGTGCCAGGCGATCGGCCGGTTGGAGTAGGGGATGTAGCCGGTGTGCCGAGCGTCGTCGCTGATCTGCAGCGAGGTGACCGCGTCCTCGTCCGCGCCGGCGTTGTGGTCCAGGCGGTGCAGGCCGAACGACCGCCCCAGGGCCATCACGATCTCCTTGTCGGCGTCCTCGCGCGTCCGGCCGGCATAGATCGCCATGTTGCAGCGCGCGATCCGGTCGGCCAGCGCGGCCCGCTCGGCGGCGCTCAGGCTGCGGGGGTCGTCGACCTCGACGATCAGCTCGGCGAGGCTGCGCGGGTGATCGGCGAGCTTGCGCTCCCGCCAGGCCGCGTAGGCGGCAGTGTCGTTCAGGTCGAAGGGACCGGGCATGGTGTCATCCCACCTTGTCGAGCTCACGGGCCCGGAACTTGACCCCCAGCGCGTGCGCGAGCCGCTCGCAGGCGTCGATGTCGACGCCGGGAAGGCCGCGGATCGCCGTTGCGGTCACGTCCGGGATGAAGCGCGGTGCGGCGCGCAGGAACTCCAGCATCTTTTCATAGGAGCCGGGCAACGCCGGCTGGCAGTGCTGGTCGTAGATCTCGGCGTTCTGGGCGTTCATCGACACGGACAGCGCGTCTACACACTCGGCCAGGAGGGGGAGGGTGTCGTCCTTGTGGACGAGGTTCGCGAGGCCGTCCGTGTTCACCCTGACGCGGCCCCCGTGCGCCTTGACCCACCGCGCGACCTCGAGCAGCACCTTGAGGCGCAGGGTCGGCTCCCCGTAGCCGCAGAACACCACCTCAGCGTAGCGTGCCGGGTCGCCGATGCTGGCGACGATCTCTTGGACCGTCGGGCGGTGCCTGAGGGTGAGATCGTAGCCCTGTACCTCGGGCCGGCCCAGCGTCTTGGGACAGAACCGACATTCCAGGGTGCACCGGTCGGTGATGTTGAGATACAGGCGGTCGCCGATGGTGTAGCTGATCTGGTCGGTCACTGTGCGGCTGGGTCCTGAGCGAGCCGCCACTCTAAACCGCCGGACGCGCGGCGCCGATTGATGCCTGTCAAGGGCGCCGGGATGGAGTGCGCCAGGGCGTTGACCTCGGGCGAGGCGTCGTCTCCCATGGCGCCCCTGGGGCGCGCGTCAGGGCGGGGCGAAACGGATGGCCGATCGGCCGGCGACGGCGGAGGGGGCTGAGGCGGCGGCGGTGGTCCTGATCCACGGCCTGTGGATGACGGGCGCCGAGCTGCTGCCCCTCAGCCGCCGGTTGAGTGGCCAGGGCCTGCGGGCCCACCTCTTTCGCTACTCGCCGACCGGGGGGACCCCGCAGGAGCACGCCCGCCACCTGGCGGCCTTTGTGGAGCGAAAGGGGCCAGGTCCCGTGCACTGGGTCGCGCACAGCTATGGCGGGATCGTGGCGCTGCACTGCCTGGCGCTGGGCCGGCCGCTGCCGCCGGGGCGCATCGTGCTGATCGGCTCTCCGGTTCAAGGCAGCGCCCCGGCGCGCCGCCTGGCCGGGTGGCCCGTCACCCGGCCCTGGTTCGGCGACGCCCTGGAGCACGGCCTGCTGGGCGGGGTGCCCGGGCTGACCGGCGGCCGCGAGGTGGCGGTCATTGCCGGCGACCGGTCGCTCGGGATCGGGGGCCTGCTGGCCGGGTTCGACGAGCCGCACGACGGCACCGTGGCGGTGGCGGAGACCGTCCTGCCGGGCGCCACCGACCGGATCGTGCTACGGCATAGCCACTTCGGCCTGGTGTTCTCGGCGGAGGTCGCGGACGCCGTTGCGAGCTTCCTGCTCACGGGTCGGCTGTCCCTCGAGTCCGCCGCTTGAGGTCGATTCGCCCCGGGGCGCGCCCGATGGCCCGGGCATCCCCGGGCCGCCGTCTCACCGTCCGCGCGGTGGAGGAATCGCAAATGATCGAGCTGCACGACACGCTGC
>Ga0208980_10001686_pt1 | contig 13437 bp, 10 predicted proteins | sample WetSurMetagenome_3_FD_187993 | JGI IMG/M metagenome (GOLD analysis project Ga0208980, IMG submission 187993) | Wetland microbial communities from Twitchell Island in the Sacramento Delta, sample from surface sediment Aug2011 Site A1 Bulk (version 2) | ecosystem: Environmental > Aquatic > Marine...
AAAATTCCGGAAATTCTTAGATAATGCAAATGCATTTGCAACAAGGTTTTCGATTTGGGATTTGGCTCCATGTCTTTTCGCGGCTTTTTTGGCTTTGGCATGTGGATGGCGGCTCTCTTTCTGCTTTGTCCGGCAAAGGGCCTTGCCCAGTCGGCGGGCCCCGGCGGCCTGCACGGCAGAGTATATATGAAGGACATTCACACGCCGCTTAAGGGCGCTTCGGTTCGAATCGTACAATTGGGCCGGGACACATATACCAATGAGGATGGATATTACGAATTCCAGGATATCCCTGCCGGTTCTTACGATGTTTCAGGTCATATGCATGCTTTGCTGGAAGACGTCGTTCGCGTTGAAATCATCCCCGGCAAGGCGGCTGTAGCGGATTTGCAGCTGTCCTTTGTTCATTTGCGTCATGAAGTTGTAGTAACCGCGAGCGCAAAAGAAGCCTCCCTGTTTGACTCATTCCAATCCGTGACAGTTCTGGATACGCTGGAAATTGCCGGCAAAGGCTCATTCGGACTGGGAGATTTGACTGAAAACCTCCCGGGCGTTGCCAAGCGCAGTTTCGGACCCGGCAGTTCACGCCCGGTGCTGCGCGGATTTGACGGCGACAGGGTTCTGATCCTTACAAACGGTTTGCCCACGGGCACGCTGTCCTCGCAATCCGGGGAACACGCGGAGCCGGTCGATGAGACCAACCTGGACAAAATCGAAATCGTCAAAGGACCGGCTACGCTGCTCTATGGCAGCAATGCCATCGGCGGAGTAGTCAATGCGATCACCCAGCACCACCTGGTGCACGATCATCCGCACGCCGGATTGCGCGCCGGCCTCCATACTTCCGGGGGGACCAATAATAACGATGCGGGCGCCGGTGCCAGCATAGAGTACGGCGTCAAAAACTGGCTTTTCTGGGCCGGCGGAAGACGGCAGGTCGCCAGCGACTACCACAGCGCCGAAGGAAGAGTCGACAACTCGAAGACGCGCCTGAGTTCGGGCCATACCGGGTTTGGATGGTTTGGCGAGAAACCCTACTTTACGCTGGGTTACGCCTTCAACACGGGCCGCTTTGGCGTCCCCTATGCCGGCGAATTTCATCATCACGAGGAGCCACATAACGAATTCCCTGATCCTGAAAACGAGGACTTGGAGAGGGTTTTGGTGGACGAAACCTTCACCTGGCAGAATGTGCAGTTCGGCGCCGGAGTGAGAGGCATCGGTTCCTTTGTTGAAAAATTCCGATACAGTTCCAGCTACGTGCGCTGGATGCACAAGGAGCTCGAAAATGATGCCGTGGCCACGGCATTCGACAACAAACTCTGGAATTTTCGCGGTGTCTTCGAGCAGGCTCCAAAAGGAGCGCTGACCGGAAGCTTTGGTTTCCAGAGTTCCTACCGGGATTATCTTGCCGGAGGAGAGGAAGCGCTTACTCCGCCCGTATCCGCAGGATCATTAGCCCTCTTTGCTCTTGAGGAACTGGATCTTAAGAAAGCGCGGCTTCAGTTTGGCGGGCGCATAGAACATACCGGGTACCATCCCGTTGGATTGCCGGAGCGTTCGTTCACCGGTCTCTCGGCAGCGGCCGGAGTTCATGTGCCGCTGTGGAGAAATGGCGCGTTTGTAGCCAACTATACCCGCGCACACCGGGCTCCCGCCCTGGAAGAGCTGTATAGCCACGGCGCCCATGTCGGCAATCTGGCCTATGAAATCGGCAATCCCGGGCTCCGGCGGGAGGCGTCCCATGGCCTGGACCTGCTCGTGCGCCACGAAACGGGGCGCATCCATGCCGAGGCCAGCTTCTTTCATTACCGCATCAGCGATTTCGTGTATCTCGCGTTTACGGGAGAGGAGTCCCACGGACTGCGGGTTGCAGAATACTCGCAGGCGGACGCCCGCTTCACGGGAAGCGAGGCAACTCTGGATTTTGCTATTCACCCCAGCTTTTGGATTAACCTCGGTTTGGATGCCGTACGTTCCGAGTTGGTGCCGGGAAGCACCCCGTTGCCTCGCATCCCGCCCATGCGGGGCCGCGTCGGCTTCGATGCCGTCTACAAGGGATTCAGCCTCAAACCGGAAATACAGCTTTCAGCGCGCCAGTCCCGCATTTATCCGACGGAAACGCCTACGGCGGGATACGCTGTATTTGATCTTGCGGCCTCCTATACCTATGCTCGGAGACACGCAGCTCATCTTTTTTCGGCAACTCTCTTTAATGCGGCCGACTGCCTGTACCGCAATCACCTGTCGTTTATCAAAGACCTTGCTCCGGAAATGGGCCGCGGCATCCGGTTCTCCTACACACTTCAGATTTTCTAGCCTGTCAGCCCCCGGGAGTTTCAGACGCTCTATGGTTTGCCCACACCCAGTTTGGCAAGAATTTTCTCCATCAGGCACCATCGGGTGAGCGAGGACTGGAACAGGTTTGCGCCCACGAAGGCCGTGAACCAGAGCCAGTTGGGATTCACCCAATGGGCAAGAGCGAGGCTGATCAGGACAAAGCTTCCGGCAATCAGCCGTATCCATCTTTCAATGGTCATTTTAGTCTCCTTCGGGAGGGGCCGGCAGAGGAGAATGCTCCATCTCCCATCGCTTCATCCGGTAATATAATATCGGAACGGTCATTCTGCTTAGAAGCAGGGAAGCGACTTCGCCCGCCATTAGCGAAATTGCCAGACCCTGGAATATGGGATCAAAAAGGATTACGGCCGAACCTACAACAACAGCCGCAGCCGTAAGCATCATGGGGCGGAAGCGCACGGCGCCCGCGTCCACAACCGCCTGGGCGAGCGGTTCGCCCAGGCTCAGGCGTAACTCGATAAAATCTACGAGAATGATCGAGTTCCGCACCACGATCCCGGCTCCGGCAATGAAGCCGATCATGGAGGTCGCGGTGAAAAAAGCTCCGAGAGCCCAATGTCCGGGAAGAATTCCAACCAGGGAAAAGGGTATTGCAGCCATGATAATCAGCGGCGTTTTGAAGCTCTGGAACCAGGCCACAACCAGGATGTATATCAATACCAGCACGGCGGCAAAGGCCAGACCCAAATCGCGAAAGACCTCGTAGGTTATGTGCCATTCGCCGTCCCATTTCATGGCAAGGCGGTCGGATTCCGAAGGTTGCTGTGCCGTGTATGTCTCGAGACGATATCCCTCAGGCAGACGCATCGCCGCGATCCGCTCGTCCATATTTAGAATCGGGTAAACAGGGCTTTCCTCGCGGCCCGCAACGTCGGCCGTGACGTAAACCACCGGCATCAGGTTCTTGTGGTAGATATACCTTTCGCGCTCGGATTTCTCCCAGCGGCCAAGTTCACCCAACGGCACCAGTTTGCCCGAAGCCGAAGCGACGCGAAGCCTGTTCAGGGCGTCGATGCTGGAGCGGTCGGCCAGAGGCAGACGGAGGCGGAGCGGGACATCCTCCGCTTCTTTCGGGAAGTGCAGGAGGCCCGCCTGGGATCCGCTGATCGCAAGCGCGACGGCCTGTTGAGCCTCGGCTATGGAAACTCCGGCCATGGACGCCTTGAGGCGGTCAAAGTGAAACAGCATCTCAGGCTGAGGGTCCTCAACGTACCAGTCGACGTCCACGACGCCGGGCGTTTTTTCCAGCATGGTCCTGAGTTCCCGGGCCAGTTCGATCTGCCGGTCATAATCGGGACCGTAAACCTCGGCAACCAGAGTTTGCAGCACCGGAGGCCCGGGAGGCACTTCCGCCACTTTCATTCGGATCCCGTGTTGCGCAGCGACGGGTTGCAGCAAATCTCTCACGCGGCGCGCGATTGCGTGGCTCTGATCCGAACGGTCTCCTTTGGGAGTCAGGTTGACCTGGATGTCGGCCACATTCTCGCCCCGGCGGGTGTAGTAATGCCGGACCAGGCCGTTGAAATTATAGGGGGACGCGGTTCCCACATAGGTCTCGTAGTCCGTGATTTCCGGAATCTGGTTCAATCGGACAGCAAGCGCGCGTGTGGCTGCGGCTGTCTTCTCCAGGCTTGTGCCTTCCGGCATATCCACGATGACCTGGAACTCGCTCTTGTTGTCGAAAGGAAGCATTTTTACGATGACGAGTTTGAAATAAACCATGCTGCAGGCCGCAATCAGCAGCACAGTCACAAGCCCCAGAAAAAGCCATTGGTTCCGGTCGCGCGCCAGCAAACCTCCCATGAAGCGTCGATAGAGCCGGATGGTGAGGTCTTCCTGCTCTCCTTCGTCATGCCCTTTGTGGGATCCACGCAAAAAACGCTGGGCTGCCCAAGGCGTAATCACAAAAGCCACCAGCAGCGAAAAAATCATGGCCGCCGAAGCGCCCACCGGTATCGGTCGCATATACGGGCCCATCAATCCCCGGACCATAGCCATGGGCAGGATGGCGGCAATTACGGTAAAGGTGGCCAGGATGGTCGGGTTGCCGACCTCGTCGACCGCTTCCACCGCGACATCGGAAAAACGGCGGTCCCGGTTTTGCGGCATGCGTTTGTGACGGACGATGTTCTCAATGACGACGATGGCGTCATCGACCAGGATCCCTATGGAAAAGATGAGCGCAAACAGGGTGATGCGGTTGAGCGTGTAGCCGTACAGAAGGAAGACGACAAGGGTCAAAGCCAGCGTTACCGGAATCGCCACGGCGACCACGCCGGCTTCCCGGAAGCCCAGGATCAGCCAGATCAGGATCGTTACCGATATGACGGCGATCATCATATGGAGCAACAGTTCGTTGGATTTCTCCGCCGCGGTATCGCCGTAATCCCGAGTGACCGTCATTTGAAGCGAAGCAGGGAAGTTTCGCGCACGGAAATGACCGGCTTTCTCCAAAACCTGCTCCGCAAGCACAACCGCGTTTTTGCCCTTTCGCTTGGCGAACGTAATGGTGACTGCCGGCATCATCTCGCTGCCGATATGGGCTGCGGACTTCAGAGTCGCGTCCGAACCGTGATCCTTGCCCGGAATTTGAATTCCTTTGGCCGCAGCGGCGGGGCCGGGCGAGAAAAAGACATAATCCGCGGGCTCCTCGGGACCATCCGTGATCTTCGCAACATCCCGCAGATATACCGGGACACCGTTTTGCACTCCTACCACCAGGGCGTTGACATCGTCGGCGCTTCGAAAGAACCCGCTGAGGTGGATGGAAAGGGCCTCATTCCCCTGAGTAACGATTCCGGCATGGGTTTCGCGATTTTCCATCTGCAGGATGCCGTGCAGCCGTGTGGCGCTGATGCCATAGGCGGCCATCTTTGCCGGATCCGGTTCCACAAGCATCGTGCGCCGCTGGCCGCCAATGAGCTCGGTCGCGGATATATCGGGTATCTGCTGCAGTTCATTTCGGAGCTCCGCCGCAGCGCGCCGCAGCTGGTAGCCGTCCAGCTCGGGGCTCCAAAGTGTGAGCGCCAGGAACGGGACGTCGTCGATGGAGCGGGGCTTGATCAGCGGTTCGGAACATCCCGGCGGCATAAGATCAAAATTTGCGAACATCTTCTGGTTCAGCCGGACGATGCTTTTTTCCTCATCCTCCCCTACGTAGAAGCGGACAATAGCCATGCTTGAACCGGGGCTCGAGGTGCTGTAGACATATTCAACCCCGGGGATTTCCCACAGAAGCTGTTCCATGGGCCGGGTAACCCGTGTCTCCACCTCCTTGGCGGACGCCCCCGGGAACGAGACCATAACGTCGATCATCGGAACAATGATCTGAGGCTCCTCTTCCCTGGGAAGCATGATGACGGCCGCGATGCCCAGCAGGACCGAGGCCACCAGAATAAGCGGGGTCAGCTTCGAGTGTATGAAAGCACGGGCAAGTTTCCCTGCAGTCTGCGGTTCGCTCATGGGCGGACCTCCACGGGTGTTCCCTCGATAATTTGCTCATTCAAGCCGGCAATAATGCGTTCGCCGGGCTCTATGCCGGACAGGACCTCGGACCGCTCCGCATCATAAGGCGAGCTTTTCACAAGGCGGAAGCGTGCTTTGGACTCGCCATCCACAGCGAACAAACCCATGAGCTGCCCGGTTTCGCGTATAGCCTTGCTCGGGACCAATAGCGCATTCCGTACTCCCACAGGCACATCGACTTTTACAAACTGCCCGTTGGGGAGCTGAACGTTTGGCGGGAGGTCGACTTTGAATTGGACGCTGTGTGTTGCCGGATTCGAGAGGGGCACGATTTCCGTGACAACTCCCTCGATTGCATCCTGGATTCCGGCAGTCCTGAGCCGCACCTTCATTCCGAGCTTCAAATGCACAGCATTTTCCGTTGGAAGGTCCGCGAGAGCCTGGGGCCGGGCCGTGGATTCGATCACCATCAGCGGCGATCCCGGGAAAATTGCGGTCCCCGTATCTGCCGTGCGTTCAACAATTTTTCCGGCCGACGGAGCCTGGATCTGAGTCCAGCTCATCAGGACATCCGCTCGGTTCTGCTGGGCTTTAGCCTGGGAGATCCTGGCTTCGACTTGCCGCACGCGATCTTCGGCCGCGGCGACCATCGATCCTCTCGAAGCCAGCTCTGCGGCGGCAGCATCGCGCCGGGCTCGCACCTCGTCGATTTCCTGCGGCGAAACCGAATGCGATTCGAAAAGCTTCTGGTATCGGCTGAGGGTTTGCTGCGCCAGATCGGCAGAAGCTTTTGAGGCGGACTGCATCTCAACGGCCGCCCGGTGCGCCCTGCGCGCTTCCGACAGGGCAGCCTCCGCTTCCTCGATGGCTGCTTGGGATGCGGCCTTCTGGCTTTCGGCGTCGCGCGCGTCCAGGAGAGCCAGCACCTGATCCTGCCGGACGCTGTCTCCCACTCTCACACGCATGGCCCGAACAAAGCCGTTGATCTGGGATGAGAGCGCGACGCGGCTGCGGGGCTGAACCGTTCCGGGCGCCTCGAGGATCGCCGGAACCGATTCGTACCGGGCTGCAACCACGCGGACCGGAACGACCGCGCCGCGAGAAGGTGATTCCGTCTGTTTGTCGCTGCAGGCCAGCTGTGCCGCCAGCCCCGAAACCAAAATGAGAAGCAAAGACTTGCGTTTCATAGTGTGTCCCGTTTGTTCAATGAGCACGGATCCCGGACCCGCACGATGGTTGTTTCATAGTCGGCATTGGACAGACAGTTCCGGAGAGACTGTCTCAAAACCACTACGGCAAATTCATGGCCGGGGATGTTGAAGCCAGGATGCCGGCGGTATATTCGATCTGCGCATAGCTGAGCCGCTGCCGGTAAATGGCTTCGGCAAGATTTGTCCTCGCGCCGCTGCGGGCGGTCTCGGCCGACAGAAGATCCGTCATGGTCGCGAGACCCGCATCATAGCGGTTTTTCAGAATTCGGAGCCCTTCTTCGCTTTGCGCCTCGCCGGCCTGTGCGGCTGTCACCTGCTGTTCGGCCGCACGGTACTGAATGATGGCCCTGCGGACCTCGAGCGCCATTGCGGACTCCATGGCTCTGATTTGCCGCCGCTTCTGCTCCAGGCGATGACGGGCGGCCTGAAGCTGTGCCGCATCCCCGCCGCCTGCATACAAATTCCAGCGCAAAGTGATTCCGGCCGACCAGTTGCTGCCGCCAAAATCGTTGAAGGCGGGGTTGTCCATCTCCCATTGTCCGTAGCCCGCCAGTAAAGGCAAATACTCCTTCTGTCGGGAACTGACCGCAAGTTCCGCTTCCCGCAGCTCTGTCAGCAGGTTCTGGTAATCGGGCCTGCGTTGCTTCTGCTCGGCGATCAGGGCTTCTTCGGATGGGATCGGGATGCTTTTTGCCGCCAGGGGAGCCGTCTCGCCAACGGCGTCCTGAAGGGGGTTGCCCATCAAACGGTTCAGTTGAGCCCTGGCGATCTGCAGCATGCCCTGGGCCTGGATTACCTGCTGTCTGGCGGTAGAAAGATAGACGCGGCTGCGCAGCAGATCGGCCTCCACCGCCAGGCCTGCCTCAACGCGCGATTTGGCCTGACTCTCGATCGATTGCGCCGAGCGGAGCGCCCGTTGCGCCGTCTCGAGCGTTTCGCGTGCGAGCGAGGCCTGGTTATAGCCGTCAAATATGGAGAACAGGACCTGGCGGATGTGGTCTTCGTGAGACTTGTCGGCGATTTTAACGCCCAACTGTGCCTGTTCGCGGCGACTCCGGGTTCTGCCGAAATCCCAGATGGTCTGCTGCAGCGTGGCGCGGGTCTGCAGATTATCTTCCGCTGACGGGTTGTTGAGCGACGGCAAGGCGAAGTTTTCAACCGTGAATTTTCGTTGCGTCAGCAGAGTGCCGAAAACGAAGACGGGATTATCTCCTGCCAGGTAGGACTGCTCGAAGTCAAGGCGCGGCAGGTATCCGGCCCGTGCAGCCTCGTATTCGGAAAGCGCAGCCTGCCGGCCGGGTTCATCCACGGCAAGATCCGGGTTGTTTTCCAGAGCCCGGGCAACGGCCTGCTGCAGCGTCAGCTTCTCCTCAGCGGCAAGAGGAAAAGCCAAGAGCACAAAAACGACTGAAAGAGCCCAATATCTCCGATTCGGTGACTTATGCATAGTTGCCCCAAAACAGGTGTTGACGATTTTCCTGAACTAATGGCGGACTCTGGCCGGACTGAGGACCGAAGCCAGCTTTTCTCCTTCCTTCAGTCTGCGATAGAGAATCGCCCGCATGATGGCGCAGGCTTTGTGAATTTCCGGATCCAGGAGCCGGTAAAAAATTTTCCTGCCCTCCCGCCTCGACTCGGCGATCCCTCCGCGCACGAGCAGGGCCACATGCTTGGAAAGATTCGCTTTGGAGATGTCCAGCTCGGCGATCAGCTCGGCGGCCGAGGCTTCCCCCTCCTTGAGCCTGTCCACGATAGCGAGCCTAGTCGGGTGGCCCAGCGCCTTGCAGATTTCGCACTGCATCCGGAAAACCTTTTGCATCGCCTGCCGATCCATAGAATTATGTTTCATAGTTTACAAGTTTCCAAATATGGAAACATAATAAGAGGCCTGCGATGTGCTGTCAACAAAAATTTGCATAAGGTCGGTTCCGGAGGCCTTGGCAGCCATGAAAAATGGTATAAACTGGTAACTGGCAGGATTGATAGGAATTGGACAGGAGCATGGATGATGTATGATGAGACACCCGGAATTTAAAAGGTCGAAGGCCATAATATTTTTGGCATGCTTTATTACGGCCGGAATGGGCTTTGTTGCAGGGCCGGCAGCTTGGGCGGCCGCAGAAGACGGGCCGTTTCCGGAAGAAATTTCGGTAGCCCAGGCGAAAGAAAAGCTTCATGCTGGAGCGTTGATCCTGGACGTGAGGCAGCCTGAGGAGTACGCGTCGGGCCACATACCCGGGGCGACATTGATCCCGCTTGGCCAGCTGGAAAAAAGGGCCAATGAGCTTCCGCGGGATAGAGAGATTGTCGTGGTCTGCCGTTCAGGCGGCCGCAGCGCGATGGGCCGCGACATCCTGAAGAAAGCCGGCTTTACGAAGGTCGCCAGCATGGCCCAGGGCATGAACGCCTGGAAAGCTGCCGGCTACCCGATCGCGCAGATTCCCTAAATAAACCTGCCGTCAATCTCTGCCGGGGGACTCACGGAGTTTGAAAGCTCCAGGACCATCGAACGCCGACATACACGGCCAAAACACTGACGCGGGCTGATCCCTGAGGCAAGGGTTGGCATGCAGGAACCAATAAGCCGCTCCCGACCCGATGTCCCAGTGACGGCATAGCTTCCCTTCAGATTTCTGACTTGAATCCGATTCCACTTAGCCTCTTGCCATCAATTCCGTCACTGTTGCATCTGTGGATTCCGGTGCTATACAATGCCCCCTTGCCACATTTGGCCTGGATCGGCCTGATTCACTTCAGGGAAGAGCCGGACGCCTTTGTGGCGTGCTTTGCTGGAAAAGATCGGCTTTGCAGGGATCCATTGTTTCTGGTGCGTATGGGGGATTAAGGGGATGGCAGAGGAATATAAGCCGTGGCTATGGAAAGTGCCCGAAAACAGCGTCATCGGCAAGCGCCGCGTGCGCCGTGTCGATGGATTTGAGAAGGCGAGCGGAACCGCGGTTTTCGTAAGAGACATCTATCGCCCCGGGATGCTCTACGGAAAGCTGTATCTCTCCCCGCATGCGCATGCAAAAATCAAGAAAATGGACACCTCAAAGGCGGAAGCCCTGATAGGAGTCAGGGCCGTGCTGAGGTATGACGACCCGAAAGACATCGGGGTCCGGCCATTTACGGGTACGGAGTTCGGAACCCATGACATGCTTCCCGGCACGGCCCATTATTTCGGCCAGCCGGTCGGTGCCCTGGTGGTCGCTGACTCCGAGGCCCTATGCGACCGGGCGTTGCGGCTCATAGAAATCGAGTGGGAGCAGCTTCCCTTCATCCTGGATTGGGAGGAAGCTTTAAAACCCGGCGCACCCCTTCTGCGGCCGGATTTGAATGAAAAGGACAACCTGAACAACGAGACCATCATCAAGTATGGCGACGTCGAGAAGGGATTGAAGGAATCCTCAAGGACCGTCAGCTTTAAAATGACCGACGAAGAGGACAACACGACCGTGATCGAAGGGCACGCCTGCGTGGCCGAATGGAAGGGTGACTATCTTGAAGTCTGGTATCACGGCCAGTCGCCCAATAAGGTTCTCCAGACTCTTTCCGCCGCGGGCTATGCGCCCCAGGACAAAATCACGATCAATACGGCTTACGGCGGCGGTCAATTCGGCGGCCTGAACTGGTCCAAGTCCATCGGCAACGCTTCCGGCTTTACCAGCTACGCTGTGGCCGCGGCCAAAAGAACCGGCAGGCCGGTGAAGATGCTGTGGGATGAAAGCCATTTCCACGGAGGCGAGGAGACGAATGGTTCCTACCAGTTCACCGTTGGATTTGAGCCGGAGGGGAAGATCAACGCGGTCAAGTGCGAATTGCTCTGGGCCAGCCAGATGATGCATCACACGCTGGGGAAATTCCAGGAAGGCACTGCCATTCCTCATCTATACAGCCGGGAAGTGGTGCCGTTTCTGAGCCGGGGATTCAATCCATGCGCCAAGGACGGGGGACCCGCATGCGCGCCTCCCAACCTGGTTTTCAACCAGGTGGCTGCGACACTGAACATGGACCCGACAAAAATCGCCATGATCAACGACGGGTGTGAAGGCCATCCCATGTCCGAGCTGGTCAAAGTCAAAGCCGAACACGGGTTCAATCCCGAATTCGACAGCCTCAAGGAATGCATCGAGAGGGGAAAGAAAGCCATAGATTGGGATCACAATTGGCACGCTCCGGGCACAAAAATTCTGCCGAGCGGGAAATATCACGGAATCGGTTTTATCTGGATGATCGCCTGGCGCTGCCTGCCGGGCCCGAGCATGGTGGGTGTGATGATGCGCCCCGACGGAACGGCCAACATAATAGCGCGAACCTGCGACATCGGGGTGTCCAGCCCTACGGCCTGTGTCCAGTTGGTTTCCGGCGAACTGGGCCTGAAGTATGAAGATGTCACCTGGCGTCACGACAAGGATGTCAAGTTTTCGGTCACGGAAATCAGCGGATCCATGGGATCGACGCGAACCTTCCCGGCCATGATTCGAGCCGCGAGGAACCTGAAGAGGATCATCCTTGAATGCGCGGTGAAACCTTCACCCGGCGGCATGATGCGTAAGCCGCAGCCGGCGCAATTCCCGGGAAAAAGCCCCGAGGATCTGGAGATCGCAAACAGCATGGTTTTCGATAAATCGGATCCGTCGCGCCAGGTCAAAGTCGCCGACATCGTCGCGCCCTACTACGACGGCGTCAATTCGCCCTTTTTGGGCTGGGATTTCCCTCCCTATGTCAGTTCCAGTATCCGTATGCACATCTTCGCCAGACAGTGCTATTTCACCGAGGTGGAAGTGGATCCCGAGACGGGACTGGTCGAAGTGACCAGGCATATCGTTGTCAACGATATCGGGAAGGCGATCAATCCTGATTCCATCAATGGCCAGCAGTATGGCGGTTCCTATATGGGCATCGGGCGGTCCAATATGGAGGCAATTTACTACGATCCCAAAACCGGCGTGAAGCTCAATGACAATCACGTAAGCTACGAGATTCCCACCATGAACGACGTCGGGCCGATAGACTGCCATATCATTGAATCCGCTTTGGGGTATGGTCCCTATGGGATGTACGGCATCGGTGAGAGCAGCGCCGCCTGTACCACCACGGTTACGGCGCCGGCGATATACAACGCCATCGGCAAGTGGGTCACGGATTTTCCCACCACGCCGGATAAGATCCTGAAGGCCATGGGCAAAATATAGCCTCAGGCGCTCATGCCAATCGTTGAACGTTGAACGTAAAAAAAAGCAAAGCGGTGGTTTATCGGGAACCACCCGCTGGACCTGGAGAGTACAACGAGGAACGGGGCGCTGCCACCCGGGTTTTTGGCCGGCCCATTTGTCAGTTGCGGCTGGATTTTGGTTCGAAACTCGGTCAGTGAATCATCACAACGGGCTTGGCGGCCAGCCTGTTGATGATTCGGATGAGGTCCAGCGAGGTTTGATTGAATTTGATCCCGAATTTTCCCAGGCTGCCGCGATCGGATATATCCTCAGCGCCGCGGATGACCTTGCCTTCCAGGATCAGGGCATTCTTCAAGGGAGGCGTTTTCAGGGTTATGGTTACTCCCCCGTCATTGGGCGGCAGAAATTTGGCGGCGAGATACGCTCCGTTGAGCGACAGGTCGATGACGACCGCTTCGCGGCTGACTCCCTGATAAGTGAAACGACAGCTCAGGCGGGCAGGCACCCGCGAAATCATCCTCCGATCCCGTATCACTCGGCTTCCCGTTGCCATAATTCCCCCTCGGATTTATCCAGGCTCTTCAGATCGTTATTCGGCCGTTTAGCGGGGCAGCTTTAGGAAATTGTTCGGAAGCTGGAAGACGATAAACTGTTGAGAGGAAAATAAATCCGTGGTTCTGCGGCGCGTGCCGGCAAGTGCTTCGCAGAAACAAGGTGAGAACAGCCCTCAGGACTATGAGTTTCAGGTTTCAGGATGCCGGTTTTTGGTCCGTAACCTCAGCCTGAAACCTGAAACCGTTCCATTTGCCTCTGAATTGCGGGCAAACTCTAACGAATTTTGGGAAGTAACCGGGCCCGGGTGCTGCTACTTGGCTGCAACCGCCACAGCTTTGCGCAGGGAGCGACGCAGTTCATGGAGTTGGCGCCTCACGGCTTTGAGCTCCGCATGATCATGCGCTTCGAGCGCCGAATCCCGCTTCTTCTTAAGCTCCTTCATATGGATTTTTATGGCGGCTTTGTCGACGCCGGCGACTTTGCTCTTGTGCCGCGTATGAGTATCGATATTCAGGGCAGTGCAGAGTGCCGTCAGGAGATGTTCCTTGTTCAGCTGTGTGTAGCCCTTGACCGCTTCATGCTCGATTCCCGCGGCGATTTCTCTTAGTTCTGCGACCGTCATTCCTTTGAGTTGATCAAACGTATATGCCATAGTCACGCTTCTCCCA
>Ga0208980_10001687_pt1 | contig 13430 bp, 10 predicted proteins | sample WetSurMetagenome_3_FD_187993 | JGI IMG/M metagenome (GOLD analysis project Ga0208980, IMG submission 187993) | Wetland microbial communities from Twitchell Island in the Sacramento Delta, sample from surface sediment Aug2011 Site A1 Bulk (version 2) | ecosystem: Environmental > Aquatic > Marine...
AGGACGGAAGAATTGCCTGGCCTGGTTAAAGGTTTTAATTTCTCTCAGAACCAGCAGTCTTGCCAGTATCGGGGAAATATTAAGTGAATCCGTAAGCCTTTGAATTGAAAGCTCATCGGAGACATCTTTTATTTTCCAGTGTCTTCTTCCCATAGGATTATTCAATATTCTAAAAGAACAAATAAAAAGTTCAGACCTGTAAGCCGAGTTCTGTATCCCGTAAAACGGGACGGCAATCATTTATCTGGTTCTATCATTACTGATAGAATCTAGCGATCTACCCGAAAACCTCCAGAGCGAACAACTCTGATTCTTAAGTGAATAAGAAACGGTTTCCCTATTTGATCTTGCTTCAGGTGTGGTTTACCGTGCCTCCATTGTTACCAATGGAGCGGTGGGCTTTTACCCCGCCTTTTCACCCTTACCCCGATAAAATCGGGGCGGTATATTTTCTGTGGCACTATCAGTAGTCATAAAATTTCTTTTACAACCCCCGGGTGTTACCCGGCACCCAGTTCTATGAAGCTCGGACTTTCCTCCCACAATAATTAAATAAAGTGAGCGATTGCCCGGACTGAACTATTTTATTTTTCTTCAAAACTTTTTTAAACAATTTATGAATCCGAAATTATTACCGAATTCTTACTATCAATTAACTGAAACAAATATACTAAATTGAATATAAGAAATCATCAGAGAATATCTCTAAACTCCTATTCTTTATCGGCGTCTTCTGCAATTTCAGATGACACTAAAATTCTTCCACAGTATTCGCAGAAGAAAAGCTTGTTATTTCTTCTTATTTCGAGCTGTCTCTGAGATGGAACTATATTGTGACATCCGGAACAAGCCGATCTTTTAATCGTCGCCACGGCTAAGCCCTTTTTAGCTTTTCTAATTCTCATATAAGCTGAGAGATCGTTTTTCTTAACCTCACTCTCAAACTTTTTTCTTTCTTCAAGGAGTTTTGACTCTTCTCGCTCATTTGCCTTAATGATTTCTTTTAAATCAGCTTCTTTCTCTTTAAGGTCCTTTTGAAGCTCATCAAGTCTGGGATTTATTTCCTCTATCTCCTGAGTAAGCACTTTACTTCGGTCCGCAAGAGAATTATTTTCAGCTTCAAGCTTATTTACCTGTTCTTCAGTGTGGTCAATTTCCTTTGTGAGTGCATCGTATTCTTTATTATTTCTTACCTGGTAAAGTTGAGCTTTAAATTTTTTCTGATTTTCTTTGAGCTTTTCGATTTCTTCTTCGTTCTCATCTCTTTTCTTCAAAGAATCTTTTTGCTCTTTTTCTTTAGACTCAACATCTGCGATGAAACTTTTTATTTTTTCTTCAAGCTCTCTTACCATATTTGGGAGATCGCCTCTCAGTTCTTCGAGTTCGTCTAATTGGTCATCAATTTTTTGCAGCTGATAAAGAATTTTTAATCTGTTATACAATTTTAATTAGCTCCTGATTTGTTATAAAAAACTATCGGGTTAGTAGAACCCTTAAACTTTAATACTTTGATTTTTTTATTTTCATTTAGAAATGATTCCAGACGTATCTTAATTTCATCGAGGATTGGCACTTCCGTTTCGTAATGTCCGGCATCAATTAACAAAATTTTACCTTCTGCGTCCTGAAATGTGTGATATTTTAAATCTGCAGTTATGAATGCATCAGCATTTTGCTTTATTGTTTCATCAAGAAGCTCACCACCAGATCCACCACAAACTGCTACTGATTTAATTTTATTTTTTTCCCCTTTATTGAATCTTAAATGTGTTGTTTTAAGTTTAGACGAAACAAATTCAAGAAATTGATTTATTTCCATTGATTCAATTAGTTCTCCAATAGCACCAATTCCATAATTAACGTTTTCATTTTGCAAGGGAAAAATATCGTAGGCAACTTCCTCATAAGGATGTGTATTTTTCATTGAACTTATTACTTGGTTCAATTTCCATTGATCAACTAGAACTTCAAGTTTGACTTCCTCAACAGATTCAACCACATCTTTCTTTCCTATAGATGGATTGCTTTCTAATGATCCTCTGAAAGTTCCAGTACCGGTAGTTCTAAAACTACAATGAGAATATTCACCAATTACTCCGCCTCCAGCTTGATGAATTGCTTCTGCGACTTTATCGATGTGGGTCAGTGGTACAAACACAGAAAGTTTGAATTGATTTTCTTTAAGGTTCTTCAAAAACCTAATATCCTTGAGTCCAAGTTTTTTTGCAAGCTGAAAGCTTACACCGTGTTTTGTAAAATCAAGATTTGTATGCGCCGAATAAAGTGTGATATTATTTTTAATCAACATCTCAATCATAATTGCTCTATTACTTTTTGAGAAGTCAAGATTTTTTAGCGGATAGTACAGCAAAGGATGATGTGTTATTATCAAATTGCAATTGTCCTTTATTGCAGTTTCAATGACTTCAGTCTTTAAGTCCAGACTTAACAATATGTTTTTAATTCTGATTTCCGGATCACCAACCTGTAATCCAACATTATCTTTTTCCCAGGCAATACTTTTTGGTGCCCACTCTTCCAGATATTTAATTATCTCTTTTCCAGTCATTTCAAAAAAAAATGCACTTCTCAGTTTGAAGTGCATTTCCTTAATTTTTTATACCCCCGGGAATTTGTTATCCCTTATTTCAACAATATCAAGGTATTTTAAATTTTGCTTTCTTTTTGTACTCATTTTAAGGATCAAAATATAACGGAAAAAGTTCTAAGTAACAACCGGCAAAAATGCTTACGATATATTGTTTTCTGATGAATCTGACCAATTTCCATCTTCTTTTATAAGCCCTATTAGTTCATCCACTGCTTGTGAAGAAGGAACGCTTCTTTTAATAATATCTTTTCCTCTGTATAAAGTTATTTTATCAACACCACTTCCCACATAACCATAATCTGCATCTGCCATTTCACCAGGACCGTTTACGATACAACCCATAATTGCAATCTTCACTCCTTTAAGATGTTCGGTACGTTTTCGTATCATCTCTGTAGTTTCCTGAAGATCAAAAAGTGTTCTTCCGCAGGATGGACATGCAATGTATTCTGTTTTCGAAATTCTTGCTCTTGTAGCCTGCAAGATCCCGAAAAGAGTTCTGTTGATAAATTTTTCGTTTGACTCTTTGACAAATGTCAGTTTGCTGCTTTTATCTGTTTCAGATTTTCCAGTTTCAGTGCTTAACCAAACTCCATCTCCAAGTCCATCTATTAACAATCCGCCAAAGTCAGTTGACGAGTAAAGACGGACTTCATCAAGAGTAATATTTTTATAATCTCTTTTAATGATAACAGGATTTTTAATTTCACGATTGATCAGCTCAAAGAAAAATCTTCTTTGTTCCGCCATTCCGTGTTCGTTATCTGTCTCAATAACAAGTACAAGCCTCCTATCGTTTCTGATTTTTTCTGAAATTTCATCACTGAGTTCATTCAATTTCAATTTTAAAAAATTAATTTGATCCGACAGTGATTTATTCTTCAGATATTCATCTTTAGTCAAAATCGGAAATCTCAATTTTTTTGAATCAAGTTTTTGCCAAGCGTCATAGTTGATAATCAGTTTCAGATTTTCCGGCAATTCAAATTTGATATTTTGTTTGCCGAGATAAATAATATCTGCCGCAGCATCTGCAAGATACCACTTGTCAGATGGCTCATCGTACTTGTATCCAATATCTGCCAAATCCTTTTGATTAGAAATTTCTTTTGAACTGTAATCAGCAATGACAACTGGTACATTTCCGCCTCCGATTCCCATAACTTCAAAAGTTTCTCTTCTTTTATATGTAATCGGATCGATAGGAATTTCAAGTACGATTTTAATCGGTTTGTGATTTTGTCTGCTCTTATATCTGTTCGCCAGTGAAATTGCAACGGGAGCTTCATATTCAGGATCTTCAGTTAGTGAAACTCTTATTGTATCTCCAATTCCATCTTCAAGAAGAGCACCTATTCCAACAGCAGATTTGATTCTTCCATCTTCGCCACCACCTGCTTCTGTAACTCCAAGATGAATTGGATAATTCATTCCTTCTTCTTCCATTTTTTGAATAAGCAATCTGTAAGCCTGAACCATCACCTGTGGATTACTTGCTTTCATTGACAAAACAATACTGTGATAATTAAGATCTTCGCAGATCCTTACAAACTCTAAAGCAGATTCAACCATACCGAGCGGAGTATCGCCAAAACGATTCATTATTCTATCTGACAATGAGCCGTGATTAGTTCCGATCCTCATTGCTGTTCCATATTCTTTACAGATTTTTACGAGCGGAGTGAATCTTTCTCTAATTCTTTCAAGTTCTTCCAGATATTCCTGGTCTGTGTATTCGAACTGTTCAAACTTTTTCTTATCAACGTAGTTGCCTGGATTGATTCTGACTTTCTCAACAATTCTCGCAGCAAGTTCAGCAGCATTCGGTGTGAAATGAATATCAGCAATTAGTGGAACTGTATATCCGCGTGCTCTTAATTCTATTTTTATGTTTTCAAGATTACGGGCTTCATTCATACTTGGTGCTGTTATTCGTACATACTCACATCCGGCTTCAACCATTCTGATTGTTTGCTCGACAGTTGCGATTGTGTTCATCGTATCTGTAATAGTCATCGACTGAATACGGATTGGATTATTTCCACCAAGCGGAACATCTCCGATTTTCACTTCTCTTGTTTTGTAGCGTGAATATTCAGTTAAACTGTTACAGTATTTTTTTACTATTTCACTCATATTCTTTGTTAATTATTTGGTAAGATGTAGAATAGCTTCTGCAAACTGCAACGCTGATTTCGCGTCATTTGCTGTTACAACATTTCCATCAACAACTACATTCTTATCCTGATAATCAATCCCGGCGTTAATTAGTTCCATTTTGTCTTCTGGGTAACAAGTTGCTTTTTTATTTTGCAAAATCCCTACTTTTGCAAGAGTTATTGGAGATGAGCAGATTGCAGCAACAACTTTTTTTGCATCAAAGAATTTTTTTATGATTTTGTGCAGCACTTCATTTTTCCAGTAGGATTTGCTTCCTATTCCACCAATTAAAATGAAAGCTCCAAAATTATTTACATTCACATTATGGAAACTTGTATCTGATTTTACTTTCATTCCCTTGCTTCCATTACAGGCTGAATGGTCATCGGAAGTTATAAAAATCTGCTTGCCTGCTTTCTGCAATCTTCTTCTGACAATAGTGAATTCCTCCTCATTAAAATCTTTTTTCGGAAGGAAAATAAGAACGCTATTTTTTGTGGGATTTATCATTCTTCTAATCAAAATTCTTTGCAAATATATGAAATATGCTGTGGTGTGAAAAAGTTTGTATTTGTTCACTTAATAAATGAGTAAAATTACAATTATATTTACGATTGAATTGCTTAAACAGATATGAGAATTCCAGAGTCTAAAATAGAAGAAATACGTAACTCGGTTGATATTGTTGATGTGATATCGCAGCATGTTCAGTTGAGAAAAAGGGGAAAGAACTTTATCGGACTCTGTCCATTCCATTCCGAAAAAACTCCGTCTTTTACAGTAAGTGATGAAAAACAGATCTTTCATTGTTTTGGATGTCATACCGGTGGAAACGTTTTCAAGTTTTTAACAGAGTTCCATAAAATTTCTTTTGTTGAAGCCGTACAGGAACTTGCTGAACAGCAGGGGATTACAATTGAATTCGACAAACAAGAATACACCGAGCAGCAATCGGAGCAGGAAGTTCTTTACGACATCAACACAGAGGCAGCAAGATATTTTTTGAATAATCTTTTAAATGATGATGAAGGAGAATTTGCACGAAAGTATCTCAACGAAAGAAACATCAAAACACAAACACTGCGTTCGTTCGGATTAGGCTACTCGTTAAAAGGCTGGGAAAATTTTATCAACTATGCTAAGAGCAGAAATTTAAATATTGATAAATGTATTCAGCTTGGTCTAATTGGAAAAAATGCTGAAGGAAAATTATACGATAAACTTCCCGGAAGATTAATTTTTCCGATTTTTTCTCCGAACGGAAGAGTTGTGGCATTTGCTGGCAGAGTCCTCGATGCAAAAGATACCGGCGCAAAATATATTAATTCACCTGAATCACTCATATATATTAAAGGAAGAATTCTCTACGGACTATCATTTGCGAAAGATGATATTCGCCGTCTCGATAAAGCAATTATTGTTGAAGGATATATGGATTTGATTTCGCTTTACCAAAGCGGAATTAAAAATGTTGTCGCAGTTTCAGGAACAGCTTTGACTGATGATCAGGTTCAACTTTTATCGAGATATACAAAAAATGTTGTGCTGCTTTTTGATGCTGATGTTGCTGGAATAAAAGCTTCGATGAGAAGTATTGAAATTCTTCTTAAGCGGGATATGGAAGTAAAAATTGTCTCGCTCCCAAAAGGAGAAGATCCAGATTCCTATGTGAATAAATATGGAAAGGATGAGTTTGAAGAATTAATTAAGAGAGCTGAAAACTTTCTTGAATATGAAAGTAAGTTTTATGAAGCGCAGGGAAAATTCGATGATCCATCAACTGCAGCAGAAGCAATAAGAGAGTTAGTCAAACCAGTTGCTTTAATAAATGATGAACTTAAGCGAAATCTTTTAATAAGAAACATTGCGCAGAAATTTAATCTCAGGGAAAAGCTTCTTGAATCGGAACTTGATAAGCAGATAAAACAAGTTAAGAGATTTGAGAAACCTGATGTAAAAGTTGTTCAAAGCAGAAGGGCTGAAGAAACAGCATCAACACTTATTAATGCTGCAACTGAAGTTTCACCGGTTTTATATAATCTTGAAAAAGAAATTTTGAAGTCATTATTTGAAGCAGATAAACCGGTTGCCGAATTAATATTTACTTATCTACATCCGGAGGATTTTGGTAATTCCTTAAATCGTGAATTATTTGAGTTCGTAAAAGATGAATTTGAAAATGATGCTAACTTTACAACAAGCGGACTGGTTAGTGTATTAAACGACGAGAAAAAAGAAACTTATGTTCGTGAATTGACATTTGATAAATATTCTGTCAGCAGCAGTTGGGAAGAAAGATTTCCAAGTATAACTACAGAGATGACACTGATGAAATTTGCAAAAGATACAGTAATGAAATTTGTTATTGAGCGAATAGAAAAAAGAATTCAATCCAACCGAAGAGAGATTGAATTGAGTGATGATGAGAGAAAACAGATTGAACTTATGAAAACGAATAATGATCTGGAGAGAGAGAAGAAAAAGATAAGAGAGGAATTGGGTTCATGAGTATTTATCGCCAGGCAAAAACAGGCAAGCTAATGATAGAAATCCTTCCGGATAAGTGCGACTTCTGCGGATGCTGCGTCGGCGTTTGTCCTGAAGATGCAATCGAACTGAAAGAAGCAGAGATTTTTATAATTGATCCACGGTGTACTAACTGTGCTAAATGTGTTTGGTCTTGTCCAATTGAGGTTATTAAGTTCAATAAGGAAGGTGTGCTAGTGAAATGAGTTTTCATTTTAAGCTGAAAGTTGGCAGTCCTCAGTCAACAGTCCACAATTCATCATAATTTAGGACTATCATAATGAGCACGTTCAGAGATTTAAAAGTCTATCAGAAAGCATTCAAGGTGGCGATGGATATATTTGTGTTAACCAAATCTTATCCTGATGAAGAAAAATTTGGACTGATTTCACAAATCAGAAGATCTTCCAGAAGTGTTTGCTCCTCAATAGGAGAAGGGTACAGAAAAAGAAAATATCCAGCACACTTTGTTTCAAAAATGACTGATGCGGATATGGAAAACTCGGAAACACAGGTTTGGCTGGACTTTTCATTAAGCTGCAAATACATTGATAAATCCAAATACAAAAATTTCATTGAAAGATCCGAAGAAATTGGACGAATGTTAAATCATATGATCGAAAATCCTGAAAAATATTTATGAAGATTTGCAGACTGCGAACTGATGACTGTAGACTATTAATTTAAAATAATAATTCGAATTAACAGAAGAGATCAAGTAAACTGAAACAAGAATACGACATAATAGTAGTTGGAACGGGACCTGCTGGATCAATGGCCGCGCGATTCGCTGCTGAACAGGGTGTTTCGGTTTTGATGCTGGAAAAGGATCGTGATGTTGGATATCCTGTTAGATGTGGTGAAGCAATAAGCAAAGTTGGTGTTGAAGAATTTATTCCTTCTGATGATAAATGGATTGCTGCAAAAATTAGCAAGTTCTCTTTCAATGCACCCGATGGAACAGAAGTAATTTTGGATTTTGGTGAAGCTGGTTACGTTCTTGAACGAAGAATATTTGACTACGAACTTGCCCGAACTGCTGCTGATGCCGGAGTCGAAATTCTAACTCGAGCTTATGTTAATGAATTGTTATTTGATGATGGAAAAGTAGCAGGAGTTAAATATGAATATCACGGTGAGCAGAAAGAAGTAAAAGCTAAAGTTGTAATTGCTGCGGATGGAGTTGAATCACGTGTTGGCCGCTGGGCCGGACTCGAAACTCACATTGATTTCCGTGATATGGAAAGCGCTGTTCAGATTACTGCTGCAAATATTCCTGTTGATCAAAACACACTTTATTTTTATTTCGGGAAAGATGTTGCGCCGAACGGATACTTCTGGGTTTTTCCGAAAGGACATAACAAAGCAAACATTGGGCTGGGTGTCAGCGGATTGGTCGGCAAGAAAAAATCAGCACAGTCATTTCTTGATGATTTTATGAACAAGCATTATCCTAATGCACCGGTGTTAACTAAAATTGCAGGTGGAGTTCCGTGTGCAATCACACTCAAGAAAATTTCAGCGATGGGAATTATGCTTGTTGGAGATGCTGCCAGACAAGTAAATCCATTAAGCGGCGGAGGAATTGCAAGTGGAATGATCGGTGGGAAAATTGCCGGAACGATCGCCGCTGAAGCTGTTAAAATGAAAAAGCTTGATCACATTTTAACTTATGACAAAGCGTGGGCAGACAGGCTAGGTAAACGCCACGAAACTTTTAACAGAATTAAAGAAGGCATTTACAATTTTTCAGATGAGAAGTTTAATAACATTGCACACTCCTTCAACAAAGTTCCTTACGAAAAAAGAACTTTAGGAAGATTATTTACAACTGCGCTTGTAAACCAACCTTCACTCTTAATTGATATTGCAAAAGTGTTTGTTGTCTAAAACATCGCACTAATTCCAACAGATGGAAGAATTCCAATCGTTTCATTAAACTCTGGTGACTGTGTTCGCTCATCCCATCTGACACCTGTTATGTTTTTTCTGTTGTAGATATTCTGAATATCAACATAAGTAATTAAAGTCCATCCGGCGAAGAACCATCTTTTATCAACTCTTACATCTAGACTGTGGTTTACCGGAAATCGAACCGTGTTTATATTTTCGACGCTTTGCGTTCCATCTGAATTATAAGGAGTGTAAGGTTTTCCTGTTGAATATCTGAACTTGGTAGCTACTTCCCACTCTTCAGTTATTTTATAGCCGCCGCTTATGTTGAAGATCCAGGTTTGATCGTAGCTGCCAATCCTATCAACTTTATCCAAGGCAATGAAATTAGCTTCGCTGTATGTCAAGCTGAGAATTCCGTAGTAAGGATTGTCTGATAGTTTTTTCTGAAGAGAAACTTCAAATCCTTTCGCTAATCCTGTTCCTTCTGAGTTTAAAGGATCTAAACCAAATGAAGCGAAGTTTTCATCTGAGCCTGAGAAACCGGCGCCTGTATTTGCAAGAATCAGATAAGTTCTGCGTAAACTTGTTGGATAATCAAAGTAATCTTTCAGGAATCCTTCGACTCTGAACAATGCATCAGCAGAAAAATATTGATCAACGCCGAGAACATATTGATTTACACGGATGTTTTTTAATTCAAGATTTACTTTATCGCCAACTAACCAGATATAAGATGGTGACTGATGATAAACTCCGGTGCTGAATGTTAATGATGTTATATCAGTTAAGCGATACGAAGTCGAAAACCTCGGACTGAAAAATGTTTTTGTTGATGTTGGACTAAAATAATCGGCTCTGATTCCGAGATTTAGATTTAGTTTATCAAAGAAAAGAAAACTGAAGTTAGTATATGCTGCGAGTTTATTATAATTCTCATCAGCATTTATATCCGTGGTCGGAATGCTGTCGCCAAAAGTGCTCGTAAATTCAGGTACGAAAACATCTGCTTCAAAATTGATAAGCTTGCCTGAAACTCCTGCATTTAACTCAACTGTCTTATTTAGTTTGTAAGTGATATCAGCTTTTAGAGTATTTTCTTTTTCAAGAGAGTTGTTGATGAAAATGGGATTTAGCAGCGAGTCGTTTTGCTGAGTGTTGTAATCAACATAATTTCTGTTCAGATTTAAATTGATAAAACCGCTGTTAAATAAATGACGATAAGATAATCCTGTTGCATATTGTGTTTGGTCACTTCCAAGAATTCTTGAATTATCGTATCGTTGATCTTCCGTATCATTAAAATATTTCACATTATCAAAAGCCGCTATAAGAAGAAACGAAATCGAATTTCTGTTATCAAATTTCCAATCGTACTTGGCGAAGCCATCATAATATTCCGGAACGAATGAAAAATCTGCAGCTTTGAAAATGAAATCAAGATAACTTCTTCTTGCCGAGACGATGAATGTTGAGTTACTCGTTACCGGTCCCTCAAGATCGAGTCCAAACTGGGTTGCGGAAATTGTTCCTTTTCCTCCAATTTTATCTTTTCTTCCTTCACGAAAGTCAATTGTTAAAACTGATGAAATTTTATCTCCGTTTAAAACAGAAAATCCTCCAGTTGAAAAAGTTGTTCCACTTACAAAATCCAGATTCACATAGCTGAGTGGACCTCCTGTTGCACCCTGAGTTCCGAAGTGATTAATATTCTGAACTGGAATTCCATCGATCAAATAAAGATTTTCGGATGGACCTCCGCCTCTTACAATTAAGTCATTTCTTCCCGGATCTGCTTGTGCAACACCGGGCAGAACAGAAACAGCTCTTATTACATCTTCAAATCCACCTGCACTTCTTCTTATTTCTTCATTGCTGAATCCTTTTATACTTCCAACTTCTATAGGGTTTCTGGTAAAGTAATCGCTCTGAACAACAACACCTTCAAGTACAATTGCTTGTGTGGTTAATTCAAAATTAACCTGTGCAGGTCTTCCGGGCATAACGGCAACATCAGTTTTGGTTATGCTGTTGTAGCCTACAACTGATGCACGTACCTGATAAGTATTTGGCGGAATATTATCAATCGCAAACTCGCCCTGAGCATTTGTTGCGGCTCCAAGGTCTGTACCAAGAACAATTACGTTTGCACCAATCAATGGTTCGTTTGTAATATTATCTATAACCTTGCCATATATGGAACTAGTGCTCATCTGGGCAAATGCCGAAACTGGTATGAGGAATAAAAAAAATGGAAGATAGAATAATTTCATAGTCTTCTTTCATGCGTAAAATATTTTAAATAACACTTACAAACCTATTAAAGTTCACAAATATGTGCAGATTTCTATTATAAGTTGCAATTATTTTTTATAATTTATACGTGCATTTTTCTGAAGATAGTTAACTAATGATTAAACACTGAAAGTATTTTTGATAGTTAAATGAAAGAATCTCTAAATTTTAGTTTCGACGAAGCTGTAAGTAATTTAAGTGGAATTTGCTTCTGGCAGGAGGATACCGAAACCGTTAATTCGGACATCCAGTATTCAGAAAATATTTTAGGTATTACAGGATTTCTCGCTTCCGAAATTAAAGAACTTAAAGACGGTTGGTTCTCGCTTATAATAAAAGAAGACAGAGCTACCTATAGAAGGAAAATAGATGAGTTTGATAAAAAGACTGATGAAAATACAATCAAGCTTAAATATAAAATTACCAAAAAGGATGGAACCCTGCTACCAGTGTACGAGAATATATGTGTAACGCGGGATATTAATGGGAAAGTAATTAAAAGATTCGGGTTGGTACTTGATATCAGCGATTTTACATCGGCACTTGATAAGCTCTCAAAGAAAAACGATGAGCTTGAACAGCTTAATTCTTCAAAAGATGATTTTATCTCAATACTCTCACACGACCTGAGAGCACCATTTACAAGTATTCTGGGTTTTGCAGAAATTCTTCTTAATGAAACATCGTTATCTGAAAAAGATAAAATGGAATACTTGAAGTACATATATGACTCCTCTCAAAATCAACTGCAGTTGATAAATTATATGCTGGATTGGTCCAGGCTTCAAACCGGACGACTTAAAATTGAAGCGCATAAGATTCATGCACAAAGTCTTGTTTACAATTCTATTTCATATCTGACGGGAGTAACAGTTAGGAAGAATATTACTATTTCTGTAAACATTCCTGATGCATTGTATATTGAAGCAGATGAAAGACTTACAAACCAGGTTATCATTTGTCTTTTGAGTAATGCCGTCAAATTTTCAAACGAAAATGATTCGGTGGAAGTAAGTGCGAATATCTACAATAATCAATTAGTTGAATTTGTTGTTAAGGATAACGGCCTGGGAATTTCAGAGGCAAATAAGGAAAAACTTTTTAACATAGGTAAACTTTTTACTACAGAAGGAACAAAAGGAGAAAAGGGAAGCGGTTTAGGACTTGCCGTAACGAAACAAATAATTGAAAAACACGGTGGACAGATTTGGTTTTACTCAACTGAGGGCAAAGGCAGTGAATTTCACTTTACAATTCCCTCTGCTGTTATTACTGTTTTGCTAGTGATTGATGACAGGGAAGAATTGCGATTGCTTGAAACAGAAATCAAAAAATATTATCAAAACTTTGCTGTTATAACTGCTGAAAATGCATTTGAAGCATTGGGAATAATTTCTGCGAAACTGCCATCATTAATCATTTTAGAACATGGCTTACCTCTGATGAATGGATTGCAGTTTGTTAATATGGTTCGCAAAGAAAATAAAAATATAATGGTCCCTTTCATAAGTATCATCGATTCGGAATTTGAAACCACACTGAAATCATATCAGGAAATTGGAGTAAGAACGATTAAACAGAAACCGATATTTACAGAACAGTTAAAAGAAAAAATTGAATCAGTAATTTATTGATTCACCAGACGTTTTGTTTAGTGATGAATAATCAGCACTAATTTTTCTTGAGGAAATTAGAAAACAAACTTGATAAACCAACCCGAATTAAATACTCTCTCAAAGAACGATCGGATAGATCATTTTCTTCTCATTAAAAAGATTGAGATACGTAGCACAAGAAGCGGAAGCGACTTTCTCTCTACAGAACTTGGAGACAAAACAGCATCTCTAAATGCAAATATCTGGGAAGGTTTTACAGAGCTGGCTTTAAGAGGGAAAGTTGGTGATGTTGTAAAAGTAGCAGGCGTACTTGAAGAGTATCAGGGATC
>Ga0208980_10001688_pt1 | contig 13427 bp, 9 predicted proteins | sample WetSurMetagenome_3_FD_187993 | JGI IMG/M metagenome (GOLD analysis project Ga0208980, IMG submission 187993) | Wetland microbial communities from Twitchell Island in the Sacramento Delta, sample from surface sediment Aug2011 Site A1 Bulk (version 2) | ecosystem: Environmental > Aquatic > Marine...
CGGAGAGTGATTGGCTTCGACATGCTTAATGCGCTTTCCAGCGAGTGTCTCACTAACTTGCTTCGACAACACAACAGCTTCTGGTAATTCGATCATCCTCACTTATCCTTTTCAATTACTGCAATCGTATCTTACAATGAATCTTTTCTATCACGCCCCAGCCAGCACTATGCGGTGTGAATCGACTAAAATTGATCCTAATCTTTCCTATCCTTTGGTCAATGTGACTCGCACCCAGATCGCCAAACCTGAGAGGGTTATATCCTCAACAGTGAAGTTGGATGCAAAAGGTGTCTGATTAATGATATTGGTGATCTCCGACTTAGTGTAGGCTGCATCCAGCGCCTGGCGGATCGCCAACGGCCCGATGATTCGGGAGATTATATTCAGATGTCGAACGTTTTTATGCAAACCGGCTTTCAAAGCCTGGCGGTCACTCTCACGATCGCATTCATACAGGTAGGCTACTCCGCCCTTCTTTAGAATACGATAAACCTCCAGTAAACCCTTTTCAGGTTGATCCCATAAATAAAAACTGCCGGAACACATTACCAGGTCGAAGTAACCATCCGGGAAATCGGTGTGGCGGATGTTGCCCTGCCGTAAATTGATGCCCATGCCACGCAGATTCTTTTGCGCCTGTTGAAGCATGGCTTCTGAGATGTCAAGCCCGTATAGTTCCAATTTAGGGTTTATTGGATGGATCGCTTGCAGCACCCGGCCTGGTCCGGTACCAATATCCAGCAGTCGCCCTTCCGGAAGCCGGGTCGTCACATCTTTGGTTATTTCTTCATAATGAAGCTGCATCGGGGAACCACGCATGAGGTTGTCATAGACCATCGAACCAAAGCGAGGTAATTTAATGAAGATCGATTCCCCCCTGCCTTTCCAGCTAGCCATATTCATCCTCCGCAAATATTAAATCGATTATCGAACTTATCTAATTCCTGATATAAAGCTATGATCGGAAACAGACTTTTCCATTTTCACGAACTGCTTTATCAAGCCTGGTCCTCTAAATCAGTGTCATGAAAAGCCAAATTAATCCATTGAGTCAACAATCAATAAGATGAGGATGTATCCATCTTTGTGCCACAATTCATACAGGAACGGGCCGAATTTTTATACTGGAATCCACATTTCGGGCAGGTCACCGGATGCTCGCCGGCCGCAGTATTGACCACCTGCGTGGCAGTCATGGGATCGACGTTCGCATCGATCAATTTTTGTCGGGCCATATGCAGCGGCAAACCGCCATCCACCTCCGCCTGGATGGATGCCATCATCCGTTCCGCAGGAGATGGCTCCTTATAAAAAAGCACATCGGGTTTATATTTTTGATGGCAAACCTGGCATTCAACATACTCGCCCAGGTCGCTTGTTTTAAACAAGGGTACGAAATAAATCGCAAAGTACTTGTCGATCCGTTTCTGGATATACGGCCTTAACACCCTGCAATTTGGACAGGTGAATTGACCTGAAGCGATCTCTTTCTCACGCACGGACGATCCAAAGATGATCATGATGAATCCTTATGGCGCTGAAAATAATCCAAGTCGATTATCACATCCGATCACCAGATCCCCGGGATCAGGCGATAACGCACCTGGCGGGCATAGGCTTTATAACCGGGTAACTCAGCCTGCAAGGTACGATCCTCGAGCCCGGTGCGGATGATGAGCAGGAGCGCGCAGGCACCCCCGGCCAGAAAGGCTACCCACGACCCCAGCAGCATCCCCATACCCAGCTCAAAGGCGCTACCACCGATGTAGGATGGATGCCGCACGAAGCGATACGGGCCCCGGGTGGCGACCGCGTGTCCACGCTCGGTTTGAATGCGCACAACCTGTGAGAAGAATTGATTGGATGCCATCGCCCAGCCGAACAGGCCATATCCCAAGACACACAGGGTCAATCCAGCCAGGTGAACGGTCAGGCTGACGTCCCCAGTCCAACCATAACGCTGGTCGAGCCCGGCCAGAATGTAGCGCGCCAATGTCATCAGGCGCAGGGTGATCACGATGGCAGTGTCCCACTTCTTCGCGCTTTTGGGAGGCGACAGGCGCTCGGCTGCCAGGTCCGGGTTGTAGCGGAACAAAATGATATCCTGTGCGATGAACCAGATCACCCACACAGCGATGGCGACCCAGGCGGCCCACCAGTCGATACGGCCGGCCGACCAGAACAGCGCGATACCCATGCCGAGCAGGCTGAGGACTTGATCCGTTAGGAAGAGGACGAGGAGCCTGGTTTTCTTATTTCCCGAAAATGATTCTGTCATCCCGACCACCGATGCTTGATTATACATAGATAATGATGCACTTGACCACTTATGCTATACTGATATTAATCCAACAAAACAGACATCAACACAGCCACCGCGATGGACGCAACCAGCCTCACCAGAATACGGGGCTGCATGACGCGGGGAAAATATCTCAACCCGGCTTAAAATTATCCAGAAAATCGGATCGGCCAGGCAATCTTACTCAGTTTTATTATCGGAGGAGGAATTATGATAAAACGAAATTTGCTTGCATTCTTATCGGTCTTAATCCTGATCACCACCTCATCTTTCAGTACGTCTGTGACGAGCGCAGCTCCGATTTATGATACTGCGGCTGTCATCGTATCGGTCGACGATGGATTTAACCCGATCGTATCGAGTACCGTCGATGCGTTGGCCCTCCAGGCAGATGGCAAGATCGTGCTGGGCGGCGATTTTACCCAATTGAACGGCGCGACTCGCATCCATATCGGTCGATTGAACCCGGATGGCAGCCTGGATACCACCTTCAATCCGGGCGCTGATGGGTTTGTGGATGTGCTGGCAATCCAAGCGGATGGCAAGATCCTGGTGGCAGGCTGGTTCACCACACTGGGAGGAACAGCCCGGGAGCGCATCGGGCGGTTGAATTCCGATGGCACACTGGATAATACCTTTAACCCTGGAGCAAATAACTCAATCGATTCAATTGTCGTCCAGCCGGACGGCAAGATACTGGTGGGAGGGCATTTCACCGAGCTGGCAGGGGAGACCCAAAATTATATTGGACGGTTGAACTCAAATGGATCCCTGGATACTTCTTTCGCTCCAAACCCGGGCACCTTTGTCTCCGACATAGCCTTGCAAGCGGATGGCAAGATCATTATTAAAGGCGGATTTTCCGAGGTGGATGGACAGCCGTGGAGCTCCGATTTGGCGCGATTGAACACTGATGGAACATTGGATACTACTTTTAACGATATATTCTCGGACTATGCCATTTATGAAATGGCGATCCAGGCAGACGATAAGATCGTGGTGGCCGGAAACTTCAACCTGTTGGATGCTGAGACCCATCATGGCATCGGGCGATTAAATTCAGATGGAACCGTGGATAGCACCTTCACGACTGAGGCAGAAGACGGTATCGAAGTAATCTTAATTCAGGCGGACGGAAAGATCCTGGTGGGTGGTGACTTTACCACCCTGGCCGGGGGTACACGCGACTACATCGGGCGACTGAATACCGATGGGAGCCTTGACTTGAGCTTCAATCCGTGGGCAAACGACAATCCCTATACGATGGCTCAACAATCAGACGGTAAGATCCTGGTGGGTGGTATTTTCACCACTTTGGGAGGGGAGACTCATGCCTACCTGGGCAGGTTGTACCCGGATGGCAATCTCGATAAAACGCTTAACCCCGGGGCAGGTAACGGCGTCCGCGCTTTGGCGATTCAACCGGATGGCAAGATCCTGGTGGGCGGCAGCTTCACCACCTTGGGCGGGCAAACGCGCAACCGAATCGGGCGGTTGAATGTGGACGGATCGTTGGATACGTTATTCGATCCAAATGTAGAGAGCGGCATCGTTTACACAATCGCAGTGCAGCCGGATGGCAAGATCCTGGTGGGTGGATCCTTCTCCACAATCGGTGGGGTGACACTCAATCGCCTCGCCCGCTTGAACGCCAACGGGACCGTAGACATGGGCTTCAACCCAGGCGCGACCCATAATGTCTATGCCCTGGCAGTCCAACCGGATGGCAAGATCCTGGTGGGCGGTCTCTTCCTCTATCTTTGTGGTAGCCCACGCGACCGCATTGGACGTCTTAATCCTGATGGAACCCTGGATGATTTGTTCAACCCGACAGGGCCTGGTGAGACCAACGAAGAAGTCAGTGTTATTACCCTGCAGCCGGACGGCAAGATCCTGGTGGGTGGTTTCTTCGACGAACTGAATGAAGTATCTCGTGGTAATATTGGCCGGCTAAACTCAGATGGTACATTGGATACGAGCTTCAACCCGGGAGCGAGTGGCCCGGTTTACGTTCTCGCCTTACAATCGGATGGCAAGATCGTGGCGGGTGGCACTTTCACCATCTTGGGTGGAGGCGCGCGCAATCGTATCGGCCGGTTGGACTCGAGCGGAGCATTAGACACCTCGTTCAACCCAGGGTTGGGACCGAATAACGATGTCTATACGATGGCAGTCCAGGCGGATGGCAAGATCATCCTGGGCGGCGGCTTTACAAAAATTGACGATATTCCACGCGATCACATCGGGCGGTTTAATCCAGATGGTTCGCTGGATACAGCCTTCGATCCAGGGGCATCTGTGGGCGAGGTGGATGCCCTTGCAATTCAACCGGATGGCAAGATCCTGGTGGGAGGCTACTTCACCACGCTGGGCGGGCAGACACGCAATCGCATCGGCCGCCTTACGAATGACACGATAGCGCAACAGGAGCTAACTGTGGCTCAATATGGCAAGTCGATCAGCTGGTTGCGTACTGGGACCAGTCCTGATATTTCTCATGTCACCTTCGAAATATCCACGGATGGCGTTACCTTCATAACACTTGGCGAGGGGACGCGCATCAGCGGCGGATGGGAGCTGACCGGGTTAATCCTGCCACCCAGGCAAAGCCTGTTCATCCGTACGCAAGGGTATTATGGTACGGGTTGGTATGGTGGTTCAGGCTCGCTGGAAGAATCGGTTTGGAATGAATACCTGAACAATTTCCGGGTTTATTTACCTTTGGCCAGGAAGTAGCCGAAGTCGATTTCTTATCCGGAATAAACTAACACCCGCTGACGGAATATCGTCCGCGGGTGTCGTGTAATCGAAAGGTTCAATGACATTTCCAAATTCCCTTGCCATGAGAAGAATCCTCATAGGGTCAAGATCACAAGCTCCTTTTGTCAATCATGATTTCAGTATCATATGATCAAGACATTGATCCTTATTTTCGAATGGCTGGCAAGAAGCTATAAATCAAGTCGTATGATTCGACAGATACACCATACTCTGTACTGCAACCATAGGCAGCATAATCCCAATGATTAACTCGAATGTAATAAACCCCATCCACATGGGGCCAAAAGGATATCTGTGAAGACCAACCCAGGCCTTCAAAATCATCATTATAATCAAGCAAAGTGACCCCATCCTGAGCATACAGATACAATTGCGTATCTGCAAATCCACCAGAGTTATTAGTTTTGATGATATATCTCTTACCAACCTGGGCGTCCAGAGCAATCCAGTCCTCATCCTGGGCTTCATCAATATTATGAATCTGGGACGTGCCGTCTATACTGATCAGGTTCGCCTGGGTTACATCATCATCACTTTCCCATCCATCCGGTCCCACGTTGCAGACGGAGATCGAAAGGGATGTTTGAGCCTCGTCAGGATAGGATCCAGTGTTTCCGGCCATATCTGTAGCTCTCGTCCGGAAATAGTAGGTATGCCCATCCTCACCTGACAGATGAAGATAGGTATCCATGGTTTGTGTGACAAGATCCGTCCACTCGCCCAAGGTTCCATCCTTATACTGGACATCATAGGTAGCCACACCGGAGGTCGAATCATCTCCAAACCAACTAAGCCAGAAATCAATAAAATTAGCGCCTGGATATACTGGGGTGGCATCGATGGATGCCAGAGGAGATTCCCGATCCAAGGTCAGATCCCAATCCTCCAGGCCGGTAACATTACCTGCCCAATCAAAGGCAAAAGCATAGAGGGCGACACCGGTTTGATCAGGCAATGAGCCTACATCCCAATTCAACCCCCAACCATCACTACCATCCCTGTCATCACCCAGCATCTCCCAATCCGAGCTGCTCCAATCTCCTGAATGCCATAAAAAGGATACGTTACGGATACCCGTTTCCGAATCTGAAGCATCGGTTATGATCGGGATCACGCCCGTATCCGGGATAAAGCTTCCAGAAGCTGGTTGTGTAATCGTACCGGACGGGGCAACCATATCCGGATACATCGCGACTTGATAGTAGTATCCATTCCCACCATTGGATGGATGGTGATAATCATGAAGTTTCAAGTAAAATATGCCATCATGTGGCAATGTGAAACCAACGCGGGAATCTACCGACCCGGATTGCATGTCATCATTTGAAGCCAGCTCCGTTACTCCATCGCTATCCAGAAGACTTAAAACTGAATCCAACGATGAACCATAATCTCTGGCATAAATCGCTGCCAGGTAGGTGCTGCCAGCCAAACCGGAAAAGGCATAATAATCATAATCACCTGCGGGACAGATGATTCCGGCCTTGTCTATACCAGGAAGGATGGGTGTGGCCGATGCCGGGTCATTATTAGGTTCGTTAACATCTGTACAGGATGGTGGAGGTGTCTCGGTAATGGTGACATCGTCCACATACCAGCCTCGATAATTATTCTGGATATCGTCCCGGGTATCAAAATAAAACTGCACTCTCACAACCTGGCCCGCATAAGCAGACAGGTCGATGGCCGGGCTGTTGCGCCATACAGAGGGGGTGTCATCCTGGAAACAATAAAATTGTTCAAAAGGTGCTCCGCTGACCGATACCCCCACACAGCGATTATCGTAGAGTAAGCCATCCGTTTCAGTTTCATACCAGGACGCAAACCGTAACCAATAGGATGAACTCTGTGGCAGATAGATCGCCGGAGAAGTCAAATAGCCACTATTGGTCGATCCGGTGTCGTAATTCCCCGTCCCATCCTGCCCGTACCACAGACTATGGGAACCGCTGTGGGCTTCAAAATAGGGGTCAGCATTATCTACAGCGTGCCACAAGCCACCCGCACTCCAATCACTCATACCACTCTCGAAATCAGTTGCATAGGGAGCCTGTTTGCCGATCGTTATATGCAGTTGGTAATAATAATCACCGCCTCCCCGGTCTGAATAAAAATCTCTCACACCCAAGGGGTAAAGACCGTCATCCGTAAAAGTAAACGTAATTCGTGAGTCACGGCTGCCGTCTTCATCGTCACTTGTATCCTTCACCGTAACCCAGTCAGTACCATATAGTGTTAGATAGGAATCCATCCGGGAACCCAATATGCGGGCATCAATATCTGCAACCAAAGTATCACCCGCATGCGCGTGAATGAGATAAAAATCATTGTCCGCCATCGGGAAAATATCCCCATCGACCGTTTGGCCATTCTCGATAAACACAGAATCGTACACAGTATTATTGGGTTCATGGGTATCATTGCTGGGGATATACCAGTAGAATGCATGCGTCCACTCATTATTGGACTCGTCGGATTCCACCACCGAGTTATCCGGGTCGACGATGAATTGGATGGTATGCAGACCGGAGGTCGTCGAGACGACATCCTGCGCCCAGTCATCCCATCCATCCATTTGCCCGGCAGGGATCCCAAAATGCGGGTAGCGGGAAATCAGCATGTCATCCACCCATAGTTCGGTGTAATAGGCACTTCCAACACTGCCATTCCCATCATTTATATAATGCCAATCAAAATAGGTCGTCTGGTTGAGATACAAGATACTCTCGGTGGAAGTGCCGGTTACATTGGAGGGTACGACCGGGTAAGCGATCCCGACCGGTGCAAAGGGCTTCAGATCCGGTAATTGTGGGCAGGTATTCACCGTGAAGGAAGCCGTGGAGCCCCAGCTGCTTAATGCCGTTTGACCGCTGTAGCGTGCCTGGGCATGCCAGTAGGTCAGACCGGAAGTCCTTTCACCCAGGTAGAGACTGCTGGTACCCAGCGGTCCATACGAATTCGTAGCTGCCCCCCAGGTATCAATAAAATACTCCACGCCGCTGCCCCGGTTATCCCAGGTGAGGGTGATCGTATCATGACAACCAAATACCGTCCCATTGGGTGAGATCGGGTTGGGTGCGGCCGGCGTGGTGGGCGGGCAGGCGGAAGTGGTGGCAGAGGCGGTTCCACTGTGACCGGATTCACCACTGTCGTTAAATGCGACCACATAATAGTTATAGCCTGTGCCACAGCTCAAGCCGGTATTCTGAAAAGATGTCTCCCCCGCCCCCAGTGTCCGGATCAGCAGACCTTCCCGGTACAAGCGAAAACCATTTTCATTGCTGGAATTATCGGACCAGCTCAGGTTGATCTGGCTCTGCGATACGGCGATGGCGCTTAAGTTGGAGGGAGTCGAAGGGATCCCCTGCTGAACAGCGAAAAACCACGTGGCACTATCCAGGGAGCCATATTGGTTTCGAGCCGTTACAGACCAGTAGTAGTCACCTGGCGAAAGAACGCCCACATTCCAGCTCCGGTTGGAAGAAAACCCCGAATTACGGTCGACCGTTGATCCGTTATACAAGTAAGCCACATATTCCGTAGCCCCGCTGCTGTTCTCCCAGGAGAGGGTGATCGACTGGTTTTGGGGTATCGTCACATTGTTGGATGGTAACGATAAGTTGAAAGATCCGGGTGGAGGTGTCGGCCTTGGATCGAGATGATAGGACTTGGAGCAGGTTGCCGGATTATCCCAGGATGTACCCTGGGTATCATCAATTTCAAGGAGGATGGTTTGATCGCCGTCGGTTGTGTTGCGCGTATCCCAGTTGCATGAAAAGCTGTAGCTGCTCTGTTCACAAATCCCATCGCCATTGACCACCTTCAAACGCGCGGCCCGGTAATTGGGGAAGTTGGTGGACAGCGACACATTGATGGCAACCGAGGTGGCATTCGAAGGGCTGGCCGGGTTGAAAGTCAGGTTGTTCACATAGGAAGAGCAGGTTCCGGTTTGATTGGTGTGGATGCGGAAATGGCGCGATTCACCCGACCAGGGGGCATTGGCGGCATTGGCGCGCACCGACCAGTAAAGATCACGGTCATTCCATTGAGAGTCAAAGGCGATGTTGCCCTGCAAGCCCGAGATGGCTCGATCCGAGACCACATTCGAACCCCCGGGCGAGGTGCCGACCCGTACATAAAAGCCATTTTGACCGGAGCAATTGTTGGGATGAGACCAGGCAAAGGTAATTTCATTTCCGGGTGAGACATAATCAACACCCGGAGAGGTTAGGGATGGAGTGGGGCAGGATGATGCCGTACCGGGGTATGAAGGGGGATTCGTGGTAAAAGCAGATGAATTGCCAGGATAATAATTTACCCCACCATATACACCATAAGGATCGACTCTCTCATAACCAGCGGCTTTAGGTGGCGCATTTTTTGATAATTCAAAATGCAAATGGACATCCGTATATGCTTTTGCTGAACATGATCCGTCAGAATTTGGCCAAAAACCAGTTTTTCCTGCATTCCCGATAGGTGTACCTCGATCGACATGCTGTGAAATGCCATCTTTACGAATTAATACATCGTCCTGTAAATGTGCATATATTGTGTACCAAACTTCATTATTGACCGTATGCTTGATTTCAATAACATTCCCATATGTACAGCTATATCGCCACTTGGCATCCCCCTCATAAGCAGCGAGTACAGAAAAGCTTGCATTATCACCACGTAAATAATCTAACCCCTGATGATCTGAAACTGGGTTTTCGGGTGTAGGCGCATGATTAGCGCTATACCACCAACCTCCATACAGATATACACCACTTCCAGATGAAAATGGCAAGGTCAAGAATCGTGGGGGTGTTGAAACCGATGGGGCGAATAATGGCTGAACGCTTACATTCTTTAATGAATCCTCGTCAGAATTTAAGATAATTATGCCATCGTTTTCGCTGGAACTGATCGTTGGTGCTGGTGATGGTGTATCTGCACTCGCTATATCAACTGGAAAATCACCGAAAATTATTCCTAAGAAAAAAACAATAATAAAATAAAATAATAAATAACGGATTTGCTTCAATGATAATTCTCCTATGTTTCCGCTGAATTTTAGATATGTGGTTTTTCTTGTTCTTTACACCCCTATTAAATTACACAGGTCAACTCTATGTTCTGTGATTATCGATGCAGATAGATCTGGCGAATTATTTCACAATATCTATCTTTACCATTGTAAATGCATCCCTTGTTTTGTCAAGAGAATCAGTGCTGATCCTTAGGGTGTTGCATGTATTTTATGATTATCATACTTGATGTAACAATTCGCATCTGTTCTTGCCCCGGGCGACTATACCGCTCGCAAAAATATTTAATCAACCCATATATAAATACTACAATGAGCCTGAATTGGTTGACCTCCATTAACCCTGCCGGGTTACTTTGCCGGTGTCTTTGAAATCATAAAAGTCTTCCGACAAAGATCAATACTGCAGACAGCGCAAATATGAATGGACAAAGCTTGAAGACGATGAAATTGACCCTGAAACCCGTAAACAGGGAGACGATGGCCATCACCATTAAACCAATAACAGAGAGCATGTACACGACCAGTGTAATAAAGCTGCCGACATCAAGAAATGTCACCGATACAACAAGAACGCCAATGAAGATCAGGAAGATGCCTTCAACGATCCATTCCATGGTGATAATGTTCCGGTTGTCGGCGCTGAGTTTGCCAAATCCCTTGACGACCGACTTGGTGGCGAACAGATGCGCGATACCCCACACGGCAGTCAACGCAGCACCCGTATAAAGCAGAAACGGTTTGAGCATGTTGTCTCCTTCAATAAATAATAAACTCACCAGGCAGCTTTTACCCTCGTAAAGGATTATTTTCCTTCAGTTATTGGTCTCACCACATCCCATACCGCCTCGGGATGCTTTTCAGCCACCTGCAGCAGGACCCTCGCCGGACCCTGTGGAATGCGTCGGCCTTGCTCCCAATTTTGCAGGGTATTAAGGCTGATTCCCAGCAACCGGGCGAACTCAGTTTGAGATAACTTATAACGTTCGCGAATCCCCTGGATGTCAGTTTTATCCAAATTAAATGAACGCGAAGGTTGCTTCTCCCCGCGCAGTATGGCTCCACCCTCACGCACACTGGCGATCAAGTCATCGAATAAATCATCTTTCATGGAGTTCTTCCTTTACAATCGCAATCAGTTTCCTCTTCTGCGCCTGATTCAGGTCGATCATCTGACACTTGGGATAGATCAATAACATCATGATTAAATCCCGTCCACTTGCCCAGTAATAGATCACCCGAGTTCCACCACGCTTACCTCGGCCAGTCATACCCGAGCGTATCTTTCGTAAACCGCCACAACCTGGCATAACCTTTCCAGCATTCGGCTGGGTGAGTAGATAACATTGAAGTTGACGATACTCCTCATCGGTCAACAGATTCGTCACCAACTTGGTGAAGATGGATGTCTCAAGGAATATCATTTATTTTCCATACAAATATACGCCAATGGCGTATATTTGTCAAGAATCATACAATCCCCGGTAAGGGGGAATTTTATATGTCTGCAAAGTAGCGGCGCTTGATGTCCTTCTCCGAGCCATGCTTGAAATGGTATGGCACCCATTTCTTCCAATCCTCGAACAGGTCCTGCGGTTTCCAGTAATCGGCAAAGTCCTCTCCGTGTTCCTTGACATAGCGGGCAACGGATTCGCGGAAACGGTGATGCGCGAAAATGCGCATGAATTCGCCGAAGTAGATATCCGCCACCCGTCGCGAGCCCCGGATGACCAACATATTCTCGTCGTTGTCATCCACGCTGGACTCGCTCCAATTGGCAGAGCCGGTCAATGTCACCGGGCTGCCGCCCAGCGGGTCGAGGAGCATGAATTTGGTATGAACCCAATTGACGTGCAAGCCCAGCGGGCTGTGCTCCGCATGCCAGCCGTCGATCCAGTCCACGCAGATGCGTTCACCCAGTGCCAGCCCGATGTTGGGGTAGCGGCGGATACGTTCGATATCATCGATGGCTGCCTGGCGTGAGGCTTGGCTGCCCCCATTGACATACTTGTCCAATAAAGCAAAACGAAGTGTGCCATCGTTCTTATCGAAGACCGGCCGGAAATCCGCCACGATGCCGAAGGGGAAGGTCATGAAGAGCGGTCGACCGGGTGTGGAGGCCAGGGCGATCCACCAGTCAAATACCTCACGACCACGGTGCGGGGAAAACACCGGCGTGATATCATCAGTTTCGGTTGCAGGTGGCAGGGGGTTCTTCGCCTCCGCCCAGTTCTTGAGATCCTCTTTCTCAGGGTCATCCTTCAAGGCGTTCCAGTAAGCCAGGTAAGCATCCCCCAGTGCCCGGTCGTGGATCACATGACCAACGTTGAGTTGACCGAACAGCGCATTGCAGCTTAAATTGGTCGAGCCGGTCCACACCGAAACCGGTTTGCCATTGCGGCTGAGGACGATAAATTTGTTATGCATCAGGGTGGCCTTGGTACGTTTCACGACCAACCCGCGGATGCCGGCCGCATCGATCTGGGGCTCATTAGCCTTGCCAGTGACATCATCTTTGGCGTGGTAGATGATCTTCACATCTGCGCCGGCAGCAGAGGCGGCCTTGAAGGCGGTCAGCACCTCCGGCCAGCACATCTCATAAATGGCAGCCCGCAGGCTGTATTGACCATTTTTAGCTTTGGCAATGAAAGCCAGCAATCCAGGCAAGAGGTCGCGTGTCAGCCAAGTGTAGGCGGGTGCGCCAGCCTGTTCCAGGGATTGACCCGGAAAGTGATAGTTAAAAGCTTGCGAGGCGATGCCGCCACGATTGAAATAAACCTCGTGTAAAGTGCCATCCATTTGTTCAGTTGCGATGGTGATGCTGGTGGCGATCCCCTCGGTTAACGCGCCCGGCACCCCATACATGGGTACCACGCGGTAGCTGTAACGGTAACCGGGCTTGGCGGTGTAATCGGCCCACTGGAAAGCCTGAAAGGGGTGCTCGTGGCTGCTGGCATCTTCCAGACCGGTGGATGGGCGGATACTCGGGAAGGTCTTGTTGCCCTTCAACCACCAGGTCTCATGCTCGGTCAGGTCGGTGCGCTGGATGGCAAAACCCATCAAGCCTTTCGCGTCGGCCTCCTTCATGCTGAATGCCAGGAAAATCACATGCGTCCCACTGATCGCCCGAACGGTCACGAAACCGGTTTTCTTCTTACGCATAGGTCACCTCCAAGATTCATTTTGGAACGTCTGCAATGGGTGATTGTCAGCAGGACTATGGCTGCCAGCAAGGAACGAATGGAGAAGTAAATTTGTTATAAAGAATGGACTTTATTATTATAGAGCCATATGATGCAAAGTCAAGCG
>Ga0208980_10001689_pt1 | contig 13426 bp, 10 predicted proteins | sample WetSurMetagenome_3_FD_187993 | JGI IMG/M metagenome (GOLD analysis project Ga0208980, IMG submission 187993) | Wetland microbial communities from Twitchell Island in the Sacramento Delta, sample from surface sediment Aug2011 Site A1 Bulk (version 2) | ecosystem: Environmental > Aquatic > Marine...
TAGTGTAGAACGGATTGAGTTTCACCGCCACAGGGATGCGCACCGATTCACTGATCTGCTGCACCAACTCCACCTGGGCTTTTTCCAAATCACCACTTGTGACGGTCGGGTCGGTGGAGAGGAAGTAGATATTCAGCTCCAGCGCGTCCGCCCCGGCATCCTGCATCCGCCGCGAATAATCCACCCAGCCGCCGCTGGAAACGCCGTTCAGGCTCGCGATCACCGGGATGGGAAGGGATTTCTTCAACTCACCGATCCGCTTCAGGTATTTTTCCGGTCCCACATCATAGTGGTCCATTTCCGGAAAGTAGGTAAGCGCTTCGGCAAAGGATTCTGTGCCCTGGTTGAGGAAATGATCCAGGGCGCGGCTTTCGTGGTTGATCTGCTCCTCAAAGAGCGAATGCATCACGATCGCGCTGATTCCGGCATCCGCAAGCTCCTTCGCTTTTTCCACCTTTTTGGAATAAGGGCTGGCGGAGGCAACAAGCGGGTTACGGAGGTCCAGACCAAGATAGGTTGTTTTTAATTCAGGCATTTTATGACCTTCCTGCTCGTATAGAATTCTTTACTCTTTGGCTGCTTCGTCAGAGCCGTAGTTTATCTGGGCCATCTGCTTATAGAGATTCCAGCGTGAGACTACATCTTCGTTCGCCAGTTTCATCAACATTTCTGCCCGCTTTTCGTCACTCTGGACGAGCATGCGGTAACGGGACTCTTTATAGGCATAATCTTCGACTTTGATGGTGGGATCTTTGGAATCCAGTTGCAGGGGATTCTTGCCTTCCTTCGCCAGCTCGGGATTGTACCGGTAGAGCGGCCAGATTCCACTTTGGACAGCCAGTTTCTGCTGTTCCAAGCCATTCTTGGTATCAATGCCCTGGTTGATACAGTGCGAGTAGGCGATGATGAGCGCGGGACCGTCGAAGGCATCCGCCTCGATCAGCGCGCGCAGGGTCTGCACGTCGCTCGAGCCAAACGCGATGCGGGCGACGTAGATGTAACCATAACTCATCGCGATCATTCCCAGGTCCTTCTTGGGCAGCCCCTTGCCGTTGGCGGCGAATTTCGCCACCGCAGCACGGGGGGTGGCTTTGGAGGATTGACCGCCGGTATTGGAATACACCTCGGTATCCAGCACCAGCATCTTGACGTTGCGGCCGGTTGCCAGCACGTGATCGAGCCCACCATAACCAATATCATATGCCCAGCCGTCACCGCCGATGATCCAAACAGATTTCTTCACCAGGTTATCTGCGATCGCTGCCAGTTGCCCGGATTTGGGGTCTTTGATACCGGCCAGTTTCTGTTTCAACTTGGTTACGCGTTCGCGCTGCTGCTGAATGCCTTCTTCAGAGGACTGATCCGCAGCGAGGATCTCGCCGACCAATGCCTCGCCGATTTCCTTTGAAAGCTGTTTCACCAATTCCTGGGCAAATTCGTTCTGCTTATCCAGGGTCAGGCGCATGCCCAACCCGAACTCGGCGTTATCTTCAAAGAGGGAATTCGACCAGGAAGGTCCACGTCCGTCCTTGTTCTGCGCCCAGGGGGTGGTGGGCAGGTTGCCGCCGTAGATGGAGGTGCAGCCAGTGGCGTTGGCAACCAGCATGCGGTCACCAAAGAGCTGGGTGAGCAGCTTGATATACGGGGTTTCGCCACATCCGGCGCAGGCACCCGAGAACTCGAAGAGCGGAGTGAGCAGCTGTGAGTTCTTCACCGATGATGGGTCAAACGCTGAGCGTTCGGGATCAGGCAGGTTGAGGAAGAATTCCCAATTGACGCCTTCCACCTCGCGCAACGGCAGCTGCGGTGCCATGTTGATCGCCTTGCGGCTGGGTTGGGTCTTGTCTTTTGCCGGGCAGGCTTCCACGCACAGCTCGCAGCCGGTGCAATCCTCAGGCGCAACCTGGACGGTATATTTCGCACCGGGGAATTCTTTGAATTTTGCATCCAGGGATTTGAAGGTGGCGGGGGCTTTATCCAGGTACTTCGCATCGTAAACCTTGGTGCGGATGACTGCGTGCGGGCAGACGAACGCGCACTTGCCGCACTGGATGCACAGGTCCGCTTCCCAAACCGGGATCTCCAGCGCGATATTCCGTTTTTCCCAGCGGCTGGTGGCGGTGGGGAAGGTGCCGTCGATGGGCATGGCGCTCACCGGCAGGTCATCGCCTTCAAAACCGAGAATTTTGCCCAGCACATCGCGTACGAAAACCGGGGCTCCCTTGGGCATCGGATCGCTCCGCATGATGGTGCTGGTCACAGTTGCAGGCACTTTGACTTCAAAAAGGTTGGCCAGGGTGGCATCCACAGCGGCATTGTTCTGGTTCACCACTGCGTCACCGCGTTTGCCGTAGGTCTTCTTGATGCTTTTCTTGATCTCGTAAATGGCTTCGTCGCGTGGCAGCACACCGGAAATAGCGAAAAAGCAGGTCTGCATGATGGTGTTCACACGCCCGCCCATCTCGGTTTTTTCCGCGATGTCGTAGGCGTCGATCACGTAGAATTTCAACTTCTTTGCGATAATACCCTGCTGCACTTCGCGCGGAAGCTTATCCCAGACCTCGTTGGGACCGTAGATGCTGTTCAGCAGGAAGGTTGCACCGGGGGCGGCATATCTCAGCATATCCACTTTTTCCAGGAAGACAAACTGATGACAGGCCACGAACTGAGCCTCGTCCTTACCAATCAAATATGGCGCGCGGATGGGTTTGGGTCCAAAGCGCAGGTGCGATGTGGTAACCGTGCCGGATTTCTTTGAGTCGTAAACGAAGTACCCCTGGGCGTAGTTGTTGGTCTCTTCTCCGATGATCTTGATGGAGTTCTTGTTGGCTCCCACGGTGCCATCCGCGCCAAGTCCGAAGAACACGCAGCAGCGGGTTTCATCACCAAGGATCGAGAACGATGGATCAAAAGTCAGGCTGGTGTTGGTCACATCGTCGTGGATGCCAACAGTGAAGTGATTTTTGGGGGTGGATTTCTCGAGTTCGTCGAAGACCGCTTTCGCCATCGCGGGGGTGAACTCCTTGGAGGCCAGGCCATAGCGCCCGCCGACGATTACGGGCATGGATTTGAACGGTGCACTTCCGTCTCCCAACCCCTCGGCGATGGCGGTCACCACATCCTGGTAAAGCGGCTCCCCGGCTCCGCCAGGTTCCTTCGTGCGGTCAAGAACGGAAATCTTTTTAGTTGTTGCAGGCAGGGCTTTGAGCAGGTGCTCCACGGAAAAGGGACGGAAGAGGCGTACGATAACCACCCCTACTTTGCCGCCTTTATGATTCAGGTACTCAGCAGTTTCGGAGACAGTCTCGGCACCGGAGCCCATGATCACCACGATGTTCTCGGCGTCCTTCGCGCCGAAGTAATCAAACAGGTGGTACTGCCGCCCGGTTAGCTTGGCGAAGCGATCCATCTCTTTTTGAACAATCTCAGGGGTATCCAGGTAATATTGATTACCGGCTTCGCGTGCCTGGAAATAAACATCCGGATTCTGGGCTGAGCCGCGCAGAACGGGATGATCGGGGGTGAGCGCGCGGGAGCGAAGTTCAGAAACCTTCTCATCCGGGATCATGCTGCGGATATCTTCCACGTCCAATTGCTCGATCTTATTTACTTCTGCCGAGGTGCGGAAGCCATCAAAAAAGTGAACGAAGGGCACACGCGATCGCAGCGTGCTGGCTTCGGAGATCAATGCGGTATCGTGGGCTTCCTGCGGTGAATTGCTGGCCAGCATGGCAAAGCCTGTCTGGCGGGTGGCCATCACATCCGAGTGATCTCCAAAAATGGAGAGCGCGTGGGTAGCCAGGGCGCGGGCGGAAACGTGGAAGACCGTGGGAGTCAACTCGCCAGCGATCTTGTACATGTTCGGGATCATCAGCAGCAGCCCCTGCGAGGCAGTGAAGGTGGTGGTCATTGAACCCGCTTGCAAGGCGCCGTGAACCGCACCCGCTGCGCCGCCTTCGGATTGCATTTCCATCACGTGCGGGACGGTTCCCCAGATGTTCGGGATACGGGCAGCCGACCAGGCGTCGGCATGCTCGCCCATGGTGGAGGAGGGGGTGATCGGGTAGATTGCGATCACTTCGTTGACCCGGTAGGCAACATACGCTACTGCCTCGTTGGCATCAATTGTTACTTTTTCTCGTGGCATGACTGTGGCTCCATGAAATAACAGGGTTTCAAAATATTCCCGTCAGGCAGCAACCCGCCGGGAATTGATTTTCCGCGGTCAATTATACGACATCTGTCTGAACATCCGCAGGAAGTATTATGTACCAGCAGGGTGATATATGTCATTATTCCCCCTTTTATCCGGATGATTCCCTTTAACTCAAAAATTTCAATCCAGAAAACCCGCCAAATGAGGCTGTGCCAGGAGAAGGGTTGCCAGGGATTTACTATCGTTGATCTGGTTGGCGGCAGCCATTTCGTACGTTTTCCGAACCGGGATCTTCTCCACCTGGATAAACTCATCATCATCCCCTGGCGCCTGGGAGGGAAAAAGCCCTTTTGCCAGGTAGAGGTACATGTGCTCGGAAGCATAACCGGGGGCGAGGTACATATCCCCAAGGGAGATAAACTCATCAGAACCCATGCCGGTCTCCTCGCGGATCTCACGTTTGGCGCACTCCAAGGGATCTTCGCCCGCGTTCAAGGTTCCGGCGGGTAGCTCCAGCAGCACCTTCTCTGCACCGATACGGTATTGACGCACAAAATGGATAAACCCTTCCTGATCCAGCGGAAGAATGGTGACCGAACCGACGTGTGCCACCAGGTCGTATATCCCCTTCCGCCCGTCAGGAAGGGTGACATGCACCTTCTCCACAGAAAAAGCTTTGCCAGTATAGGCAATTTCCCGCTCGTTGATGAAGTGCTCCATTTTGAGGTCCTTAAAATAAAATGGGCGGGGATTCATCCCCGCCCGTAAGTATACATGAATCAGAGTCTGGAAAGATTACGGGATATTCAAGATCTGACCGGGCACCAGGGTGTAAGGCGCAGTGAGATTGTTCGCGAAAATGATCGCGTTTGGATCAACTGCCCCGTAATAACAGGCGATGGTGAAGATGGTATCGTTTGCCCTTACTGTATAGGTGGCGGGGTGCGTTACAAGCGACCGCTCGCCTTCCCAGGCCGGTGCATTTTGCGGAATGGTCAGATTCGTACCAGGGGCTACGCTATTATTCTGGCAGGCCTGGTTCGCCTGTAGAAGCGCGCTGGCCAGGATGTTAAAGCGGCGGGCGATGCAGAAACACCATTCCCCTTGGTGGATCATGTAGGTGGTCGGTAAACCCGGGGTAGGCGTGGGAACGATGATGGCAGGCGCCTGGGTGGGAACCACCACATTCGAAGTAGGCTGGAGGGTAACGTTCACAGCCGCGGCAGTGGGGGTGGCGGTATTTTCCGCGGAGCTGAGCGTATTCTGCAAGGTGGGCAGCGCCTGGGTGGGGGCAGCACCGCCAGCTTTAGCGATGGCAGTCTGGGTGCTGCTCACGATCTCGTGCAGGGTCTGGTTGGTGGCTGCCGGCGTGGGGCGCGATGGGGCGGCAGTCTGCGCTGGTGGCTGCGAGGCAGGCAGGTTGCAGGCGGTCAGGATCAGGGTCAATGCCAGGACTAGAGCGAATAACAGGGTGATTTTTTTCATGTGACTCTCCTTATCAGTCTCCCGGGGGTTAATGAGCAATGGGAAACCTTGTTTCTCTCGCGATAGACGATGCATGAATTATGCCATTATTACACTCATTTACAGCATTGCTCATGTTAAAATGATCATCCCGGAGGAAACGGAATGAATATATATTTCTCATGTTCCATCACTGGCGGTCGTGGCGACCAGGATATCTATAAAATCCTGGTGGATAATCTCACTTCCTGGGGTCATGATGTGCCAACCGCCATTCTTGCCAGCCCGAATGTGCTGGATTATGAATATTCATCTGCTCCGGAGATGGTGTATAAACGCGATGTAAAGTGGGTGGAGGAGTGCGACGCGCTCATCGCCGAGGTTAGCACGCCTTCCCACGGCGTGGGGTATGAGATCGCGTTGGCCCTTCTTATCGGAAAGCCGGTGCTCTGCTGTTACCAAAAAGGACGCAGAGTTTCCAAGATGATCACCGGCAACGACATGCCCACCTTGAAATTAATGACCTACTCAGACCAAAAAGAACTCCTCGCGGGGGTTGAGGGATTCCTGCAGGATATCTCGCCGAAATAAAGAATCTAATCCGCGATGGGCAGTAGGATGGTGAAGGTTGTGCCCTTGCCCACTTTGGATTCCGCCCAGATCCTGCCCTGGTGGTTCTCGACAATCGATTTCACGATTGCCAGGCCCAGCCCTGTGCCGGGAGTTTCGTTGTTGGCATTGCTTGCCCGGTAGAATTTATCAAATATAAAGGGAATATCCGCTGAGGGGATGCCCACACCCGAATCGATGAACATGATCATCAATTTCCTGTCGTCCAGCTTGCATTGAATCGTCAGATCCCCGCTCCTCGGCGTGTATTTGATCATGTTATCCAGCATGTTATCCAGCATTTGGCGCAGCTCGGTTGGGTTACCGCGTATCACCGGGAAATTCTCGGGCAGCAATAGCTGGAAGTTGTAGTTCTTCTCACTCAGGCGCATTTTGAACCCATCGGCGGAATAGCGGATGAGCTGATCCAGGCGGACGTTTTCACGGTGGGTGTCGAATCCAGCTTCGATACGCCCCAGGTCGAGAAGGTCATCCACCAGGTGGGTAATGTTGTGGATGCTGGCCTGCATGCGGTTGATAAAATCGCGCTGGGTGTCGTTGATCGGGCCCGATCGTTCGAAAAGGTCGATATAACTAAGGATCGCCGTCAGGGGCGAGCGTAAATCGTGCGAGACGGTACTGACAAACTCGCTCTTCAGGCGGTCCAGCTTCTTGAGGTGGGTAATATTATTAAATGTAAAGGCCAGCCCCACTTCAGGGATGGGGGTGAGCTGCGCCAGGTAGACCTGCCCATCTGGAACGGTCATTTCCTTTTGCAGGGGGATGTTCTTGCCCGAGTTCTCGGCCATATCCAGAACTTCTGGCTGGCTGACCACATCCCGCAGGGGACGGTTGACATACGGCTCGACAACCTCCAGGATGTTCTGCGCGGCTTGGTTCACCAGCATCACCCGCCGGTCTGTATCCACCACCAGCACACCATCCTGGATCTTCTTCAAGATGGTCTCCAGCTTGTTGCGCTCTGATGATACTTCCGTATAGAGCCGGGCGTTTTCGATGGCGATGACGGCGTACTCCGCCAGAATGCTCAGCACCTTGATATCCCTCGGTTTAAAACCCCCCTCCATCGCTTTGCGGTTATCCACCCCCAGAACTCCAATGGTGCGTTTTTCAAGGATCAGGGGCACATAAACAAGGCTGTGTACAAGATAAGCAGTCTTGATCTTTTTTGGCGTATTTTCATCCAACAGCACCGGCTTGCCGCTGTTGATCACCGAGCCTGCCAGCGTATCCTTGACTGGCAGGCGGAAGGTATTGATGAAATCCTCCTGGAAGTTCCGCGAGGCACGCATATATAGCTCGCCGGTCACTTCATCAAGCAGCAGCAGGCTGCCCTCTTCCGCCGCGGTGAGCTGAACAGCCGCCTCCACCACCGAGGTGAGGACTGCGTCCACTTCCAGCTTGCTGGTGATGGATTGCCCCAGTTTGGTGAGGGTTTCCAACTCATCGATCTTCTGTTGCAGGCTGGCAGTCGCCCGCTTGGCCTCCTGCAGCACCCAGGTACGGCGCTGGCGTGAGCGCTCCAATCCGGATTCCACGGCGTCCAGCACTTCCTCGGATTTCAACGGCAGGCAGAGCGTGCCGGTGATGCCGATCATCAGTGCCTGCTGCATGATCTCGGGGGTGCGAGCCCGCACCAGCAAAATTACCGGAGTGGCCGGGAATTTATTATTCAGCGTTTCGCCAAAACGGATCCAGGTGGAACCGTTGATCTCCTCGCTGATGATTACCAGGTCATGCGGGGATTTTTCAAGGGTGCCGATCACGGTTTCGCGTTCCGGGCACAAGGTGACAGTGTACCCCCCACTCTTGAGTACCCGATCCAGCAGGTAATCCAGTTGAGGGTTGGAGGTGATAATGAGGATTTTCTCTTTGGATGCGGTCATATAGGTATTTTAACTGACAGGATGAATTTTAACCACCCATTGGGATGGTGACGCGGTAAATGGTTCCCTTCCCCTGGAAGCTTTCGATATCTATTTGCCCCTTTTGCCGCAAGATGAGTTCCTGTGCCTGCTGCATCCCCACCGCCAGCCCGCCAAAACGCTGCAGCTTGCCCGGAGGGGGCGGCAGGGTATCGGTTAGTAGACGCTTCACCTGTTCCGGTGAAAAACCGTCGCCGTTATCCTCCACGCTGAGCAGGATCTGCGTGTCAGCGGTTTTTCCCAGGCGGATGTTGATCTCCCCACCCGGGTTGGAGTTCTTGATCGCACTTGATAGGATGCCCTCCACGGCGGCAGAAACCTGGCCGGGGTCCGCCCGGGCGAACAGCTGCTCCTCAGGCAGTTCCGCCACCAGCATCAGGCTGCTCTGGCGGGCAAAAGGCTGAAAGCGTTTGATCGATTTGCGCAGGACCTCATTCAGATTGGTTTTGGAGACATCCGGGACCGCTTTGAATCCCTCCAACGGGGTGATCGCCTCAGCGATCTGGTCAAGAAGGATCAATTTATCCTGTAAAGTCATGATCCACTCACGTTGGGCGGGGTTCCAGCGGACAGACGTATCCCCTTCCAGGCGGGCCAGGGCACTGCGCGCATCCTTAATTGGTGATGCGATCTCTTTCTTGACCGATTGCAGGATGCCATTGATGACCTGCTCGCCGGTCTGGGCATTATCCACCATCACTTGCAGGTAACGCGCGCGATCCTCAACAACTTTGAAGAGCCGCACGTTCACCATATATATCGAGAGGTAATCCGCCACCGCCTCCACCAGGTTCTGCTCGGAACCCTTGAAGGGCAGAGACTGGCTGCGCATCACCACCAGGATGCCGATCACCTTGCGTTGCACTTTGATGGGCACCACCAGCACCGATTGCCCAAGGGAAGCCAGTTTGAAGCGGCGGATCGGCTCGCCATAGATGCTGAGGCTTTCACCAGACATGGCCACCAGCCCGCTGATGCCGTCATCCCAGGGTTTATTAATTTCCACAGGCAAAGAAGCGGGCAGGTTGTGCACTGCAGCCAGTACAAAATTCTTGGAGGCATCATCGCGCAGCATCAGCCAGCCAAGGTCCGCCTGAGTGACCCGCGCGGCCCCTTCGAGGATGTTCTTGAACAGAATATTTACATCGGTGATCGATATCACCGCTTTGCCGACCGCGAAAATGGTGGTCAGCTCGCGGGCGCGCTGCTGGAGTTCGGAGTTGATCTGTTGCAGCTGCAGGGTCAGGCGTTCGCGCTCGCGTCTGTCTCGTACCTGCTTGAGCACCCGTTCCACAGCATTGATCACTTCGGCTTCGCGAACAGGCCAAAGCAGGTAATCGGTGGCACCTAGGCGGAAGGCCTGGATGATCTCCATCTCGCTGCCGCGCGGCGCCAGCATGATCACCGGTGTTTCAATACCCTGCGATGTGAGCGCCACCAGCAGGTCTTTGCCGCTCAGCCCACGCAGGTTTTCATTGACTATGATGACATCCGGGGCAAACTGCATGGCCCTTCCGATGGCGGAGTTGGCGTCGGTCACGACAAGTGTTTGAAACCCCGCCATTTGAAGGGCTTGCCTGGCGACCAGATCACTGATCACCGGATCACTTTCGACAATTAATATTCTCTCCCGCGCTGCCATACCTCATAAAATATAGCACGATTCATAGTAAATGCGCAATTTAAAAGCGGGTGAATTACTGTCTATACAAGGTCAAGAGAGGATCCTGGAGGGGAAGATTAATAATGGGATTTGTACACTATAAGAGGTTTATTAATTATCACCTGGAACCCTTGACTATTAATTTTCGAAGATTAAAATCGCTCTATGGATTATAAGGACTACTACCAGATCCTGGGCGTGGAACGCAAAGCCACCGATGCGGATATTAAAAAAGCATACCGCAACCTGGCAAAAAAATACCATCCTGATAAGAACCCGGGTGATAAATCCGCCGAGACAAAGTTCAAAGAGATCAACGAAGCCTATGAGGTTTTGAAGGATCCTGAAAAACGCTCCCGTTATGACCAGGTGGGCAGTTCGTATTCCCAATGGCAGCAAAATGGCGCCCCGGGCAACTTTAATTGGTCGCAGTGGACCGGGCAGGGAGGCACAAGGTACCAGACCCGGCGGGTGGAAGTCAATGACTTCAACGACGTATTTGGGGGGTTTTCTGATTTCTTCAGGGCGATCTTTGGCGGCGGCATGCCTGCTCAGGCGCGGTATTCAACCCGTCCTGCCCGGCAGGTGCCAGCATTGCAGCAAAGCGCGCCTATTGACCTTATGGAAGCCTACAACGGCACCACGCGTATCCTGCAGATCGGTCAGCGCAGGATCGAGGTCAAGATCCCGGCTGGCGCACAGACCGGAACCAAGGTGCGGGTACGCGGCGCTGGTCCGGCTGGCGCGAACGGTCAGCCTTCTGATATTTATCTCATCATCGAAGTTTCTCCCCACCCGACTTACGAGCGACGGGGGGATGACCTTTACATGGAAGTTGCCTTTGATCTGTATATCGCCGCGGTGGGCGGCCAGGTTTCAGTGCCTACGCCTGGCGGTGATGTGCTGCTCACCATCCCTGCCGGCACCCAGCCAGGGCAAACCTTTCGTCTGGCCAGCCGGGGCATGCCGCACCTGCGCAGCCCCCAGCAGCATGGGGATTTATTCGTTAAGGTGAAAGTGATCATACCCCGCAACCTAAGCGAACAGCAAAGAAAAGCTTTTGAACACTTGCGTCCACCCGGGAATAAATAATTCCCCGGTTGAATAGAAAATAGGAGAAAAGAAAATGAAACGCATTACTAGTAGACCTGTACAGCTTTGGGTAATTGCCATCACGGCATTTGCCCTGGCAGCGTGCCAGCCGCTGGCATCATTCAAACTGCCTCAGTTGGCAAGCCCCACCCAGGCGCCCAGCGCCCCCTCGCAGAACGGCGCCCAGCTTCCTTCTCTGCCCGCAGCCGGCGTGCAAAGTGACCTTACCGCGCTTTTCGAGCAGGTGAACCCCGGTGTGGTGTCCATCCAAACCCTCACCGAACAGGGCGGCGGACTTGGCTCCGGCTTTGTCTATGACCAGGAGGGGCACATCATCACCAACTACCATGTAGTGGATGGTGCCACTTCGCTTGAAGTGGATTTCCCCTCCGGCTTGAAGGTGGAAGGGAAAGTGGTGGCCAAAGACCCCGATTCCGATCTGGCAGTTGTCAAGGTGGATGTCCCCGCCGATCAACTGGTTCCCCTGGCTCTCGGCAATTCCGATCTGCTTAAGGTCGGTCAGCAGGTGATCGCCATCGGCAATCCCTTCGGCTTAACCAGCACCATGACCACCGGCATCGTCTCTGCCCTTGGTCGCACAATGGAATCCATGCACCAGTCCCCTGGCGGCAGCTTCTTCACCGCTGCTGGCGCCATCCAGACTGATGCGGCGATTAACCCCGGAAACTCCGGCGGTCCGCTACTGGATACCCTCGGTGAAGTGGTTGGCATCAATCGCGCCATCCAAACCACCCAGACGATTCAATCCAGCGAACCCGGCAACATTGGCATCGGCTTTGCTGTGCCGATCAACATCGTCAAACGGGTTGTGCCCTTCCTGATCAAGGACGGGAAATTCGATTATCCCTACATGGGGTTGAGCAGCCTGGATAATATGTCGCTGCACATCCTGAAAGCCCTGGATCTCGAAAACAGCAATGGCGCCTACGTAACCAATGTCGTTTCCGGTGGGCCGGCCGACAAAGCCGGGGTCCTGGCTGGCAGCCAGGCAACCTCCATCCAGGGGTTAAACAAAGGCGGAGACTGGATCGTTGCCATTGATGGGCAGCCGGTGAAGAGCTTCGGGGATTTCCTGAACTACCTCATCATGACCAAACAACCGGGTGAGACCGCCACAATCACAGTCATGCGGGGTGGCGAGAAGGTCGATCTGCAGGTCACCCTGGAAAAACGCCCCTAGTTTGCATAAAGACTAATTAATAAAAACAGAACCGCTGAATAATCAGCGGTTCTGTTTTTTGATAATTATGCTACAAGAGCTGGTTCGTTGGGTTTCTTGGCCCGGTAGACAATTCGCCCGCGGGTAAGATCGTAAGGCGACATTTCCACGCGCACATGGTCACCCAGCAAGATCCGAATGTAATACTTGCGCATTCTGCCGGATAAGTAGGCAAGTACTTCGTGCCCGTTATCCAATTTCACCCGAAACTGGGTACCGGGAAGGGCTTCAACGATCCGGCCCTCAACTTGAATCTTATCTTCCTCTTTTGCCATACCTGCCTCCTGGCTGGTTGAAAGACCAGCCTTGCCTTAATCCATCGAATGCGCCGAATACTGGCGCCTCTTTATCCGGCGGATGGATTTCTTCTTCTCCACTCGGCGCTGTTCACTCTTGGAGATGAACCATCGTTTTCGCCGGATTGTGCTGAGAACACCGCTTTTCACCACTTTCTTACGGAAGCGTTTCAGCAGCATATCCTGCGATTCATTTGGGCGTAAAACCACTGTCGTCACTGTATATCACCTCCCCTCTCATTGAGATGGGGACAAAAAAAATCGGCTGCCGTTCGCGCGGTCAACCGGGGAATGATCTGATGGGGCTTGCTGCTCTCATCCGAAAAGGCTCATGTTCCTCCTGTCCGATAATCAAACCCACGCGCTGCGTTGCGAACAGTGGAATTATACACCCTAAAACCGGGTGCTGGCAAGTTGTTTTTGGGGGTATTAAATAGAAAAATCCTCTTGGCAACGACCTACTCTCCCAGGGGGTCGCCCCCCAAGTACCATCGGCGCTGACGGCCTTAACTTCCGGGTTCGAGATGTGTCCGGGTGTACCACCGTCGCTCAGATCACCAAGAGGATTTATTCTTATGTTAATTTTACCAACTAAATAGCATGCAGGATTTCAACCATTGAAAGAGTGGCGTGTTCTCCACACCACACGAAGAGATCGGTCATTAGTACGGCTTAGCTTAACACATTACTGCGCTTACACTCGCCGCCTATCAACCAGGTAGTCTACCTGGGACCTTACCCTTACGGGAAGGGATCTAATCTTGAGGCAAGTTTCCCGCTTAGATGCTTTCAGCGGTTATCTCTGCCTGACTTAGCTACTCAGCGATGCCGTTGGCACGACAACTGACACACCAGAGGTCAGTCCACCCCGGTCCTCTCGTACTAGGGGCAGCTCCTCTCAAATCCCTTACGCCCACAGCGGATAGAGACCGACCTGTCTCACGACGGTCTGAACCCAGC
>Ga0208980_10001691_pt1 | contig 13417 bp, 13 predicted proteins | sample WetSurMetagenome_3_FD_187993 | JGI IMG/M metagenome (GOLD analysis project Ga0208980, IMG submission 187993) | Wetland microbial communities from Twitchell Island in the Sacramento Delta, sample from surface sediment Aug2011 Site A1 Bulk (version 2) | ecosystem: Environmental > Aquatic > Marine...
TTCTTCGTCACCAGCATCCAGGAGAAGGACATCCGGGCCGTCGAGAGGGCCGCCTCCGAAGTCCTGGGCCGGGAGACCAAGGTCCGCTTCGCCGAAGAGAACGCCACGGAGGGCGGCCCTATCCGGCCGGGACGCCCCGATCCGATGATCGGTCCAGCGTGAATCCCGTCGCGCCGCGCTGGCATGCGTCCCGCAGGTCGCGTGCCGTGGCCAGCGCCACCATGGCGTAACGATGCGCAAACGGGGTGAGCCGGTCTTCCAGCTTGTGGGGAGGATTGCCGGAAGGCACAAAGAGAATCCGGTCGAGGCGGAACTTGCGGGCCGCGTCCATCAGCTCCTTGCCCTGGGGATGAGCGGCCAGGGCCCGCTGGATGTTCTCGACGCGCCCGGCCAGAAGGGCGAGCGAGATGAGGTGCAGGCTCGCCTCGTAGCCCTCGGCGAAGTCCGTCGCCCGGACCTCGACCGAGATCCCGTCATCCTGGAGCTCGGCGCCCTTGTACTCGGCGGCGGTCTCGGCCTGGTTCGCGGTCTGGAAGGTCAGGGTGAAGCGATAAGGCCCGGGGAAATCCAGGGGCAGCTTGGCCTCGGCCAGCCCGAGCAGGGCCTCGCGGGCCGCCTTCTCGATGCGGCGGGAGACCTCTTCGCGGGCGAAGGGCTCGGCCTTGGCCCGGCCGACGGCGTGCTTGCCCGCGGCGTACTTGACCCACGTCAGGAAGCGCTTGAGCTCCTTGTCGAGCTGGTCGTCGCCGCTGACCATGATGACGGGAATGCCGAAGCGGGCCGCGCCCATGGCCAGGATCATGGTCTCGTTGAAGGGCGCGCCGTTGACCCGGTACTGGACGTCCTCGACCGTATACGTATGGGAGATGAAGCCGTCCGGATTGCCGGCCCCGCAGTGCATGCCGATGGCCACGATGGCGTCGATCGATTGGTCGTAGCTGTCCATATAGATGTCGAAGGGCCGGTCCCGGGAGATCATCTTGGCCGGCGGCAGGAGCTCGGCCTCGAAGACGTCCGGTCCCTCGGAGTTGCCCGAGCCGTGACCGTCGACGACGGTGATCTCGGTGGCGCCGGCCGCCTTGAGACCGGCGATGGCCGCGTTGACGTCGGCGGTCAGGGACTTGCGTCCCTCCGTATATTCGGGATCGGCGCCGAAGTGCGTGTGCCGCTCGGACGCCGCGCCCGACACCCCTTCCATATCGTAGAGCACCAGGACCTTGAGCGACTTTTGCTGGGACCAACCCGACGACAACAGGACGAATACGATGGCCAGGGCCAGGACGAGCTTCTTGTTCATGTTCGCCTCCGTTCCCGAATCATAGTCCCCTCGTCCGAGGGGAGTCAATCACCTCTTGAGTCCCGGACAAATTGCCCGGAATTCGCGTCCGCCGGGCCGGCATTGACTGCCCAAGTCGAAAGGCTTATAAGGGTCTCGATATGCCGCAACCGCCGATCGTCTCCGCCCCGCGCCACAGGACCCATTGGCACGTTCTTTTTACCCATTTTCCGATCTCGCTATTCGGGACGGCGTTCGTTTTCCAGGTCCTCCATCTATTCATGGCCCCCGTCTGCTTCGAGCTGGCCACCAATGTGACGCTTCTCGGGGGAACATTGCTGATGATACCGACCGTCGGCACCGGATGGTATGCGTGGAGGGCGCGCTATCAAGGAGCCAACGGGCTGATCTTCAGGGTGAAGATACGGACCGCTTTCGCCATGGCCGCCCTGAGCGTGCCTTTGGTCATCTGGCGGATCGCTGCCCTGGGCCTATTCGAAGAAGCGCCGAAAAGCCCGGGCCATTGGATCTATCTGGCCGGCAACACGGGACTCATCCTGGGGGCGATCATCGAGGGGTACTACGGGGGACGCCTGAATCACCATTGATGTCTGTCGCCCCGCATCACACCGGGTGGCCGGGCCGGGGGACCCCCTTCACGAATAATAAAAGCGGGGGACGGAGACGCGGCCAGATCTGTCAAAAGCGATCCCCTCGCGTTCGAGGAAGGCCCGTTTCATGGCCGGGCCGCCCTGGTAGCCGCCGAGGGCGCCGTCCGAGCGCACTGCCCGGTGACAGGGCACGATGAGCGGGAAGGGATTGGTGGCCAGGGCGTTGCCGACGGCCCGGGCGGCGCCGGGCTTTCCGAGGTGCCGGGCGATGAGCCCATAGGCGCTGACGCGGCCGCGAGGGATAGCGTGCTCGGCGCGCAGGACCGCCTGCTGGAATGCGGGCAGCGTCGCCATGGCGGCGATCGCCAGAGAAAAGACGACGTCTTCTCCCGCCAGGAACCTGCGGATCGCCGCGGCGACGCCGTCGATCTCGCGGCAGGAGGCCGGCCTGGAATCCGGGAACAGCTCCCGGACTTGGGCGGCCGCTGAGGATCCGGACTTGGAAAGGAGGACCCGGACGATCTTCGGAACGCCGTCGAATAAGTCCCATATCAGCGCCACGGGACCGAAGGGGGTCGGTCCGATGATCTGGCTGTTCATTCCGCCTCCGCGCGCATAAAAAAAGGCGAACGCCCTTTGCCCGGGGCGTCCGCCCCAAAAAGACAAATCCAGATCCAAGAGGGACGATCCCTTATCGGGGAAAGTCCCTGCTCAGAGGGACCATCCCGGAGGGAACAGTCCCTAAGAAGCGTGGATCAGTAACGGCCGCGGCCGCCGCCGCCGCCGCCGAATCCGCCTCTTCCGCCGCCGCCGCCGCCGGCCGGCCGGGGCTGGGCTTCGTTGACCTTCAGGTTACGGCCCTTGAGGTCCTTGCCGTTGAGGCTTTCGATGGCCTTGATGGCCTCGTCCCGGTTCGGCATCTCGACAAAGCCGAAGCCGCGGGACTGTCCGCTCATCTTATCGGTGATGATCGCGGCCTTTTCGACGGCGCCGTAGGCCCCGAAGGCCGTGCGGAGATCGTCCTCGGTCAGACTGAAAGACAGGTTGCCGACGTAAATATTCATCTCGTCTCCTTCGACGTAGGGTCCGTCCGCCGGCAAGCGGACGTCCCTTTCCAAAAAAATCGATCGCAATAAAGGAGAGGAGATCGCCGGCTCTAAGGGCCTCAGGCCTCCGTGCCTTTATCCGACCCGCGCCCCCGAATAAGGGGGATTTACGCCAGATATGCTAGCACAAAACGGTTTCTGGCGCAAAAAAAAATATTTTTTCCCCCACTCCTCTCTCTGAGCGTGGCGGATGCCACTCCATTGTGGTTAAATGGGTCATCTATGAAAAAGGTCATCGTTATCGGGGGAGGCGTCACGGGGGTGCTCTCCGCCTGGGAGCTCGTCCGGGCCGGCCACGCCGTCACCCTGGTCGAGGCCCGGACGCTCGGCAGCGGCGCGAGCTCGAGGTCGGCGGCCGGCATCCGGGCCCAGTTCGGGGTGGCCTCGAACGTCCGCGGGATCGTCTACGCCGAGCGCTTTTTCGAGGACTGGACCGGGCATTTCCCCCAAAGCCAGCCCTGCTTCAAGAGGAACGGCTATCTCTTCCTCAAGAACTACGCCGCCGACCTCGAGGCCGTCCGTGACCTTGTGCGGCTGCAGCATGAGGCCGGTCTGGCCGAGGTCGAGTTCCTTAAAAAGGAAGAGGTCGACGAGCGCTGGCCGTTCCTCGACACGACGGGCGTCGCGGCGGCGACCTGGTGCCCCCGCGACGGTTTCCTCTTCCCGGCCATCATCTACCAGGACGGGGCCGAGGCCGCCCGCGCCCTCGGCGCGGCGATCGTCCAGAACGACCCCGTCGTCGGAGCCGAGCGCTCCGGCTCCCGGGCGACGGCGGTGACGCTCGCCTCCGGCCGGCGGATCGAGGGCGACGTCTTCGTCAACGCGACCGGCTTCCTGGCCAGCGCGACGTCGAGGCTTCTCGGCGGGAGGGCTCTGCCGATCAAGGTCGAGCGCCGCTACTTGTATTTCCTGGCCGGGCTCAAGGCCGACAGCGACTGGGGCCTCGGGCTCGACGATTTTCCTGGCCTGCCGATGACCGTCACCCCGGCCGGCGCTTATTGCCGGCCCGAGAACGCGCAGCTGATGATGGGCTGGCAGCACTTCGCCGGGCCCGCCGCCGCCACGCTGGACAACCAGGACGAGATCGAACCCGGGTTCGGCCTCGGCATGGCCGAGTACGGAGCCGCGGTCCGCAAGGAGATCGCCCAGGTCCTGCCCTCGGTCCAGGACATGGGCAAGCTCGTCGCGGCCACATCCGGCTTCTACGACACGACTCCCGACCACAGTCCCCTTTTCGGTTACGACGGCGCCGTCGAGAATCTCATTCACGCGGCGGGGCTGAGCGGCCACGGCCTCATGCACGCGCCCTTCTCCGCGCTGATCGTGGCTGAGCTCGTCGGCCATGGCAGGGACATCGCTTCGTTCGAGCTGCCGCTCGGGCTAGGGTCCGTCGATCTCGGCCTCTACGCCCTGGAGCGGTCCTTCGACAGGTGCGAGGGCCTGATCATCTGAGGCGCCCGGGCGAATATCAAGAATTCAGCCCCGGGCGGCGGCGATCAGGGCCCTGAGGTTTCCCGGGGGCGTTTCGGCCGGGATGGCGCAGCCCGCGTTGAGGATGAAGCCGGGGATCCCGGTGAAGACCTCGAGGAGCTCCCGGGTCTTGGCCTCCACCAGCTCCGGCGTTCCCAGGGCCAGGACGCCGCTCGGATCGATGTTGCCGATGAACACCGCCCGGCCCTTCAGGGCGTCGCGAGCGGCCCGGACGTCGGTCTTGTAGTCGAGCTCGAGGGCGTCGGCCCCGGTCGCCAGCATGGCTTCGAGGATCCGGGTCGTGTTGCCGCAGATGTGGAGGGTGTAAGGCCGGCCGAGGGCGTGGGCCTCGTCCGCAAGCCGCTTCTCGTACGGCTGGGCGAATTCCGCGGACATGGCCGGTGAGACCAGGTCCGGGCCGGCCGGGCTGTCGCCGTTCGAGACCATGTCGGCCCCGGTCGCGGCCATGAGCCGGAGGAACGCCAGCGCGGCCTCCGTGCAGTGGGCCAGCAGGGCGTGGGCGTCCTCGCGGTTGCCCTCGTCGACGAGGTCCATCATCCATTCGGCCGGGCCGCGCATCATCGAAGCCAAGGAGAAACCGGCCTGGTCGCAATTGCCGCGCAGGTACACCTCGTCGCCGAAATATTCCTTGAGCCGCCTCACGGCTTCGAGCCAGATGCGGATGCGGGGGTGCTTGTCGATGTCCGGCGGCGGCAGGTCCTTCACCGCGGCCAAGCTAGTGATCCTGGGTCCGGCCCAGCGGGCCGGCTGGTCCTCGGGATGGTCGACCCGGACGCCCAGAGCCTCGGCCACGGTCACCGTGTCGACGTCGACCAGGATGCCGTCATAACCGTAGATTTCGACCGCCTGGATGAAGCTCCCGGCGATGGCCGCCGGGCTCTCGCGGAAGCGGCGCTGGGAGTGACCCGCCTCGCGCGCGGCCATCAGGAAGTTGTGGAGCATGACCGGCACGCGGTCGGGACGTTCGCCGGCCAGGGCGGCCCGGATGCGCTGATAACCGTTCAATCGCCGCCACCTCTCCCTCTTATACAATCCCTTTTCAGAGCCACGGTCAAGCGCCCCGGGCCGCCGTCGGTCCGGGGCAGGGTCATTGACAAGCCCCCCGTCCGGCGATACTATGCCGGGCGAAAAATCGATGTCTTCAGACTTCTCTATCGCCCGGCAAGTACTCGGGGAGCACAAAGAATTATATGTGTGTTCTTCTGCTCCCCGTGGTATCTTCCCTCAGACAGGAGAAATGTTGCCATGGCCATTCCCGGACTGACGATCATCGGCGAGTCCATCAACGACTCCGTGCCATCGACCAAGAAGCTCTTCGACGAAAACGACCTCCCCGGCCTCCTCGAGCTGGCCCGGAGCCAGGACGAAAAGGGCGCCGCCTGGATCGACGTCAATGTCGGCCCGCGCCAGCCCGGCTTCATGGCCGACCTCGTCCGCCGCATTCAATCCGTCACGGCCAAGCCGCTGTCGATCGACACGCCCGACCCGGCCATCGCCGAGGCCGGCCTTCGGGCCTACGACCTCGAGCGGACCGGCGGCCGGAAGGCCGTTTTGAACTCCATCTCGCCGCTCCGCCTGCCGATGTTCGACCTCACTGCAGTCCGTCCGTTCATCCCCATCCTCATGGCCTCGGAGCGCTACGAGCCCGGCGCGGGCTGCGGCAGCGCCAACCGGACGGCCGAGGAGACCCGGCGAACGGCCCGCGCCCTGCTCGAAGAGGCCCGCCGGCGCATCCCCGGCTTCACCAACGATCAGGCCATCATCGATCCGGGCATCGCCCCGGTCGGCGGCGACTGCGAGGGCCAGCTCAAGCGGGTCCTCGAATCCCTGGCCCTCATGCACGCCGACCCGTTCTTCGCCGGCGTCCATATGTCGGTCGGCCTGAGCAATTTCACGGTCATGCTGCCGTCGAAGAAGAAGGACGGCTCGCCGGTCAAGGGGCCTCTCGAGAGCGCCTTCCTGACCCTGGCCATGCCCCGGGGCCTGGACACGATCATCGGCTCGACCGTGCGCAAGTACGAGATCCTGCCGCCCGGCCACCCGGCCCTGGCCTGCCTCGAGGACATCCTTAAGCTCGAGGGTTTCGACACGCTCATGCGGCTGAAGGAATTCTATGGATAAGATCTTCCACGTCGAGCTCCAGACCCCCAAGCGCTCCTCCGAGGACGTCGAGAAGGACCTGCTCGTCTTCGAGGACAAGTACCGGAAGGTCGTCGAGGCGGGTTGGATCGTCTGCATCACCGACAACCCCATGGGCCTGCTGAGCTACGGGGCCATGGAGACCGTCGACCTCCTCGGCCTGCCCGTCCGGCCCGACCAGCTCATGGTCCACCTCAATACGTTCCACCCCAAGAAGGAGCTTGACGAGATCCTGGCCGCGTTCGCGGCCGCGGGCGGCCGCGACCTCCTCATCGTCTCGGGCGACGGCAGCCAGCGCCTCCACCGGCTCGAGCCGGACGAGGTCGGGATCGACTGCAAGACGGTGACCTCGGTGGAGCTTATCCGCTACATCGACCGGGAGTTCCCGGGACGCTTCACCTGCGGCGTCGCCTTCAACCCCTACGAGCCGCAGGACGCCGAGATCGAGAAGATGAAACGAAAAGCGGACGCCGGCGCGGCCTTCATCATCACCCAGCCCATCATCGGCCGCGATGACCGGCTGGCCGGGCTCGAGCCCTTCCGCCTGCCGGTCACGCTGGACGCCTGGATGTCGAAGAAGCTCCACCTGCTGTCGGAATGCGTCGGACACGAGATCCCCGAGGGGACGCCGTACGACCCCATGGAGAATCTGCGGGAGCTCCGCCGGAACTATCCCAGCTACGGTCTCTACCTGGCGATCCTGGGATTTAAGACGCAGTACCCCCTGCTCCATGAGATCTGGGCGTAGGGGCGGCCGCGGAAAAGCCTAGGAAACCTGCTGCGAGAGAGTGCCCGGCCGGATGAACCGCCCGGATTCCGCCGCCGTGAGGGCCTGGTCGGTCCCCCGGCTCTCCGTCGATTCGTGGTGGCAGGCCTGGTAGGCGGCCAGGGCCAGCTTGGCCCGGCCCTTGATGTCGCACTTGGCGTGGATGCGCTTGACGTGGGTGCGGACCGTGAGGGGGGAGATGAAGAGCGTCTGGGCGACCTCCTCGTTCGTCAGGCCGAGGCCGAGCAGGCGAAAGACCTTGAATTCGGCCTGGGTCAGCGTGTGGATCTGGGCCAGGACCTCTTCCCGCTGATAGATCTGCTCGGCCTGTTTCTTCTTCAACACTTCGGTGTCGGCGCTGTCCCAGTAGTGCTGCCAGACGAGATCGTTGACTTTGTTTTTGACGATGGTCGAGACGAACGACCGCGGCGGCGCCCAGCCCTCGCCGAGCTTGCGCAGGGTCGTGAAAACGGCGAAATGAACCTCGGCGACGAGATCGTCGACGCAGGGCACGTTGACGAGAGCCTTATCGCAAGTGGCCCGTATCATGGGGCCGTACTCCTTGATGATCCTCTCCATCAGGGAGTTGTGCTTCGTCAGGACGTCGCTCATGCCGTTCCTCCAGTGGCCAAAGATCGGTCTCTCAGATGGCCAAGGTACCAGCCGGAGATGAATCTACTATGAAATAAAGATTAATTTTAAATTAAAATAACTATTGTTGAATTCATCTTTCATTCATACTATATTCATCTTACGGGTGTATAATCAGGCGCTATACGGATGACCTTCGGGAGGGAACGGCATGCGAGTCCTGGTCGTCGAAGATTCGAGGCGTCTGGCCGGCATCGTCAAAAGAGGACTGCTCGAGGAGGGCTACACCGTCGATAACGCCTACGACGGCGAAGAGGCCGAATACATGGCCGAAACGACGCCGTTCGACCTCATCATCCTGGACATCATGCTGCCCAAGAAGGACGGTCTGGCCGTCTGCCGCGACCTCCGGGCCAAGAACGTCAACACCCCGATCCTCATGCTCACGGCCAAGGACACCGTCGAGGACAAGGTCGCGGGCCTGGACACCGGCGCGGACGACTACCTGGTCAAGCCCTTCGCCTTCTCCGAGCTCCTGGCCCGGCTCCGCGCCCTGCTCCGCCGCGAGGTCCTGCCCAAGACCCAGAGATACCAGGTTGGCGATCTGTCGCTCGACCCCCAGAGCCGGGAGGTCTGGCGCGACGGAACGCGCCTCGATCTCACGGCCAAAGAATACGCCATCATCGAGTACTTCATCCGCCGGCCGAACGCCGTGGTCACGCGGACCATGCTCGGCGAGAGCGTCTGGGACTACGAATTCGACGGTCTGTCCAACATCATCGACGTCTACGTGCGGCGCCTCCGGCAGAAGATCGACCGCGACGGCCAGCCCAGCCTCATCCAGACGGTCAGAGGAGCCGGCTATCGGCTCCGCGTGCCATGATCATCCACAAAACCATCAAATTCCGCCTGACAGTCTGGTATCTCATCGCCATCACCCTTCTGCTCGTCGTCTTCGGCACATTCGCCTATCTCCGGCTGAGGGGGAACCTCTACCGGAACCTCGACCGGTCGCTGCAGGCCCGGGCGGTCGAGCTCCAGCGGACCATCAAGTTCGAGGGGGACCGGGTCCTCTTCGACCAGAAGGCCGACGAATTCGTCCTGATCTACGACGCCGACGGCGCGCTGTGGAAGCGGCTCGGTCCCAACGTCGATTTCTCGAACATCGGCGAGGCCGTCCAACAGGCCCTCTTCGGCATCGACTCGTTCGTCACGGCCGAAGCGAAAGAGGGGCCCGACGTCCGTCTGGTCGCGGTGCCCCTGAACGTCAATTCCCAATCGCGGGTGGCCCTCGTCGTCGGCCGCCTGCCGAACGACATCCTGAACATGCTGGCCAGCTTCCGCCTGGCCATCCTGAACTCGTCCATCCTGCTGCTCGTCCTGGCCGGGGTGGGCGGCTGGTTCCTGGCCGGCCGGACGCTGAAGCCGGTCGAACGCATCGCCGACATCGCCCGCGGCATCGGCGAGAGCGACCTGAGCCGCCGCATCGATGTCGAGACAGACGACGAGCTGGGCCGGCTGGCCTCGACCCTGAACGGCATGATCGCCCGGCTCGAAGACGCCTTCGTCAAGCAGCGTCAGTTCGTGGCCGACGCCTCCCACGAGCTGCGGACGCCCCTGGCCGTCATCCAGGCCGAATCGTCCCTCGTTCTGGAGAAGCCGCGGGACCAGGAGCAATACCGGCGGTCGCTCGAGCTCGTGTCCCAGGAAGTGGCCTACATGTCGGAGATCGTCGGCAAGCTGCTCGTCCTGGCCCGGAGCGACGCCGGCTCGGAACTGCCCAATGTCCAGGACGTCGATCTGGCCGGCCTCCTCGCCGAGCTGGGCGAGGACCTGGAGGCCCTGGCCCAGGAGAGGGGCCTCGCGCTCGCCTTCGACCCGATGGACCCGCTGACGGTGAAGGGCGACCGGGTCCGGCTGCGGCAGCTCTTCCTGAACCTCCTCGACAACGCCTTGCGCTACACTCCGGGCGGCGGCGCCATCACGGGCTCGGTCGTGCAGCTGGACGACCACGCGGTCGTCTCCATCGGCGATACCGGCATCGGCATCCCGGAGGAGCACCTGCCGTTCATCTTCGACCGGTTCTACCGGGTCGACAAGGTCCGCACTAACGGCGAAGGGGGCACGGGGCTGGGATTGTCCATCGCCACGTCGGTCGCCAAGATGCACGGCGGGACGATCGAGGTCGAAAGCCGCGTCGGCGGCGGCACGACTTTCCGCGTCCTTCTGCCCCTGGCCGGCCCGCCGAGCAAGCCGCCGACCACCGTCCTCCCTAATCCCTGATCCGGAAGGCCTTCCCGGCGACGGCCGTGAGGACGACCGCCAGGGTCCCCAGCACGGCCAGCGCCGGCGCGACGTCGGCGAATCCCCCCCGGAAGAAAGTCAGCTTATGGAGGGCGTCCATGGCCCAATAGGCCGGCGAGATCCTGGCCACCGTCCGGACGGCCGGGGGCACGATCTCGTTGGGCCACCAGCAGCCGCCGAGCGCCGCGAACAGGTTGGCCAGCAGGACCGACAGGCCGATAATGAGGTCTTCCTTCGAGCAGACTGAGCCGATGAAGACGCTCAGGGCGGACATGGCCAGGGCGAAGACGGCGATGACCAGCAGGGCCAGCGGCACGTTGCCCAGGTTGAGCCCGACGAAGATCCGGCCGATCGTGAAGAGCATGAGCGCCTGAAGGAGCCCCATCAGCCAACGTCCGAGGAGCTTGGCCCGGAAGAGGCCGCCCGGCGAGAGGGGCGAGAAGAGCAAGCGTCCGAGGATGCCCTTCTTGCGGTCCTCCATGACCGAGATGCCGCCGTAGATCATGACCATCATCATGATGAACTGGATAGTCGTGCCGGGGATGGTGTGGTCGTAGCCGCTGGGCACGACGGTGACCGTCTTGGCCGGGAAGCGGCTCTCGACGAGGACGATGTCGCGGAACTCCGGGTGGCCGTCCAGGAACTTGGTCAGGTCGCCGTCGCCGTAGAGGATGAGCTCGCTGAGCGTCCGGGCGATGGCCTGGTAGAGGCGCGTCTCGACCCTGGCCGCGGCCCGGGCCGAAGCGTTCTCGCGCTTCTTGAGGGCCAGGGCCTGGTCGCGGCGGGCTTCGATCCTGGCCGAGAACTCGGGCGGCAGGACGAGCAGCCGGTCGTAAGTCTCCGGCTCCTTGTCCGCCACGGTCACGGCCACGCCCGGGGTCCTGATCTTGTCGATGAAGTAGGCCCCCCAGCGGCCCTGGTCCTGGTTGACGACGACGATCCCGGCCTCGTCAGGAGCGTTGTCGCCCGCCTTGAACACCACTGCGAACAGGACGATGAACAGGACCGGGAAGGCCAGCGTCCAGAAGAAGAAGACCTTGTCGCTGACCATGATCCGCAGGTCGTTCGCGGCGACGTGGAGGATGCGGCGGAGCGTTCTCATGGTCACACCGAGATCCTGCGGCGGAGGGCCGGGACGGCCAGGGCCAGAAGGACAAGCCCGCTCGCGAAAAGGACGGCCAGGCTCAGGAGCGGGAAGCGGCCTTCACGGACGAGGGCGGCGCCGTCGATGAACCAGCGGTTGGGGGTGACGACGCCGACGGCCTTGAACGCCTTCGGCATCACCTCCGGGTTCATCATCGAGCCGCCGAACAGGCTGAAGGCCAGGATGATGGGCGCGCCCAGGGCGCCGGCCTGGTTGCGGCTGCGGACGAGGGCGTGGAACAGGGCGAAGAACGCGGCCGTCCAGAAGGCGGCCACGGCCGCCAGCAGCAGGAAATAGCCGAAGGGTCCCCAGGCCACCCGGAAGACCAGGGTCCCGACGGCGACCATGACGGCGAGGACCAGCAGGCCCATGATCCAGCCGCCGGCGATCCGGGCGCCGATGAGCTCGAGCGGCCGGAGCGGGGTCGTCATCATGCGCCGGAGCTTGCCGTCCTCGCGTTCGGAGAGAAGATCGCGCATGATCGTCTGGACGATGAACAGCAGGAACATGATGGCCATGCCGGGCAGGATGACGGCGAAGATACTGGCGGCGGAGACCGGCGGGCGCGCGCCGGCCGCCCGGGTCTCCTCGGTCTTGAACCGGATCAGGAGGGGGTCCAGGTATTTCGCCGCGGCGACCACCTTCTTTTGGGCCTTGCCGAACTCGGGGGCCAGGCGCTCCCAGGGAAAGCTGTCCAGCTTGAGGTCGAGCATGGCCCGGAGGCCCTTGACCTCCTCGGCGAAGGCCTGGACGGCGCCCGAGAGCATGACCGCGAGGGTCTTCATGAACTCCTCGACGACGTCCGGCAGGAACTGCTCGGCCGGGTTCTTGACGACGAGGAGCGTCACCGGCTTGGCCTCCAGCAGGTCGAGGGTGAAGCCCTTGGGAATGACGACCATGGCCGAGGCCTTGCCCTTGGCCATGCGCTTATCGCCGTCGGCCTGGTCGGTCACGGTCACCAGGAACATCTCTTTCAGCTGGTCGGCGTCGAAGGCGCCGACGAGGAGCTTGGAGCCCAGGCCCTTGTCGTTGTCGACGACGAGCACCGGGATGGGCGGCAGCTCTTTGCCCTCCGACCGCGGGGCGAAGATGATGCCGATGAGGGCGGTCATGAACAGGGGGATGGCAATGAAGATCAGCAGCGTCCAGGGCGACCGGAGGTGGCGCCGGATGTCGTTCGCGAGGACGAGGACGAAGCGCCGCATGCTCAATCCCTCAGGCTTCGGCCGGTCAGCTTCAGGAACACCGTCTCGAGGCTGGGCGTCTTGATCTTCATGTCGGTCACGGCCAGCTTGCGCTGGAACAGGCGGTCCATGACTTTGGGCACGAGGCCGGTATCGGCGACCGCGAGTGAGGCCAGGCCGTCGGCGACGGAGAGGAGCTCCAGGCCGCCGCCGGCCAGGTCCTGCAGGGCTTCGGTGAACGCGGCCGCGGCGAACTCGCCGGTGAACTCGACGATATCCTTCTCGCCGACGATGCGGATGAGCGCGTCGAGCGTCCCCTGGGCCAGGATCCGGCCGTGGTCCATGATGGCGATGCGGGAGCAGGTGCCCTCGACCTCGGCCAGCTGGTGGGTGGTGAAGATGACCGCGGTGCCGGCCGCGCCGACGCTGCGGATGATGTCGAGGATGCTGACCTTGGCCTGGACATCGATGCCGACCGTGGGCTCGTCGAGGAGCAGCAGGTCGGGCTTGTGGAGGAGGCCGATGGCCGTGTTGAGCCGGCGCTTCATGCCGCCGGAGTAGTTCTTGATCGGCTCCTTGGCCCGGCCGGCCAGTTCGACGAGCTCCAGGAGTTCCGCCGCGCGGCGTTTGAGCTCGGCCCGCGGCACGTCGTAGAGCCCGCCCCAGAAGAGCAGGTTGTCCATGGCGTTGAGCTCGTCGTAGAAGGCCATGTCCTGGGGCACGATGCCCATCCGGTTCTTCAGCGCGCGGTCGGCGAAGAGGTTGCGGCCCTCGAACGCCACCGTCCCGGTGAAGTCCCGGACGG
>Ga0208980_10001692_pt1 | contig 13407 bp, 11 predicted proteins | sample WetSurMetagenome_3_FD_187993 | JGI IMG/M metagenome (GOLD analysis project Ga0208980, IMG submission 187993) | Wetland microbial communities from Twitchell Island in the Sacramento Delta, sample from surface sediment Aug2011 Site A1 Bulk (version 2) | ecosystem: Environmental > Aquatic > Marine...
CGAGTAGTGCTGATGAGACTGAGGGAAATAAAGCTCAGCCATGGTATACATCACGAGAAAGAAAATGATAAACCACGAGTAGTCGATCATGATTTCTATCCCGCCGATACGCAAAAGACTGAAACCTCGGAGCTTCATATCCTAAGATATATCACGAAGTACACGGCGAGACCAGACGAGCACGCAAACGGATGGTTGATCACCGGCGGAGCCTGCAAATCTCCCGATGGATTGCCGGATCGACGCCGGGATCCCGGGAAGGGTGCCGGCCTGCTATTGTTTTGCGGAGATGGAGGAATCGGAGAAAACTTCGGCCTCGAACGCGTATAGGACCGTATCGGGATCGAGGTAGGCGGTATCCGGGAGCCCGGCCTTACGGCAGGTATGCTGAAGGAATGTGGTTCGATCCCACTGGTATTCGACAGCCACCTGCGGCAGGAGCAATCCCCGGAAGTGCCCCTGGACGATATAAAGCCCGTGCTTCCCGACCTCGATTTCCTCCGGATCCCGTATGCGGCGGAATGGGCTCAGCACGGAAATTTCAATGCTGAGGTCTGCAATTTCGTCCTCGTGTACCGGGACGAAGCGCGTATCTTCCGTGGCGGCGCTCAACACACAATGCTGAACCACCCTGTAGAGTTCCCGGTCGGGGTAGAGTTGTCCAATGCAGCCGCGAAGCTCGTCTCCGTTATGCAAAGACACAAAAGCGCCCTTCCGCTCAATCAGGCCTGCACAGGAGGTGTGATAGGCAGGAGCTTTGCCGCCTTCGAGGTAAGTCTTGAGGGTGATTCGCGCAAGATTTAGGAGTTTTTGCTTTTCAGAATCATCCAGCATAATCCCGCTCACGTTAGTCCGTCTTTATGAATCCGCCCGGGGCGGAGGTTCGCCTCCCGATTCCTGCTTCTGGAGCTGTTCAAGCTTGCGCAGACGTCCAAGTTCCCGGCGCTCTGCCGCCCAACGCCGCTTCCGTTTCAGCACTTTCAGGCGCCGCCGCTCGCGGTATTTGATGCTGTTATCGAGTTTCGACCAGAACTCCCGGAAATACTGGATCATGGATACGAGCGCAAAAAAGACCACCGCCCAAAGCAGCAGTTTGGCCGTGCTCTGCACCCAGCCGCCGTATTTGTGCCCCAATATCAGTCCTACGACTGCGGCGACTTGGGTAATCATTTTACCTTTGCCAAGAGTTGAAACGTCAATGGAAAATCCTTCGTGAGCCGCTATACTGCGCAGTCCGCTGACCGCAAATTCCCGCCCTATGATGATCACCACCATCCAGGCGGGCGCAATTTTTAGCTGAACCAGAGAAATCAACGCGGAGGATATCAGCAGCTTATCGGCAATGGGATCCAGGAGCCGTCCCAGCGTGGTTACCTGTTTGCGCCTCCGGGCAAGGTATCCATCGAGCAAATCCGTCAATGCGGCCGCCAGGAAAAGGCTGGCGCCCAACAGTGCATAATCTCTGATCTTTACAGTCAGCAGCACCGCGACCACTATAGGCACGAAAAAAATGCGGGCAAGCGTAAGCGCATTCGGTAAATTCATAGGCGCAACCAAATTAGCATACAATTTTTCAAGACATCATGACTATGTCATTTTATTACAATAAGGTATCGGGGTGTTACCAGAGACTTTAAGGATGCGGGGGGAACGGGGTCTAACAGAAACAGCCACGGTCGAATCAACCCTTGCATTCTGTGTTATGATTTGTGCCTGAACGGAGGCTTATAAACCGTGATCAAGGCACTCATACTGGCAGGAGGCAAAGGGGCGCGATTAAGACCGCTGGCACTCCACATACCGAAGCCCATCGTCCCGCTGGCAAACATCCCGTTCCTCTTTTTTCAGATCGATCACATCAAGCGGGCGAATATTACGGAGATTATTCTCAGCCTTTCCTACCAGCCCCGCAAAATCACCGATATCTTCGGCGACGGCATGAAATATGGCGTTACGATCCGGTACACCCATGAAGATTTGCCGCGTGGAACCGCCGGGGCTTTTAAAGCAGCGGAAAACCTCATCGATGATACAAGCATCGTGCTCAACGGTGATGTCCTTACCGATACCGACCTGCTGAGCGTCCTTGAATATCACAGATCCAAACAGGCGGAAGCCACCATCGTGATGGCACGAGTCATGAATCCGGTCGGTTACGGCCTGGTCGAGGCCAATTCAGAGGGCCGGGTTGTCCGTTTTACCGAAAAGCCGCCTGAAGATGAAGTTACCGGGGATACCATTAATGCCGGCATCTATATTCTGGAGCGGTCCATCCTGGATCGCATACCTGCTGAAGGCGCCCAGAGTTTCGAACGCGAACTCTTCCCGGCTATGGTCCAGGAAGGAGCGCGGGTTTATGCTTTTCTCACGCACGGATATTGGCAGGACGTCGGCAATCCCCAGAAGTATCTTGAGGCGAGCTACGGCATCATTTCCGGAAGGACAAAGCTGCCTACCTATCCGCAGAAAGCCTGCCCTCCCAACAATTGGGACAAAAATGAGGTCTCCATCGATTCGTTTTCAATCCTGGATGGAAAGTGCGTAATCAAAACGGGAGTGGTCATTGAAAATTCGGTGCTCGGGGAGGGATGCCGAATCGAGGAAGGCGCTTTCATTAAGGATTCGGTCCTGTGGAGCGGCACACGGGTTCTTCCCAATGCACGTATTGAACGGGCTATTATCGGAAGGCAATGTCACATCGGGGAGGGCGCGCGCCTGCGTCCCGGAACCGTGCTGGGAGACAAATCCATCGTTTCCGATTTCAGCGTCATTTAGAAGAGTTCCGGCCTCGGATGGACCTTGAAAGCTTTTACCGTTTGACGATGTAATCCCCGGGGTGAATCTCCCTCAGACTGTTGACGATCTTCCCGGCGGAAATTTCATTCCCTGCATGCAAAACCACAAAATCCCCCAAAACTTTGGGCGGAAGGCTGCGGTCGCTCAGCATTTCACTCAACCTTGATCGGAAAGTATAGCTGTTCCTTAGCGGCGAATACACAGACCGCGATTTTTCCCCTTCGACTTCGGTTTCCTTTGAGTTAAATTCGGGGTATGGACGGAAGATCGTGAATCGGTCACCCGGCTTAATGCCGTCGCGCCCACCAAGGCCGATGAAAGCGAAATTCCCGGCTGTCATTTCCCTTATGTCGTCCTTGCCGAAAAGGATTGAGCCGAAAATGCCCTGCTCCGGAATCGGGGTCAGAGCGTTCGAAAGCTCCCCGCCATATTCGACCACAGGCTCGGGTGGATCGGGCATCACAACATCGCCCTTAAGCATCCCCTGGCAGGACATAATCACGCGTGCTGTCGCTGTCTCCCCGCCGACTGTCTCGATTCGAACCGTTCCGATATCCTTGTGGTAGACCCCTAGCGCGCCCCCTGGCGCACGATCGCGGATGCTGCCTTCGGGACGAATAACCCTTTGAATTTCACCTGCTTTCAGCTCGGAGACTTTGGGCCCGTTGAGCAAAAGGATCTGCCCTTCGACGGCATAGGCGGTGCTCCCTTCGTCCTGCATGCCGGCAATATAAACATCCATGGAAACGGGGAAATCCTGGACGAAGCCAAGGCAGGCCATTTCACCCGGAGTAGCCACCTGTACTGCAAGAAACAGAAATAGAGTATACATGCCCATCAGATCGGCGGCGCGAGGCGCGGAATTTAGAACAAAAACAACCTATTGATCGCCGGAATCCCATCTTCATGGAGCAGGTGCGTTTGTCGAGATAGCCGGGAACTCAGTCGTTCTCGGGCTTGCTCCTGTAACGCTCGATGATGCTTGCGGCGGCTTTGGGACCGACATAGAGTGCAAGTTCGTCGTAGGCTGCATGTTTGACTCGCTCCAGGCTGCCGAAGGCACGCAATAACACCTTCTTGCGCACTTCGCCTATTCCGGGAATATCCATCAATTCCGAATCGAAATCGCGCAATTCTCTCCGCTTGCGATGATAGGTCACGGCAAAGCGATGCGCTTCATCTCGCATCTTTTGGATCAGATGCAGAACCGGCGAGTCTTTCGGCAGCTCGACAGGCTGGTTTTCCCTTCCCTTCATATAGAGGATTTCTTCATTCTTGGCGATGGCGGCAACCGCCTGGTTTTCCAGCCCCAGATCGTCCAGTGCGGAAATCGCGGCTGAGAGCTGTCCTTTGCCTCCATCTATAAGAACGAGGTCCGGCAAATTGCCCTCGTCCTGCTCCAGCATGTTTTCATAATGGCGGTGGACGACCTCACGCATGGAAGCAAAGTCGTCCGGGCCCTTGACGCTTTCTATTTTGAATTTCCGGTATCCGTTCGGTTTCATCTGTCCGTTCACGCACAGGACCATGCTCGCCACAGTATCGGTCCCCTGGACGTGAGAGATGTCGAATGTCTCGATCCGGCGCGGCAGGGAATCCAGGCCGAGGGCAAGCTGCAGGGGTTTCAGAAGCTCCTCTCCTTTGGGTTTCACGATCCGGAAACGGGTCTCAAACGACATCCGGGCGTTGCGCATGACAAGATCGAGCATCTCGGATTTGAGCCCTTGCCTGGGCGACCGGATATATACCCGGCTTCCTTTGCGCTCCGAAAGCCAGGTCTCGAGCACCTCCGCATCTTCCACGTCGGCCGGTATATAGATCTCCTTGGGAGTGAAGGTGTCCTGAAGATAATATTGGTTCAGTGCCTGGGAAAAAAATTCTCCGGGATCGAATGAAACCAGGTCCTCCCAGAAAAACCCGCGGCGCCCGACCACCCGTCCGCCGCGCATGGCGAACACTTCCAATGCGAGCTGCGAGCCCTCCTGGTGATAGCCGAAGAGATCGCAATCGTCCTGGCCTTCAAGGACCATCTTCTGCCGCTCCGACATTTCCCGCACCATCGATATCCAGTCACGGTACAGCGCGGCAGCCTCATATCTTGTATCATCAGCGGCTTCGTTCATCCGGCGTTCAAGCTGCCGTATCAGCTCATCCGTCCTGCCCGAAAGCAGCATTTTCACTCCCTCGACGGCCCGATCATATTCCTCTTTGTTGCACAAGCCTGCGACACACGGGCCCAGGCAGCGCTTCATCTGGTAGTCGAGGCACGGACGCGCGAGTGAACCGTCAATGGGCAGGTTGCAGGTACGCAGCTTGAAATATTTGTTGATCAGCTTGAGAGTCTGACGGGCATAGCTTGCGGGAAGGAACGGCCCGAAATACAGCGCTCCGTCTCTCCGGATGCGGCGTGTGATGAAGATTCTGGGATACGCCTCGTTGATCGTCAGCTTCAGGTAGGGAAAACTTTTATCGTCCTTCAGGTTTACGTTGTACCGAGGCTGATGCTTTTTGACCAGGGTTGATTCAAGGATCAGGGCTTCCACTTCACTGTCGGTTACTATGAACTCCAGGTCGGCGACCTCCAAAACCAGGTGCTGCGTTTTGAGGTCCGGCTGCCGGCTCTCCTGAAAATAGGAACGGACGCGCTGGCGCAGAGAACGCGCCTTCCCGACATAGATGATTTTGCCCCCGGCGTCCTTATAGATATAAACGCCGGGCTCAACCGGCAGATTGTCGATCTTTTGCTGCAGCACAAAATAAGGTTACCACAGGACAATTGACGATTGACGATTTACGATCGACGAATCGAAATACACACTATCGTCCACTGATTTCGCAATTGAATTCGAGACATTGACACATAGCAGACTAAGGAGGCTACTTGCCAGTTGCAAGGCAAACGGACTGATTCTCTGAAAAAATGCGAACAGAACGATGGGTCGCCCATCCATTCTGTTTGCTTCAATTCGTCAATCGTAAATCGAAAATCGTCAATTCATCAGGCGGGTTTTCACCATTTCGCTGATTTTGCCGCCGTCAACGGGTCGGCCGGCAAAACGGGCCATGCAGGCTTTCATGACCTTGCCCATGTCTTTTATGGAAACCGCCCCGGTCTCGAGTAGCACTTCCTGAACGGCTTTTTCCATTTCTTCTTCGGTGACTGCTGCCGGGAGGTATTCTTCAATCACGGCAATTTCGGCCGTTTCCTTTCCGGCCAGGTCAAGCCGGCCCCCTTTGGTAAACTGCTCAATGGAATCCCTGCGCTGTTTGATGAGGCTGATGAGAACCTGCACGACCTCGCCGTCCTCCAGTTCTTTGATCAGGTCGATTTCCTTGTTCTTCACCGCAGCCTTCATCATTCGCAGCACGCTCAGGCGTTCCGCTTCCTTAGCCTTCATCGCAGCCGTCAAATCCGCATTGATCTTGTCGCGTAATCGCATAACCCCTCTTCCCTGATTAAAAACAGGCCTTTCGGATCAAATCTGGTTTTTGTTTTCCGATACAGACTTCAAGACTTCCAGCATTTGCCCGTGAATGCGCCCGTTCGAGGCGACGAACTCACGGCCGTAAATTGAGGCGGGCCGGCCGCGAAAATCGGTTACAGCCCCGCCGGCTTCGCGGACGATGAGGTATCCGGCCGCACAGTCCCATGGGTTAAGCTTGAGCTCCCAGAAGCCATCCAGGCATCCCGAGGCGACGTGGCAAAAGTCGAGCGCCGCCGAACCTCCGCGGCGCACGCCCTGAACACGCACGGCAAATGCGCAGAAATTATCGAGATTGTTCTGTTTGCCGGTCTGGATATCGTAAGGGAATCCGGTTGCCAGCAGGCTGGCAACGAGGGATTCGGTCTTCGAAACATGGATCGGAACCCCATTGCAGGATGCACCGGAACCCCGGCGCGCTGTATACATCTCATCGCGGACCGGATCGACCACGGCTCCCCACATCAGCTCGCCGGCAATCTCCAGCCCTATGGAAACAGCAAACACAGGATACCCGTGAGCATAATTGGTTGTGCCGTCAAGCGGGTCAATGATCCAGCGTATTTCCGCCTCCCCGGGGTCCTTGTGATTTTCCTCAGCGAGAATCGAGTGATCCGGGAAATGGTGCCGGATCCGGGAGACGATCAGATTTTCAGCAGCGATATCAACATCCGTGACGAGGTTGACTATCCCCTTGTTCCGGATGGAAAAGCCTGTTTGAAACCTCTCAAGCAGCAATCGTCCCGCGTCGCGCGCCGCCTCTGCGCCCAACTCCGCAAAGTCATCCAAGTCCGCCATTTCAATCATCCGTTCAGGATCCAAATTCCCAATCTCGAATCAACTATTCACCCGTCAGCCGCACAACCTCAATCCCCTTCGGGATTTTGAATTGGAATTTCCCGTCCTCTATCTTTAGGTTGGTTGTCATGTCCGTGAGAAGAAACTCCGAGGTATTGCCGGTCTTTTCTCTTATCACGATGCGCCGGACATCACAGGTCTCGCGGTCCAGTTCAAGCACCAGGAAGGAATAGGTCGACTCGCCGCCGCGCGGCTCCAGGCGTATCAGGAAAGGCTTTTCTGTTTTAGGCCGGATGTCCGCTTCCCAGGAGGCCGTGAAGTTTTTGTGGATGCCGCCGGCCCCCAGCAGCAACTCCAAGGGCGTGCCGTAAAGATCCGACGGATTGAAATCCTGAATCGTAACCTGACGGTCGAACGGCACATAGAGATAGGACTCTTTTTCATTCGCGATGAACAGTTTTTCCTCGGGTTGGCGATACTCCCAGCGCATCAGCCCGGGCTTCTTCAGCCAGAAGGTGCCCGATTCGGACTGGTTAATGCCCGGAGCCCGATAGGTTTGCTGGAAGCTCCCTGTAACGGTTTTGACAGAGGCATATCGCTGCTCGAGCCGAGCCACAACGGCCGATACATCCTGGGCTTGGGCCCCCGGAATGTCCGGCAGGCACAAAAGGACCGCGAGAATCCACCCGGCTACCAAACGCATTGGAATTGCCCGCCATTGGCGCCTGGAGACAGGCGGGCGGACGGCCGGCCGGCTCCCTCAACCGCGCTCCGGATATTATTGCTGTTCATCATGACTGCTCGTCTGCAGGGGACTGTCCCGCAGTTTCTTCTACAGCCGGATTCTTCACCGTATCCAGCAGCAGGAGTGCGACCCCGACCGTGATGGCGGAATCCGCGACATTGAAATTAGGCCAATAAAAAGCTTCGTGGATATGAAACTCTATAAAATCGACAACATATCCACGAAGGAAACGGTCAGCAAAATTTCCCAGAATCCCGCCCAGCGTTATTGCCAGGGCGCAATGAAGCAGCTTGCGGCTCGGAGGCGTTCGGGAGCTGTAAATCAGCAGGATCATGACTGCGGCGATCGCCAGGGCTGCCAAAATATAGGGCTTCCATTCAGATTCGACCTTGTCGAAAAATCCGAATGCGACACCGGTATTCTGTGCATAGGAGAGCCTCAGATACCCCGGAATGATCTCGATCGGGCTGGAGGCATTCAGTTTTTCAAATGCAAGCCATTTGGTGGCGTGATCGAGCAAAAATATCAGCAGGGTTATAAAAAAGTACCTGTTTTTCATGGGCAATTGACTGCGGATTTTCCACTCAGACCGCTCCTGCAGCCGCAATCCTGTTCGAAGAGCCGCTTAGGGCATTCTGAACCTCAACTGTCACAGCCGAATTATCTCCCGGAAAATAAGTAACTATATCACAATGTGTTGTTCCAAATGCCGGATTCGGGCTCCAGGCCCCAGGTTGACAGATAATGGGTGATCAGGATTGCCTTATCCTGTATTATCCTGTATCCGTAATCTACCATCCAAGGAGGGCTTGTCCATGCAAACAGCCGGAAAACCCAAATTCCAGCCTTACGTGCCAGCGGACAAACAGATGAGCGAATTCACGCTCAGGGCAATTATTCTTGGTCTCATTATGACCGGCATCCTTGGCGCCGCCAACGCCTACCTCGGGCTGAAAGCTGGTATGACCATTGCGGCAACCTATCCGGCGGCGGTTATCAGCATGGCTATTCTCAGACTGATGAAAGGTTCCCTTCTGGAAGAGAACATGGCGCGAACCATCGGCTCGATCGGGGAGTCCGTTGCCGCCGGCGCCGTCTTCACGATCCCGGCATTTGTGCTGGCTGGCCTCTGGCCGGCAATGGGCATGGAGAAATACTGGGAATCGGTCGCCCTTATGGTCATCGGCGGACTGCTTGGCATCCTCTTCGTGACCCTGCTGCGCCGGGTCATGGTTGAAGATCAGGAACTCCCGTTCCCGGAATCGGTTGCAGCGGCCGAAATTCACAAGGCGGGGCAGCAGGGCTCCAAAGCCGCAAAGATTCTTTTTGCCAATATGGGATTCGGGGCTCTCGTCAACGCGCTGGGCCAGCTAAACATATTTGAACCTGTCAAAACGTTTACGGTTAACATCGGAGCCCTGGGCAAAAGCCTGCTGTTGCGCACCAGCACCAATCCCAATGTCGCCACAATCACAACGGGAGGATCGAGCATATTCAACTCGCCCGCCATCAGCCCCGCTTACCTCGGCGTCGGCTACATCATCGGCCCGAATCTTGCGGCGCTGAATTTCTCCGGCGGCATTCTTGCGTGGGGTCTGCTGGTTCCCTTGCTAACCTACCTGTTGGGTCCGCAACTGCAGATGAACGCACAAGGAGACAATGTCGGCTGGGGCACCCTTGCAGGCGCGGTTTATTTTTCCATTGTCCGGCCCATCGCCGTCGGCGGCATGCTGGTGGGGGCCGGGTACACGCTGTTTCGCATGCGCAAACAGCTGGGGATCGGGATGGCGCGCGCGGTGAGCGATCTTAGAAAATCCGCTGAGACCAAAACTGCCGTAAACAGAACCGAGCGCGATTTGAACACAAAGGTGGTCTTTCTGAGCATCGCCCTGGTGTTCATCGCGATGATAGGGATCTATCATTATTTCATCGCAGGCGCCGGCGCCCTGACGGGCTCGAAAATCCTCGTGGGCGCCGTCGTAGCGGCGCTGGTAATGGTAATTCTTGGATTCTTTTTCGCCGCAGTATCAGGCAACCTGGTCGGCATGATCGGGTCGTCCAATAATCCCGTATCCGGTCTTACCCTTTGTACGCTGGTAGTCTCGGCTTTGCTGCTGGTGGCGTTGGGAGTCGCGGGAGCCAGCGGCGTCGCGGCTGTGCTCGGCGTGGCGGCCGTCATATGTGTTTCTTCGGCGGTCGCGGGGGAAATGCTCCAGGACCTGAAGGTGGGCTATATCCTTGGAGGAACCCCCTCCAAAATGCAGATTGGGGATATTTTCGGAATTATTGTCGCTTCGCTTATTCTGTTCTTCCCTCTGATGGTGCTCGATAACGCTTATCACTTTGGCAGCGCACAGTTATCGGCGCCTCAAGCCGGCTTGATGGCGATGCTCGCGCAGGGAATCGTGGGCGGCAACATGGCGTGGCCGCTGGTGGTAGTTGGGATTCTGCTCGGCTTCGCCATGATTCTCGTCAAGGTGCGCAGCCCCATGCTCTTTTCCGTCGGAATGTATCTGCCGCTGGACACAACCTTCGCAATCTTTCTCGGCGGAATTATCCGCTGGATCACCGATACCATGCGCGACCGCCGCGGATTGAATGAAGCCCAGAAGGCCCGAGTCGATAATGCCGGAGTATTGACGGCCTCCGGTCTGATCGCCGGTGAAGCTCTTTGCGGACTTGTGATCGCAGGCATCTGGCAGGGAAAGACGCCCCGAATCCTCGATTCGCCTCACTGGATAGGGATGATCGTTGCGTTTATCGTCCTCATGCTGGTAATGATCCGCGTGCCGCTGGCAAACGCGGGCCGCCCGGATGAACCGGCTCCTCCAACTGCGATTATGTAATTCAACAGCCTCCGTCAATGCCCGGAGGCTTGATTGAATGCCGTTCAAAGCAGTTGGATATGCCCCTCCGCCTTTAGCCATTGATGTACGCTGGCGATAGCTGACCCCTGCCTTGGGTATCATCAATTATTTCAGCGTCTGTCGGCGCCAATTGATCTCGGGACTTCCGAAACCCCAACCAAAGGTATTCAAGCCCGCCTGAACCATGGCAGCGGAAAAGCTGCGAGAAACAGCGTCCAGCCATTATCAATTATTTGACAATGATGCACTCAGATCTTATATAGCGAACGTACTAAATAAATAAAAAGGGGGGAGAAGAAAATGTTTTTGATTCCTTATGTCAGAAGGTCAGAAGTTCCGGCTGTCAGCCGATTGTTTGATGAGTTTTTCAATGATTTCCCATTCACGAGCTCTGTGGTAGAGGGAAAGGAAAACTGGATCCCATCCGTTGATATTCTTGAAAAAGAAGGAAATATCGTACTCAGGGCGGAACTTCCGGGAATGAACGAAAAGGAGATTGAGCTGAAGGTCGAGGGAGATACGCTGATCCTGAAGGGTGAGAGAAAGATGGAAAGCGAGGATAAAAAGAGCAATTACCATCGAATCGAGAGATCCTACGGCTCCTTCACCCGGTCTTTCAGACTCCCGGACACGGTGGATTCTGAAAAAATCGACGCGGACTACAAAAACGGCGTTTTGACGATAACGATTCCAAAGAAATCTGAAGTCAAACCGCGCGAAATCCCGGTCAAGGTCCAATAAATAGGTTCCCAAAGCTGGCCACGGATTATTCGAATTGACACAAAAATGGAAAGGCGTCCTGTCAATATCGTGGAATTCGTGGCCGCTTTTGCAGCAGTTTCCAATTTCAGCGCAGCGGAAATTCGAGGATTAGGACATGCGGCTAGATAAACTAACCATCAAGGCACAGGAAGCTTTGCAGGCTGCTCAGCAGCATGCGGAGGCGCTGGGAAGCCCGCAGATTGAGCCGGAGCATATCCTTGCTGCTCTGCTGGGCCAGGAAGACGGAATTGTAGGGCCCCTGCTTAAGAAGCTCGGGGTCTCCACGGAAGCCCTTCAGGCAGATCTGGAGAGGCATCTCGCTTCCCAGCCCAGGGTTGACGGAGCTCAGTTGTCGATCTCTCCCAGGCTGGACGCAGTTTTGAGGCAGGCGGCCAAAGAAGCGGATCAGTTCAAGGATGAATATGTCTCGACGGAACATATCCTATTATCCCTGGCTGCATCGGACGGATTTGCCGGCAAGCTCCTCCGGAAACAGGGTGCCGACAGATCGGATATTCTCAAAGTTCTTGCCTCTATACGGGGCAGCCAGCGTGTCACAGATCCCAACGCTGAAGAGAAATACCAGGCCCTCAAGCGCTACGCGCGGGATCTGACCGATCTGGCCCGCCGTGGAAAGCTTGATCCCGTAATCGGGCGCGATGATGAAATCCGCCGCGTGATCCAGGTCCTGTCCCGCCGCACAAAAAATAATCCCGTGCTTATCGGCGAACCCGGCGTCGGCAAGACGGCCATTGTCGAAGGTTTGGCACAGCGGATTGTGGCCGGGGATGTTCCTGAGACTCTCAAAAAGAAGCAGATGGTTGCCCTGGATCTGGGGGGTATGCTTGCAGGGGCCAAATACCGCGGTGAATTTGAAGACCGGCTGAAGGCCGTCCTGAGAGAAATCGAGGAATCCGCCGGCGCCGTAATTCTGTTCATCGATGAGCTTCACACCCTGGTTGGGGCGGGCGCCGCCGAAGGGGCCATTGACGCGTCCAACATGCTGAAGCCCGCCCTTGCCCGCGGAGAATTGCGCTGCATTGGCGCGACTACGCTGAACGAGTACAAGAAACATATAGAAAAGGACGCAGCCCTGGAGCGGCGTTTTCAGCCCGTGTATGTGGGCGAGCCGTCCGTCGAGGACACCATCGCCATTCTGCGCGGATTGAAGGAAAAGTACGAAGTGCATCATGGTGTCCGCATCACGGATTCGGCGCTCGTATCGGCGGCTGTCCTATCCAATCGTTACATCGCGGATCGTTTCCTGCCGGACAAGGCTGTCGACCTGGTGGATGAAGCAGCCTCCCGCCTGCGCATAGAAATTGACAGCATGCCGGTGGAGATTGACGAAGTGGAGCGGCGCATCACGCAGCTCGAGATTGAGCGCCAGGCCCTTTCGAAGGAAACCGACAAAGCCTCGATCGAGCGCCTTCAGGCGCTGAATGCGGAGCTCTCGGATCTGCGGGAAAAAAGCGCGGAGATGAAGCTTCACTGGCAGCAGGAACGTGAAATCATCAATGCGATCCGCACAGCAAAGGAAAAAATTGAAATCGTGAAATCCGAAGAACAGAACGCCGAGCGTATCGGGGATCTGGGTAAGGCGGCAGAGCTTCGCTATGGCACTCTGGTGCAACTGCAGCAGGAACTGGCGCGATTGAACGGCAATCTTGCAGAACTGCAGGCCAACAGGAAATTCTTAAAAGAAGAGGTGGACGAGGAGGATATCGCCGAGGTAGTGGCCAAGTGGACAGGGATCCCAGTGAGTAAGATGCTGGAGGGAGAGATTCAGAAACTTGTTCACATGGAGGATCGTCTGCACGAACGGGTTTTGGGCCAAGATGACGCTCTTGCCGCGGTCTCCAATGCCATAAGACGTGCAAGGGCCGGGCTTCAGGACTCCAAACGTCCGATGGGCTCGTTCATATTCCTGGGCCCTACGGGTGTGGGAAAAACCGAA
>Ga0208980_10001693_pt1 | contig 13406 bp, 11 predicted proteins | sample WetSurMetagenome_3_FD_187993 | JGI IMG/M metagenome (GOLD analysis project Ga0208980, IMG submission 187993) | Wetland microbial communities from Twitchell Island in the Sacramento Delta, sample from surface sediment Aug2011 Site A1 Bulk (version 2) | ecosystem: Environmental > Aquatic > Marine...
GCCACCTGCAGAAACAATGAAAAAATTAAGCAAGCCTTCAATGGGTTTGAACTGATTGGTGAGGGCAACCGCCAGCATAAGATTGAACAGGACGATAGCAGTGCCATCATTGAACAGACTTTCACCTTCGATGAGCACTGACAGGCGTTTTGGGACACCCAAGGTGCGGAATAATGCCACCACGGCAACCGGATCGGTGGCAGAGATCAACGCTCCAAAAACCAGGGCAAGTGGCAGGCTGAGCCTGGTGCCCAGCACCAGGATGCCTCCGACAATGAGGCTGGTCAGGATCACACCAGGGACTGCCAAAAGCACGATGGCAGGTAGATTACGGCGTAACTCCTGAAGGTTCAGGTGAAACGCGGCTTCAAATACCAGGGGTGGGACGAACAATGCCAGGATAAGTTCAGGTGTGAGTTCAAATTTAATTGTGGTCTGAAAGGTGATCAGGAAACCGACAACCACGAGGGCGACGGTGTAGGGTATACGCAGGCGCCGCACAACAATGGCGACGATGGATACAACCAATAACAGCTCAATGATCAGTGTCTCAGTAGCAAGGAATTGCTCCATGCTGATTCAAGCTCCATGAAGTGGATATTATATTGTCGAACTCGTTATTATCCAGATGATAATACCCTAAATCCTACAGGTGGGCAAGCGGGGAGTTAGGTTTCACTATAAGGAGGGTTATTGGAGGTGAATGAAGCAAGCAGAAAGGGGGAATATAGATATGAATGATAATGTAAAGGTCACCATAAAAATGAGATGGGCGTTTACTAATTCCCAGCTTTATCTTATCGGGTAGGGTGGATTTTGGTTTGTTTTTTGGCTTACATTTTATATATTTCAGCTGTTTTTATTTAACCGGCGATGCAATTCAAGGGCGAAGCGCTCCGCAAATACCTCCGCATCAATATACCAGCGGGAAGTGACAAGATTGCCATCGGAGACAACATATGGAGACATAAAACCTGGTCCCTTTAAATAATCATCTGGACTCTCCAAACATGCACTCACTTCATCTGCCACACAGCTAGAATACATGACGTAACCATGTTTGACCACTAAACGATCAATTCGATATGCTAATTGATCAAGCGATTTTGGTACCGCGGTGACCTTTCGACCATATAGCACGCTGCGTGCGGTTTGAGGAACGATAGTGCGAGCAAGCACCAATAGTCCATGACAAAGTGCTCCTATCAGCTTATCTTGTTGCCAGAATTGGAGAACTTTACCCTGCAATACCTGGCTTTCCAGGTATTGGCGCACACCAGGAGCATCTCCACCTGGTAAAAGCAAAGCTTCATATTGATCGGGATTGATGTCTGCATATGGGGTTGGGTGCTGAAAATATTGATCCTCCGCCATTTCGTGATAAGTTGTTTGAGCTTTTTTACTCGCGCTAAGCAATCCTGGAAGTGGTCCTTTGAGCTTATTCAGATCGGTTTGTGCTACAAGTCCATGTTCAGTGCTAAATTCAACGGTCCATCCTTTTGATGTGCACACCTTCCATGGTATTGCGGATTCAGTGGGATCGAAATCATGATCCGGTAGGGGCATCAGGATTGTTGTACCTGTTTTGCTAATTTGATTATCAATAGCAAATTTTTCTATCATGGCCGAATCTCCAAAGGACATGATTAAAAACAGGCTCGTTGATTCGATTATGGCATCGGCCAGAAAGAGGGTAAGGCGATGCGTAAAATGGTGTCGAAGATCAGCGCCAGGATGAACAACCCGCCAAACATACGGTTGTGGTTAAAGTTGAAAGCTGAGAAGTAAGTTGGCCAGAACGGGAAGTTCGGCGGAGCTTGCTCCGGGCGTGGTTTGGAAAGGATCTTTATCGCCAGGATCAAGCGCTTGATGGCAAAAAAGATGATCAACATCAAAGGTGTGAAGTAGCGTGGGACGAAGACCAAATAGACTACCACCAGGTAGATCAACACCAAGACGGATATATTTATATACCTTGCAGCCTTCTCACCAATCCGTACCGGTAATGTGCCCACCCCTTTGGCTTTGTCATCTTTCATCTTGTCAATGTGCTTGCCGACGTTGATGGAGGCGACGCTCAAGCCAAAAGGCACCGCTGCCAGGGCGACATTCCATATATTTTCTGTAATTCCCCTAGAGAGAACGGAATACACCCCCACCACCATAATCGGACCCCAGATCAGGAAGATAGCCAATTCACCCAATGCGAGGTACTTGAGTGGGTAGGTGTAAAACAACAGCACCAGGGCACCCAGGGCGAATAATCCGATGACAAGCGGGTCAAAGTGGCTGTAGAACAGCGCATATACCCCCGAGAGGAAGGCGATCACACCACTCACCATGAACCAACGCAATTGGGTCTTCTTATCCCAAAAACCTTGCACCAATGGGTGCACCCCGTATTGCGTACGAAAGTAATTGTCCTTGTCCACCCCGCGGCTGAAATCGGTATAATCGTTGAGCAGGTTATTGGTACCGTGAGCGATGAACAGACCCAGGGTGAGTATGATCCAGGGGACGAGCGAGAAGTAATTATCGCGCCATGCCAGCAGACCGGCGATAACGCAGGTGTAGACGGTCACCAGGGTCACACCTGAGCGGGTGGCGATCAACCACTTCGAGATGATGTCGAGTTTATCCCACTCTTCCTTGTTATCCATCTTGACCAGAGTCCACAAGGCGGTTTTCCACATGGCAAAGTTGATGTTCATGGTAACTCTCCTTTGACAAAGGTATTTATTATCTCGACAGATGACAATAAGGGAAACCGATAATTAACCTTGATGATAATTATACGAGATATCATCATTCTTGGTGAGTCACTTTTACTTTCGCACCCAATGGGTGGAGCGGGTGGGTGACGATGGGGGTGAGATTTTCGTTGGAAGAGTATAATAATTCTGTTTCGTGATAGACGTATGATGATAAATCTTGGATTACTACATGACTATATCCCCGATCGAATCAACATCGCTCTCGCAAAATCCTGATTTCAACAAGCTGTGGGTAGGTCAGACCATATCGCTCATCGGCTCACAGGTGACTTTGTTGGCGATTCCAATCACCGCGGCTGTGACGTTGGGTGCCAGCTCACCTCAAATGGGATTCCTGAGTGCCATCGGGTCTGCTCCTGCATTAATCTTTGGTTTATTTGCTGGAGTATGGGTCGACCATCACAAGCGACGTATGGTGTTGATTGGATCAGATCTTGGGCGGGCGTTGGTTCTGTCAATCATCCCCTTATCCGCAATTTTTGGTACGTTGAAAGTGGAAGTGTTGTACCTGGTTGGTTTTCTGGCAGGAACGATGGGGTTGTTTTTTAATATAGCGTATCGTTCCTATTTACCTGGATTGGTTGGCCGAGATAAGTTGGTGAAAGCCAACAGCCGGCTTGAATTGAGCAATTCTGTGGCGGAAATCATCGGTCCCGGTCTTGCTGGAGGCCTGGTGCAGATCATTGGAGCGCCAATTGCCATAGCTGTGGATGCATTCTCTTTCTTAATTTCAGCGACTTCAATCGGTATGATCCGTGCCCCTGAACCCGATCCTTCCCCGGCAAGAATAAACACCCACCTGTGGACAGAGATGATACAGGGATGGCATCACGTGTTCAGTGAAGGCCGGTTGAGAGCCCTGGCAAGTTGTATCACTTCGCTGAGCTTTTTCAACGCCATCTTCGAATCTGTCCAGATCCTGTTCCTTACTCGCCAGCTTGGATTGTCTGCTGCTTGGTTGGGTATTATCTTCGCGAGTGGGAGTGTAGGTTTCTTGATGGGTGCAATTGTAACTGATAAGGTGGACCGGCGAATTGGTTTGGGCAGAAGCTTGCTGCTCGGAGTGCTCCTCACCGGAGGAAGTGATCTATTCTTCCCAATTGCCGGGAGAATCCATACCCAATGGCTGGTAATCGGGTTATTAATTTTAGCGCAGTTATTCTTTGGGATCGGTTTAACAATGTTCCAGATTGGGCAAGTCAGCTTGCGCCAATCATTGACACCGAACCAATTACAAGGCAGAATGAATGCAACATTGAGTATGCTCAGCTGGGGGATCGCTCCTCTGGGAGCCTTGCTGGGCGGGATGTTGGGGTTAGTGATCGGTCTGAGCCCGACATTATTCGTGGCAGCGCTTGGAGAAATGGCAGCTGGGCTGTTGTTGGTGTTTTCACCGTTGGGGATAGTCCCTCATAAAGGAGCAACATGAGCTTCGAAAATATCTCCTCCACACCGGTGACGTGCTACCTGGATGAAAAAGGTATCCCTTACCGATTCTTCAGGCATCCTGGTCAGGTGCATTCAATTGAACAGGCAGCTGAGGAACGCGGACAGCAGCCAGATCAAATTATCCGCAGCATCCTGTTCCGATTGTCGAGGGGCGGTTTCGTGATGGTACTGGTGGCGGGTCATAAACTGGTTGCCTGGCCGGCTCTCCGTAAGCATCTGGGCACTTCACGCATTAGCATGGCAAGCGAGGCCGAGGTATTGGAAGTCACCGGTTATCCACTGGGGGCAGTCTCGCCATTTGGAACGCGTCAACCGTTGCGGGTGCTGATGGACAAGGGAATCCTAAAAGACGATGAAATTTCGATCGGCTCGGGAGTGCGATATTCCACCGTGATCATGAAACGGGAGGATTTTATGCATGCGTTGGGGGAGGTGGAAGTGGGGGATTTTGCCCTTATTAGAAATGACCCATGTTGAGCATAAAAAAATTACTATGATCAAGCAGCTAGAAAGATATTTATAGGGAAAATAAGAACGAAAAGCAGGTGAGAAAAACCGATTCACATGATAAGACACCTTGGATAACTTTTATTGTAAGCAACCAGGATATCCATAGGGATTTTAACAAGATCATGGACACAATATTATGCTTGTTCCAGGGTGGGGAATTTGGTGTACGAATTTCATTGATTATTTTCTATGAATATGGATAAAAAGCATATTCGGGTAAAATATAGTTGGCTTTAGATACCTTTTTATGTTCCTTTTAATAATTTAAGCTTGTTAATTCTTACATGTTTAAAGTTTGGAGAGAAATGTGAATTCCGTAAATAACAATCAAAAACCTACCAGAGTTCTTTTCTTAATTCGTAAATTTCTCTCTAGTAGCCGATACATCATTTTAATCGCCGTCTTATGTGCATTTGTTGCTTCATTGACATTGTTGGTAGTCGCGGGTGTGGAAACAGTACAAATTGTCTACCATACTTTTTCTCGAAACGTGGATGGCAAGGCAGTTAAATTACTAGCAGTTTCATTCATTGAGGTAATTGACATATTGTTGCTGGGAACGGTTTTTTACATCACTTCCCTGGGGTTGTATGAATTGTTCATCGATGAGCAATTATCCACACCCAATTGGTTACATATTACCCAATTGGATGATTTGAAATCAAAATTAATTGGTGTGATTGTAGTCATTTTGGCAGTGGTGTTCCTTGGACAGGTGGTGAACTGGAATGGAGGAAGCGACATAATATTCCTGGGCGCGGCGATTGCAATCGTTATCGTGGCAATCACATACTTCCTTGGACGACATAGTAAGGGAGAATGAAAGCTTTTTCATCAATACTCATCAGATAAGCATAAATCTTGCAACACACTCATGGTGTCAAATCTAAACGGACGGAGGAAGTATGTTTATGAACCTGATTAATCTAGTCCTGGGAATTGTCCTGTTGACCACAGGCAAGAAGCTTTATTGGCTTTTCGTGGGTGTGGTTGGATTTGTCATTGGGATGGGGCTGGCAACTCAGCTGGTTCTCAACCCACCCTGGCTTGTATATATCGTTGCTCTAGGTGCAGGCATCCTTGGGGCAATCATGGCCCACTTTCTGCAGCACCTGGCACTCTCGCTGGTCGGTTTTATTGCGGGAGCGTATGGCGCTTTACGCCTGGCAGGGTTCCTTGGGGTCACCTCCGAACCAAGTGGGTGGATGGCTTTTATCATTGGGGGTATCGTTGGGTTGTTGATCGTTTCAAGTGCATTCGATTGGTCGCTTTACATCTTATCCTCCTGGGCAGGCGCGACCTTGGTCACCGAGGCCATTGGATTACAAGCAACTGTCGGAACGGTGGTATTTTTTGCCCTGTTTGTGCTTGGTATGATCATCCAGGTAGGATTATTTAGGGATCAAACGAAGAAGAAACCTGCAGAAGTTAAACCGGAAAATCCACCAGAACCCAGCGTATAAATCGCGAAATATTCTAGCGCTCGATCTCCCAACGCTCACGGTTTAATTTCCAAGCTGGTTGGATGAGGTGGAATCGCAGCTTGGCATACAAAGCTGTGGAGATAATCCGCTTGTGCATTTTTTATTAAACGAAAACCCAACCTTTGGATGGTTGGTTTTTTTTATTACCCATGATTGGGTAGTATTCTGGGGTGCCGGTAGATCGATCCTGGCTTTCGTTTTAGAGCAGGGTAAAACGGACGTACATCGAAAAAATCATCTGAATCAATCCTTGCGAGATCTCAGACCAGTAGCGGCAGACTACCGACAGGAATATCACTAAGAAAAGCAGGATAATCGCAACAAATGTCACCACCTGGCTGGTTTGAAAGCGTTTGGGTTTGGATTTTTTTTGCGCGATCGAGGTTTGATTTGCAGCTGTTTTTTCAGGTTTGGCCGGTGGAGCAGTTGGTTTGACTTCAGCGGGTGGCATCAGATCTGTTCCACAGAATCCACAGTATCTGGCATCTTTTCGCACTGGATGATTGCAATTTGGGCAGGTGGTGGACATGTTTGAGCTCCTATCGATCTGTAAGTTCCGGATTAAGTATCGGTCGAATGAAATATTTGTAGATGATTGCTGATGGGAATACATCCAATTTCTGAGTGGTATTCTCATGGTTGTTGGACGATGAAATTGTCATATAGAATATCCGTTCCGGGTGTCTCGTAAGTGCCAATGATCAAACCTACATTGCCTTGAGCATAATCTGTATCTGTTTGTTGCACGAGCTGTTGCCCGTTGACATACAATGTCAACATATCACCGATACAATCCAGGCGGATATGATTAGTGGCACTACCCTGGGTGATAAAATCGCTGGATTCAAGATATTCTGATCCGATGACATTGAATTCGCCATCAGCCATCTTTATAATGCCGTAATAACCATCACTGGTAATAAGGCCGAAATAAAAATGGTCATCATCCTGTAAACGGCAGATTACGCCCATATCATTTTCATCAGGACCGCCGTTCTTTGTGGCATCCACTTCAATGCTCACATCAGCAAACGAGTACTCGCTCGGATAAGCCCATGAGGTCGTATTTTCTACATTTTCAATCATACGATAAGCATTGTTATAGTAATCATCCACATAATCAGGCTCGTTAAAGCTTGGCCATCCTGAGTCAGGATTTGAGAAATCGTCATAGAAAAGCAAACTGGGCGTTGGAGATGGAATCGGGGTTGGAGTTGCGGGCTTGAGGAAATCCAATACGCTACTAAAGTTGAAGAATCCCCAAAAAAGTGTGACACAGCTAAGAGTCAAGCACAGGATCACGAAACAACCAACGAGCCATAAGAGATATTTGTCACAGCCTCTTTTTGAGCTTTTGGCTGGGATTTGCGGTGACTCAATCGTATCCATTTCATCCTTAGCAGGTGGTTGATCAACTGCATCATCAGGTTTTACAGTAGATAGCTCCGGTTCAGTGGATGATTGTTTAACTTCATTCTCGGGCTCTTCAGGTAATTGCCCGGGTTCGGTTATGGATCGGGATGGTAAGTTATCTTGAAGATTTTGGTCATTTGTTTCAAATAATCTTCCACCACAGAAGGCACACAGGTTGGCAATTTCAGGATTTTCCTTACCGCAATATGGGCAGATCATTGTTTCCTCACATTTGTTTAGGATATTTCATTGCTGTCAAATGATTATATAACTTATCGTTATTTTTCCATGATAAGAATAGCTATGGTTGAGGCCATGGGATTTCAACCCAATTGGTATAGCCATGTTTTTCCACGCCATAGACCCTGGCATGGGAAGGCTCGGAACAACCGGATTCATCCTGTACGGTTACGATGTTTACCCAGGAGCCGATGGGGGTAAACATTAACTGCCCATCCTGGCAAAGCCAGGCTTCAACCAGATAGGGGTACTGTAATGAATCGTCTCCAGCTTTAAGGAACATTGGACTCCAGGATATGGCCACGCTATCTCCAGACCGCTGAGCATTCGCGCCGGTGAGGGGTCCATAAAAGGGTGAATGGGGCAGGGGTAATGAAGCCGGTGCCAAACTCATCACCTCCCCCTTGATATTCAACAGGGATGCTTTAACCCAACAGGGATTGCTACCACCGATAGCCTGGATCACGATCCAGGTGCCCAGGTCATTACGACCGATGATCTCAATGTTGTTCCCGGGATATAGTCCGTACTTGTAAAGGTATGCTGCCCCAGGTCCGTATCTGCAATTAGCTTGCTCAAGCACAGTCCCTCTCAGGATAGCATAAGTTGGCGTGAGCGTGGGCGATGCGGTCTGTGAGGGTACCAGGGTAGTTGTGGCTGTGGACGTGGAGGATTCTGTCGGTGTGACGGTTGACCAGCGTGTTTGAGATGGCGCTATTGTCTGGCTTGGTGTGAATGGGATGAGGGTATCCGTTGGTTGATTGGATGGGGTGGTATATATTGCCTGAGTATCCAACGCATTCGTACTCATGTTTTTATCATCTTCATGCGGAGTTGCAGCGCTACAAGCAGGTAAAAAAACACCTACAGTGGTAAGAATAGTGTAAAGAAGAACCAGGGTGGAAAATTGAATTCTCATAAAGATTTTCCGCCGGGGGCCGCTGTCAAGCTAGAATAACCTCGACAACGATGATCGAAATATTATCCACACCACCAGCAAGGTTGGCAGTATCGACCAGGTAATCGCATGCCATCTGTGGTGATGCGGATTCGTTATTAATGATTTGGATCTGCATATCATCTAGCATCCCGGAGAGGCCATCCGAGCAAAACAGGAGCCTATCGAGGGGTAGGAGATCCTGGGTATACACATCCAATTCGACTTGATCCTTCTCACCCAGACAGCGTAGGATAACATTTCGCTGCGGGTGAAGACGAGCTTCGTCCTGGCTGATTTGTCCGCTTGAGACAAGTTGTTGGACAAGTGAATGATCGGTGGATAACTGCCGGATAGTTTTATCCCTGAGCAGGTAAACGCGACTGTCGCCCAGGTTTGTAAGATAAGCCTGGTTGCCAATCAGAAGCCCACAAACCAGTGTTGATCCCATGTCACTATCTGCTTTTTTACGGGCTTCGTACACAGCCTGGTTAGCTGCCTGGATGGTTTGTTTCAGCCAGGAGGTAATTTCATCTTTAGAATTCTTTTGGATACCAGCAAACTCAACAGTGGCTTTTTGTAGGATGGTTTGTATGGTCAGGCTACTGGCAAGCTCACCTCTTGCATGCCCCCCCATACCATCCGCGACGGCAAAAACTCCTACTGGTTGGGAAAGACCCTGTTGCACACGACTCAGGCTGAGACACAACAAGCTGTCTTCATTAAGCACACGGATCCTACCAGCATGGGTACGCCGGCCAATATGATAATCCAGGTTTAGGGGTGACAGCCCTGCTTTGATCGTTTGGCTGATTTGGTTTGCAAGTTTGGCACCACTGGTAAATCCTTCACCAACCAACGCCTGCTGGAATAAACGGTTCAGGTTGGGATTGAGGGAGGAATCGGGGCTGTAAGTGGCTTTTCCAGTGATCCATGAATACAAGCTGAGCGCCAGCAGCCGTACATTATTGATCTTTTCTCTGTCTGTTAGCATCGGTAATACGCGTGAGTCGCAATAATTTCGCCATACGATTCTGTCTTCTACCATTCCAAAACTAGAAGTTTGGAGTTCTTCTCCTAATACCACACCATGCGAATGAAGGTAATCAAGACCATCTGCGAGCTGTAAGCCCCATTCTAAAACCTTTGATGCCTCAGGATGCGCCGGAATCTCCTGTGAACATGGTGTAACCAGGTAAAAACGTGTGCCAGCCGGATGTTCTTGTTGGAAAATCGCGATAGGGGGGTGGACATTCGGGTGTACCAGGTGAAGGTCGATCAATTGAAGTTGGTTCGAAAAACGGTCCGTATCGGCTTCCTGAAGCACCAGCAAAGGTGATAGCTGATCCATTGGAGACCCACAACGAGTACAAAATCTTTCCTGCTCGGTGCCGGTGGGCACATGGATTGTCCGGCACAAGAGATTGGAACAAATGGATACCCGAGGGGCTGACAGCTCGCAGATTTCCATAACGGTGTATACATGCTCATGCTCACTCTGATACACCAAGGTGTCAAATTGGAAACGCCCGCCGAAAATTGATCCTTCAGGTTGCGGAGCAAAACCAGACATCGCATCCAATTGCTCAGCAGGTTGTATTTGGTTGGTTTCAGGTATAGCTGCCTCAGTCGTGATGGGTTCGGGTGAGACTGGTTCGGGTGCTAAAACCTCGATCACGGTTGGTTCGGATGGTTGTATCTCAGGTTCAGGAATTTTTATTGGGTGGGGTTTGGTTGAACTTGGCTGAGCCAATAAAATATTCCCACAGTTAGCACAAAATGCAGCTTCATGGCGGTTTTCAGCGTTACATTTTGGACAAATCGTCATGGTCATCTCCTCAGAGAAGTTGTACAGGTAATTTCATTGATAATATAGAGTCCATAACAACGAAACCTCTCATATGGTGTCTTTGGCGTATATTTTCTTTCCCATCGATCTTTTCGACATTTCAACGCATATTCGCCAACATATCATGTATGGCAATCTTTTGGAAACGCCAAACCTTACCCAGCTTTATTGCAGGAAGTTCTCCACGGCGAGCCATGGAGCGAACAGTTTCAGGCTGCAACTTAAGATAGCTGGCAACCTCATCAACCGTCCATAATGGGGAGGAAGTGTCGAAGGTAGAATTTTCCAAATGAAGGGTTGAAAATGAGGCGTAACCTTCTTCGTAGTTTGGATTATTCATCTTTTTCTAACTCCTTATATCGAATATCACTGATAGTGAGGATAGTGTGATCTTGTTGCATGAGTTTATAGTGGTTTGTAGATGGTTGCATTGGTATTCGTATGGATGCATGAAACGTGCCACAGGAACATGAATCGTAAACAGGCAATGCTGACCTGCTCAACATTTACAAGGATGGTTTCCTAGTGGTTTTATGGCTGAAATTCTATACAGTCACATTCCAGGGAGCAGAAGTCTGTAAGAAAGGCTGGTTATTATGGCATACAATCGCCAACCGTAGTTATATTAAATTATAAAATTGAGGGTAATAACTATTTAAAAGATTTGGTCAACAAATATATCCCATGTGTCTTGGTAGCAAAATAGATGTAGCTAGGAAGAACAGGGTCGAAATTTATAGATTGAATCGTGTGACCATTTAATTTCTGATCCACCGGCGTCCACGAACTACCACCATCCTTTGAGTAAAATGCTCCGTTGCTACTTGTACCTGCAAAGATGCGCTCGGTGTGAAGTGGGTCAATGGTGATAGCAGTGACTTCCTGACCAGGCAAAGCCAGGGGGGTCCAGAATCCCGCCTCATACCGGTAGAGACCGTTGTCTGTACCGGCGAAAAGGATGCCGGGTATGGATGGTGAAGTTGCCAGGCAGTAAATCGTCACCGACAGGTTGGCATCCTTCCAGATATTGCCCCCATCCAGGCTGATTTTCAAGCTGCCCTGTGTGGCTAGAGCAGCATAAAGGAGGTTTGAATCTACTGGATCAATCGCCAGGCTTTGGACTGATTCTCCACTCAAGCCAGCAAATGACCAGGTCAACGCTCCATCGACAGATTTATATACTCCACTACCCCCCGTACCTATGTATGCTTTTTGTGGAGCGGATGGAGCGAATGCCATTGTGAGCAGGTTTTCGCTTGCAGTTTGTATGATAGATAAGTCCGGTTCCGGATTGGTGGACACATCTTGCATTTCATGAGTGGCAAAAGGGTGGTCCTCTGGGTATGCAGGTTGGGTATCTTGTGCCAGTGGCAATCCCTGACTTACACTGACCCAACCGTTTCCATTGTTTGTATCATTCTTGAAAAGCCCGGCGGTATCGGTGAGGGCGTAGATCACTCCTGGATGAGCAGGGTCCTGCACCAGGGTGTGAACGAATTTATCTATCAAGCCTGTGTTCATCTCACTCCAGATACTCCCTCGGTCGTTTGATTGGAACACCCCTGCTCCATAAAGACTGGTAAACAAACCTTTCGGATTGGACGGTGAAAGGATGATTGAGGTCGTCATGGCGTTTTCGATGCCAGAATTTGCGGTATTCCAATCAATCCCATAATATGTACTCTTTTGTAAACCATTTCCAGCAGTACCCGCATATAGTATTTTTGGATGGGCAGGGTTGATGGAAAGGCTAGAGACATGGTCAGCCTGCAAACCCATATCATGCCAGTGATAACCGCCATCCTGAGAATTTAAAAGACCTCGATTAGAGGTTGCCAGATAGACGCTTTCCGAATTTTCGGGTGAAATGGTTATACTGGTGACTTTGGCATATTTGATGCCACTATTGGCTGGAATCCAATTATTACCTTGATCATAGGATTTATAGACCGCATCGGTGTGCCAAACCCCATAATAGAGAATATCGTCTGAAGTCGGGTTAACGATGATAGCTCTACCAGACAAATCCTGGATGCCGTTCTGCAAAGGGTACCAGTTATCCCCATAGTCTGGGCTAAAATAAGGACCATGCTCGTGCATAGCAGCAAACACGTTTTTAGTATTCTTAGGACTCACTGCAAGCGAATAAACCCAATCCTGTGAATCTGGATCAGGCTCATTTGAAAGCACCGGGATCCATGACTGCCCAGCATTTGTGGATCGATAAACGACTCCGTTCCAGGGTGGAGCGCCATTATTGGATATGCCACGCGTGGCGGCGTAGACGATGCTGGTATTAGCGGGATTAATGGCAATGGAATAGACTATTGCCTGGTCCTGCATACCGGCCCCGGACCATATCCAGGAATTTCCGCCATCCATTGACTTGTAAATCTGGTTCTTATAAGTACCTGCATAAAGTGTAGATGAATTTTTTGGATCGATAGCCATGGAATTAATATAAAGATTATCCAATCCTACGTTCACAGCCAGCCATTTTTGCCCACTGTCCTGGGTTTTAAAAACACCTGCGCCCCAGGAGCCTGCGTATAATACCTGTGGGTTAAATCGATCAATGACAACGGTTGTGATGTAACCACCATAGGGTCCAATCCAGCCAGTCACATCATAACTGACCAAAGGCAGGTAGGTGGTATTGGTTATAGCCTGCCCAGCAGACGAGAAATAGTTGCTAATAAAAAATAAACCAGTTAGTAGGGTTGGGATAAGGATATGTTTAATTTTTAGAT
>Ga0208980_10001694_pt1 | contig 13402 bp, 21 predicted proteins | sample WetSurMetagenome_3_FD_187993 | JGI IMG/M metagenome (GOLD analysis project Ga0208980, IMG submission 187993) | Wetland microbial communities from Twitchell Island in the Sacramento Delta, sample from surface sediment Aug2011 Site A1 Bulk (version 2) | ecosystem: Environmental > Aquatic > Marine...
GACTTTGCACATCAAAGAATCTTACAGAGAACGCACACCAATCAGACAGTTACCACATTTTCAAACCCGATAATACCTACTACAATGAGCGAAATGGAAATTAAGCAATTAACACAATTGCAAAGTAAAATCAGCGATTTTATTCGCACCCTTGAATCAATCAATAGAAGTATTACACTCTATGCTGATGGCACAAGCATATTCAAACATTATGCACCGCTCAATCTTCATGCAAAGGTTCAACAACTGATGAAAGAAGAATATGAGAATGAGATAAGCAAAATGAGATTTGAGAGGGATCAGCTTGTGATCTGCACCAGCCAAACCAAGACCAGCTACAAACCAATAGATATTTTGGACAGAGAATAAAGCCAAAATAAAGCCATTTAACGAGGTCAGCCAAACGGCTGGCCTTTTCTATTGCACCGTAGTCACATTAGCCAACGAACTATTCACAGTAATACGAAACAACTCCCTTTCAATCTTGTCAATCAGTTCAACACCTTTGCCGGTAAACTGTATGAATATCTTCTGCCTTGAAATAGAGCGAGTGAGATAAGGCTGGGAAGGATCACGAGAGAGGCGAACAATATAACCAGCATCTTTAAATTCAATTAACTTGTTATGTAGAGAATATTTGCCGAACTGTAAAGATGAAGAGTTTTTAAGTTGCATGGAATTGATAATGTATTTACCACGATCTGACACCATGCATAAATAGGTAAGCAAAGAAAGATCCATAGGACTAAGACCAAAACGAGTGCGAAGCATATCAACCGCCCAATAAGAATAAAGAACGCCATAACGCCTACCATGAGGCACAAGTGTTGACCACATCAACATAAACACCTTATTAAATAGTCTTCTGCTTTCAATTGTAAGAGATAAATAAGAAGATGACAGAGAACCTGGCAGACCAGGAGGAGAGGGAAAAGAGCTTAATTCATCCATTTTTCACAAATTTAATCAGCAAATCACAAAGTTACGCATTTATTAAACCAGCAAACAGTAAAATATTGCATTTATTCGGGATATTCTTTGCTTTGCCCAATTCACAAAAACAGACACGCAAACGCCCATTTGATGAGGCAATTAGCATCATGCATCAAGGCATATTGTCACACGATTACCCTTGCTTATAATAATTATTATGTCAAGTAAGCAAAATACATTTGGATTTGGATGGCTTATCTCCTACCCTATCAAGCAAGATCACAAAACGCTTTTGTTGTCCATCCAGCAGGGAGAACCGCTTTTATGATGCTGGCAGGAACGCAGGCACAGTCCCATAGGAGGGGGGGCGGGTTCGCGTTTCCGATTTCGGATCGCAGGTGCGAGGGTGATATTAATACATGGACCACAGTAAGACGCTCACTTAGGGTAAAAAATTAATTTCGCAAAAAGTTATTTTACAAATTTATGTCGGCTTGAGTTGTAATTCTAATTTTAAAAAACTATTTTTGTACACAAATATGTAATTCGGTAATTATTATGAAGAGTACCAGGGGTAATATTTACACGGTAGTAGTATTGGGGGGGAAACAATTATTAGGGGAAATGGAGGATTGTCTTGTAGTAACCTGTACGAATATGCGAAGTCTGGAAAAGATTAGTGGTATTCCTTATGACAGGTTGACTTATTTATTTACGAGGAAAGAGAAGAAGGTTGTTTATGACATTGAGAGGGATTGTATTATATTTCGGAGTACGAGTTTATATAAGGGCCGTCAGATAGGCGGGATCAGGAATAAGAATATGGTTGGGTTAAATCGTTAAACTTAAAACTATAAAATGCTATGAACAGATTTGAGATTATTGCAGAGCGGATTGGTGTTTATGGGAAGGACATTGATACGGATTCATCGTGGTACTATTTAAAGACAGCGTTCCGGGAGTTGGAGGGAGCGATAAGGGATGTTCAGTTTAATTATCCGTTAGAGGAGGATTATATAAAGAAGACGATAACGGATACGTTGTTCTACTTGCTGGTGTTGGCGAGTAAGAATGATCATTGCGGGGCGTGTATGTGCAGTGATTTGGAGGAGAAGATCCGGGTGCTGATAGATATACAGAGCAAGATCAGTGTTGCGCCGGAGATTGTTGTTATGCAGCCGACGGTGATTAATGAGAACAATGTACCGAAGATACCGCCGGGTGTTGCTGTGGGGTTAGAGAGTGATATACAAAAAATTTCCGAGAGGGCGGCTGGGAAGTACCGGTATTTAATTTCCTGTGATGTATTTGAGCAGAGGGGATGGGGTAGTTATGTTTCTCCTACGAATCGGGATAAGATTACCTACCTGAGTGTATTTAGTCTGGCGGTGGATCCGGACCTGGTATTGGAGGGAGATTTATTCTTTGATCAACTTATTCGTGATGTGATAACCTGTACCGGTGTGGAGTGGCGTGCTGAAAAGACTGCAGGATTTGTAGCAATTAAACACGATGGACGTGTTGATAAGATTAATTTGAATACGGATCTGGTCATTGCCGGGGAAAACATCTCCAGATTATGAATGAAATGTCTATATTGTTCCTGCAATTGGAATTACTACTGGATGAATTGGATTTGAAGTGGTATCAAATGAATTAGGTATGGAATTACGAAAGCTGACTAAAGAGAATCTGGGTGGCCGTAGTAAAAAAGGCTTGCCCACAATATCTTTTACCAGGCGAGGGTTAGTTATCCTATCACAAAAGACTGTGGAAAAGCTGGAGATAGATTTAAAATCCAAAAATGATTCACTTGTGGATGTCTTTGAAGGACCGAGCATAAGTGAATTTTTTATTTCCAAGGGGAGTACATACAAAGTCAGACAGAACGGTGATGGAGGAGCGGTGTTTAATTGCAGTACCTTATCTGAACTGGTAATAGAAAGATCCTGGCGTGTTCATTCTCACAATGCGCTTGAACCAGCGCCGAATAAGTTTTCCTTTATAGTGTGTGACAAGCCGGTAGATGATAAAGAAAACAGTAACATCTTTGCGCTACTACGAAAAAAGGTATAACTTTGGCTGGTAGAAAGTGTAACCATTTAATAAAAAGTGAAAAATGGCAGTAGAAAGAAACATCAGAGTAAAAGTGCGACTGAGCGCCATTGAAAAGGAGATTGGCTTTAAAGGTGATCTCCATCAAAGGCCGGCACGAGAAAGAAGCTCCCAGATGGTCGTTATTGATTCTCCCATTTTGGAATTTACCAATCTGGAATACGACCAGCGCAAAGCGGATCTGGCAAAAGTAATCCAACGAGGCTGGCAGTTAGTTCTGACAGAACCATGCGAGGTATGGATGGGCGATGTTACCGTTGATCCGGTGACTGCAATCGCCAGCTTTAATGCCAAGGTCCGTAGCAACAATGTCGCTACAACAGTGACATGGTGGATTGATGACAAGCCCGATTGGTCTTCCGCTGTCACCCAGGCAGCAAACGAAAGTCCTGTAACAAGTACCGATGACGAAATGGTCACAGGCACTTATGATTTCTCTTTCTTCAGGGGAATGACGTTTTATATCCAGTGTGGAATAACCGATGGGTTGAAAACAACCTACTCTCTGATCAAGTCAATAGAGATCCCGGTAATTGTTTAACCTATAAAATTATAAGACAATGGCTATAACACGCGTAAGATCAAGAGTACATCTCCAGATGCTTGTATGTAAGCAGGCAATTGAGCATAGCGATCCTGGAGATTTCGCCCCTCTGGAAGACAGGGAACAGCAATGGGTACAGAAACATGATTGCATCGTTAACTGGTGTGATAAAAACGATCTGGATTGGAGATGGGAAACAGCAATTGCGATCCTTTGTTCGGGAAGTGCTGAAACTACCGGATCCTATTTAGGGGATATCCTGGGCGGTCAATATGTTTAATCCTCATACCTTAAAGAGATGGTAGGAAATACTATAAAGGTCCGCACAAAGGTCGTTTTAGTGGTATCGGAATTAGAGTTATTTAATTTTGACCACGAGATAAATCAAAGCACAGTGTCGTTTAACTTTACTGAAACGATGAGTGAGGCCGCATACGCAGCTTTAATAGCAAAACTAAAAGCTGGCGATTTAACTTCAGATTTAGAACCAACCTAATTTATAAATAATTAAATACCAATAAAATATGGCAACAGTTTATGTCCAATCAAAAGTTTCCCTTCACTGTCTGGTGACAGAGAAAAGGATAACTACCGACGCTCCTCCTAACGATGGTGATCAGTGGAATGATATTCATCATTGCGTGACAAAGAAGATTGACAAAAATGAATGGGATTGGCGTTTTGAAACAGCCAAGTCAATACTTTGCAGTGGTTACGCAGATACTACCGGATATTATCTGGGAGATGTTCTTGGAGGCAAATATGTGTAGTCATTAATCACAAGGAGTTCCGGGACCGTCTGGATCGCAAGCTTTAAAGGCTGAGATCTTTTCGGTTCCGGCTCTTTTATCATCGGCAATATGATAGAGAAAGCAGTATTTTCGTATTTCAATCCGGAGGACAATTTTATAGACAAGTGTGGGTTTTCAACATACCCTGATTTCTTATACACCACCGCCCTATCCGTCCTCTGTGCATCCAGACTTTTTAAAGAAGTGGAGATGGTCAGCAATGATTGGGCAATTGACATGTTCAAAAAGATCGGCCTGCCGGTCACATCCTATTCCAATAAGCTTAACGAGATGAGCCAGGTGTCCAGATTTTTCTGGGCCTATGGAAAACTCCTGGCTTATAGCGAGCAAAAGGTTCCTTTCATTCATCTTGATAATGACGTCTTCCTTTGGGAAAAACTACCAAAGCGGATCCTTAAAGCAGAACTTTGTTTCCAAAGCCATGAACCTTTTAACCTAAAGGGATATGGTTATTATGATCTGTTAAAGCCTTGCTGGAATGATCAGCCAGTCAGACCACAGAAGATTGTGGACAATGAAGTAACGGATTTCGCCTACAATTGTGGAATATGTGGAGGCCACCGGTTAGAGTTTTTTGAAGAATGGCGTGAGTGTTCGGCTGAATATATCTTTGCCGAAGCTAACCAGGAGAACTTCTTTAGGAAATATGCCAAACTGATGATTCATCAGAACCTTTTCCATGAACAATATTTTGCCGCAGCCCTCATTAAGATGCATAAGATCCGTGGTTATGTGACGGTTATTGATCCTGATGTGACCAAGATCCCGGACATGCTCAAATACACTCATCTATGGGGAACTACAAAGAAAGATTTCGGCATGATGAGGCGTGTTAATATGCGACTTCAGATTGAGGATCCCGATCTACATGCGCGAGTAGCCAAGTTCATCAAAAAGAATAAGATATAGCACTGTGACGCTAACAAAATTGAGAATATAAACGAGGTACGCCCCAGAGGAAGGTCCGCCAGGAAAACCTTCGTCACAGCTCTGGGGTTGTACTTCACCATAAACTGTGACTTATGGAAGGATGGATTAAATTACACCGTAAAATTTTAGGATGGGAATGGTTTAAAGATGATAACACATTCCGGGTATTTATGTACCTTTTGCTATCGGCAAATCATAAGGATAAAAAATGGAAAGGCATTGACGTAAAGCGAGGCCAGGTCATCACCGGAAGAGTTGCGATTTCTGAAAGCCTCAATATATCGGAGAGAGCGACACGTACTTGTTTAAATCGTCTAAAAACGACCAGCGAAATAGCCATCAAAACGACCAACAGATTTAGTATAGTAACTATTTGTAAATATGAACTATATCAAATATCTGAAAATGGAAACGACCAGCCAAACGACCAGCCAGCGGTCCAACAAACGACCAGCAAACGACCAGCTACCGACCACAACCAAGAAGGTAAAGAAGAGAAGAAGGAAGAGAATATAAGAATTAAGAAAGCTGAAATTTTGAAAAAAAGAATTGAGGAAGATAATTTGAAAAGGGAGGAAGAGACAGAAATGTTTATTCAAAACCTTATGCAAGGTAATTTAGATTAACACCTATGAAAAAATATAATGAACCGGAAAAAAGATTTACCTTTGGCATTGATACCGATGCCGACGGTAATCTGCTTTCTTGTTCATAGCAAGAGAAGGGTCCCCTCCAGAAATGTTGGGGACCTTGTATTTGAAAAAAAGATGTAATTTTGAATAAACTTAAAAATTTAAAATCATGGCAACAAAAAAGAAAGTTGAAGAAAAAGAAAAGGCCCCCGAAAAATTAACCTGGGAAGAAATTGAAAGTACGGCTCAGTTGTGCCGGGCAAAGATGAACAATCCTAAAAAAGCTTTACAGGAAGAAGGCCGGCAGGAATTAATGGAAATGCATGTGAGGTTGAAAGCACAGAAATCAGAACCGGATCCATCCTGGGGAAAATGAAAATGATACTGTCGGCAATCAAACTTATCCTTGACTGGATAAGGAAATGGTTTTGGCTAAAACCAGTAACGCCACAGCCAGAAGATAAGCTTCGCTTAAAGGCGCAAGAGTTAAATTTAAAAAATGCCTACACCGTAATAACGTATAAAGGGCAGCGAATAAATCTTGATAAGCAACAACTGACAGCTTTTCATAACATGAACAGGAAAGCAAAAAGACAGGTGCTTGAATATTGGCGAAATATGGAAAAGAAAGGCCATGTTCGTTTTATTACCATCAACGATCAGTTAGTTGCAGTAAAAAATAAAGACTATGAATCCAAAGCGGACATTCGGCAACCACATTCTAATTAAATTAGATCCAGAGAATAATTTCTTCAAACTTCAAAACGGAACAACCCTTTATATTGATACTTCTTTTGAACCGGAGAAACATGCAACGGTAACTGGAGAAGTATTTGGCGTTCCATCCCGGCTAACATATACGGGAAAACCTAATATCGGCATGCCCTGGAAAACTCCAATGGAGATTATGTGCGGAGACAGGGCGGTTATTTATTACCTGTCAGTAGTAAATGCTTTCCGAAAAGAGATGTTCAAAGCCATTATTGAGGGTGAGGACAAATATGTATTGATCCAATATCAAAATATTTTCGCAATAGTCCGTTATGGGAAAATAATACCTGTCAATGGTTACTGTCTCGTTGAGCCAATTGAAAATCCCGAATGGATCGCGCTACAGGAACGCATGGCAAAAAGTAATCTGGTCCCGGTAAATCCAAAAGAGAAATCAGTTACCTCTGTCGTTTATGGAAAAGTTCGGTATTGTGGAATACCTAATGAAGAATATGTAGATAAACATACCGATTCGGGAGTAGATGTTAAGCCAGGGGATATTGTTGTGATGAAAAGGATCTCTGATCTTCCTCTTGAATATGATCTTCATGCAAAGATAGATTCGGGGAAAAAATATTGGAGGGTGCAAAGAAGAAATATACTCGGGGTTTATGAAAAGCCAGTTTAACGAAAAGGAATTTTCCCAGATGATGTATAATCCCATGCGAATACCAAGTGGGGAGAGTGTCTTGAAATTTTATAAAGATCTGGGAAAGGTACGCGCATTTAAACTGGATCCGGGAGAGGGAATAAACAACGACATGCTGTTGCAGTATATCTTCTGCATGTATGATAAAAATTCTCCATACAGGAAAAAATTCTCCGATGTTCTTAAGCGAAAAATAGAGATTGCCCATGATGTAGGCTTTCAGGATATTGGTGGAGGTATCTTTGAATCACCAATAGAAGATTTCCTAAAAGGAAAGAACAGGGTAGTAAATTCCAAGATCGTTGAGTATGTGCGGATGCATAGAAACTTCAAATATGCATTTCTCGTCAGTATTGAGGCCAGTTATTATAACATCATGGTTGACATCATGGGTGGCGCCACCAAGCAGATCGGAGATGCCCGGAGCATCCAGACGGAATTGGAAGATACCCTGATGGAGATCCTTAACCAGGACAACAACCCCTATCTGAAAGACGAGATCCTGCGGTATATGGAAGATGAACGGTTGCAGCTCCGTCCAGAAGATATTGCGAAAAAACTCCAGTCAGGCGAAGCACCTATTTCAATAAAAGAGATATGATAAAAGGATTCTGGCATATTTACATGATAAATAACTGGAAAGCTATTATGAGAGAACAATTGCGTATTCTCATAGATTCAGGATTATATGATGCCAGCTTTGAAATATCTATTGGATGCCTGGGTAGTGCCAATAACCTGTTATTGCTTGAACAGGAGATAATGAAATTCTATAAACTCCATATAAAATATTACTCAACAAAACCACATGAATACGAATTTCCGACACTCCAGCTTATTGAGGAAGATAATTCAGATTATATCGGATATTATTTTCATACAAAAGGAGTAACCCGGCCAACAGATACAATGCAACCAAAGGAGCGCCAATTTTTAAATGATATGATTTTGGGCCACTGGAGACACCATGTCTTTTTGATAGATACCGGTTATGATATTTCATCCATGAATTATTTAACTGTGCCGAACAGGTTTTCCGGAAACTACTTTTGGTTTTCCCGAGAAAGAATTGTCCGGCTCCCAAGTATTAAAACAGTTGACCATAGCGACAGGTATAATGCGGAAAAATGGATTTACATGAAAAAAGATAAGTTATGAAGATAGATGTTTGTCCTATATCGGGAAGTGATCATGGAATAGAGTATCTCAATCTGGGGAAAGTTCCATTGGTAAATAATCTTTGCAAAACAAGAAAAGAATCCCTGGACTGTAAGAAATTTCCATTGGCAATACAGTTTTTTCCCGAAAGCAAATTAACCTGCCTGACGGAATTTGTTGAAAAAGACAATCTGTTTCTAAACTACCTGTACCGATCCGGGGTAAACAAACCATACCTAGACCATTGCGCCAACATGTATGATTATCTTTCAAAATACATAAGTTTTAATGCCGGGGATCTGGTGGTGGATATTGGAGGAAATGATGGAAGCTTGCTTGTGGAGTTTAGGAAAGAGAACAGATCTTTGTATTATGTCAATGTGGATTGTAGTAAAAGCTTTGTAGAAATAAATCAGAATCTCGGGATCCAGTACATCAATGAATATTTTGACGAAAGTATGCGCCTGCCATATAAGGCAAAGTTAATAACCTCAACCAATGTGTTCCAGCATACAGAACCGATCAGGTCATTCGTAAAAGGGATACAGAGGAATCTTTCCAACGAAGGAGTGTGGTGCCTGGAGTTTCCATATATCCTCACAACTTTAGCAAACGATAATTACGACCAGGTATATCACGAGCATGTTTACTACTACTGTCTGCAAAACATATTGGATCTTCTGTCGCAAGAAGGATTAAAAATTATTAATGTTTCATATCACGATATGCATGCCGGCACATTAAGAGTGCTAAGTGCAAAGAAATCATCCCGCAGACATCCAGACGATACTATTCAGACTTTTATAAACCTAGAAAAAACTCTTACGGAAGAGTATTGTAGGAAATGGGGAAGGAGAACACATGAGAAGATCCATGGTTTTAAGAATTTTATCACAGACATTCTTTCAAAAGGAAAGACTATTGCCTGCTTTGGTGCTGCAGCCAAGGGATGTGTTTTCCTCAACACTTGCGGAATAGATCATACTATGATCAAATTCATCATTGACGATACTCCATTTAAACAGGGGAAGTTTGTTCCGGGAACTGGCATTGAGGTGGTCAGCAGATCCGTTTTAAAGGACAACCATATTGACTACATCCTTATCCTGGCACATAATTTCAAAGATTTTATCATAAATTCGCTAAAAGACGAGTATAGCGGTAAATACATTGTAATGTTCCCAGATATAAGAGTTTTATGAACAACATCGTAGGTAATTTTGGATTTATATCAGATATGTTTAGTACAATGGGAGGATGGACTACCCAATTTGAAGTTGACGGAGTATTGATCGGAGGTAATGCTATTCTTTCAAAAGATCCACGCATGATCTGGCACATGGAAAAAATTGGAGGAGTTAAAGGAAAGAAGATCCTTGAACTTGGTCCGCTGGAGGGAGGCCATACAAAGATGATGATTGAGGCCGGGGCAAAGAAAGTTGTAGCTATTGAAGGATTGTCGGATTGTTTTCTCAGATGCCTCATCGTTAAAGAAGCATTTAACTTAAAAAATGCGGAGTTCTGGTTTGCAGATTTTTGTAAAGTGATTCCGGAAGAATTTTTACCCCATAAATTTGATGCCGTATTAGCCGCCGGAGTATTATATCATCAGAAAAATCCCGCCCAACTCATCCATAACCTTGCATGTATTACTGACACAGTAATGGTCTGGAGCCAGGTCGCCAGCGACACCCAGCCGGGAGGTAGGACCGCATTTATCCAGGTAAGAGATCACGATAATGCCTATTATGGAAAATGGAATAACTATGGAGGCTCACGAATGATCTCCGAAAGTTATTGTGGAGGATTGAACGATGAGGCGTTCTGGATGTTTCCTGAAGAAATGAGGCAATGTTTTAAAGACGCGGGGTTTGTAAATATCATTGAAACGCCCAGCGGTCCTACTCTGCATGGGGATTGTTTATTATTTGTTGCAAGTAAATAGAGATTATGAAGAAAATAATAATTGCCTATCACGCCTACCTTTTTGGAAACTCTTACATGGATATGATTGTTTCTCAGTTAAGAGCAATCAATAATGCCAAATGGAAAAGTAAAGGCACCGAAATTGAGGATCTCATGGATTATGAACACAACATCCTGCATTATGCCGACAAACTCTATATCGGGATTGTTGATTCTGAAAATAAAAATCCTCGTCATGGAGTTGAATGGCTCACCAACTGGTTTAAAAATAAATCCAGCAAAATAATTGATGGTGTTAAAAATGACAAGATTGAGATAGTTGTTTATCCAACCAATAATGAAGAGACTGATACATTGAGATGGGTTCGTGATTATGCCAGAGATAATCCCGGAGATTATGTTCTGTATTTTCACACAAAAGGAATAACTCAATATTCCGAAGCAACTGAATCATGGAGGCTTTATATGCAATATTTTGTTGTAGATAGGTGGAAAGACTGCATTGCAAAACTGGAAGAGGGGTTTGATTGCTGTGGCGTTATGTGGAATAAAGAAACCCCCTTGGGATACTGGCCCCATTTCTCCGGCAACTTTTGGTGGGCAACAACGGATTATATCAATACCTTGGATCACTCGTATCTTGATCATCCCTGGAGGTACATGAGAGAGTTCTGGATCGGATCCAATCCCAACGTAAAGGCATGTGAACTTCATAACTCCGGCTATAATACTACAGAAAGGCTTGAATCCCATCGCGGACACTACGATATTGTTTATGATCCATCTAATTATAAAAAATAATGCTACATATTATCTGTACTGTCTTTGAAAGGACAGAACCAATAAAAATATTGGTAAGCAGTTTTATTCTTCAAACAAACCCTGACTGGAACCTTACAATAGTACATGATGGTCCTGCGCCAGAAGTTATGAAAGAATATTTGAAACAATATGAATCAGATGAGAGAATAAAATTCATTGAGACAGAAAAAGTATCTGGATATTATGGACATCCAAACAGAAGAATGTTACTGAAAACTATGACTTATAGCCATCAGGATTTTATTCTAATCACTAATGACGATAACTACTATGTACCTAAATTTATTGAATACATGATTAATGCCGCATCTACCAGGGTGAACAAAGTAGGTATGGTTTATTGTGATACTGTTCATTCTTATCTGGATTATAATGTTTTAAAAACACAGCTTCGCATAGATTATATTGATATGGGATCTTTCATTGTCCGGGCCGATATAGCCAAAAGGGTTGGTTTTAATCATATCAATTTTGCAGCAGATGGTCATTTTGCAATTGAATGTGTGCAGTATTGTACAAAATTGAAACTACAGATCAAATATGTAGCCAAACCTTTGTTTATTCACAATTAACCATGAATCCCCTTTATCTCCTAAAACGATATGGCAAAGAGGTTGATCCAAATATTTTGGCTCAATATGAGGAAGCGCCACGTTTTATTTGGGTAAATACAGGTGATAAAGATCTGATCCCGGTACAAATTGATCTACCCGAGCCTCCGGAGTACCACACTATTGATGGATTTGGATTGCCGGCCCGAGAACAGAAATTTCAAGTGCCGAAGCTTCCAAAAAGACTAAAGGAACTACAATCAAAATATGAAACACTTGATGAGATCTGGCAAGAACTGGAGGACCATAGGGATATTTACGATCAGGAGATAAGTTTTATAAAAAAGATGTGGTATTACCGGTTAAACGGATACTGGTTTTACAACAACGGAGTGCCAACCTATATTGACGGATGGCACTTTTTTTATTGCGGATGGTGGCATATTGACGTAGGACTGCCAAAGTATAGGGATCGTGATCGGAGGTTCTTTCTCTTTGCAAGAAAGATTTATACCGAAACAAAGTCTCCCAGATGTGATGCCAAAGGTTTTGCAATAAAAAACAACGCAGGCGAATATGAATGGATTGAGTTTGGCAAACGATTATTTTACGGATTTAATTATCCCAAACATAGGCGCGAGGGTGCGACGTATAAGGCCGAGTGTATCAACTACGAGATCATAAGCAGAACCCTTGGTGCCTGGGGAGGCATACAGTCTATGAACGATGTGCAATCCCGCAAATGTTTCTTGCGTCACCTTGTAGGACCGTGGAAAAAGCTTCCATTCTTTTTTAAACCTAACTATGAAGGATCCACTTCACCCAAAACAGAACTTTCATTCAGTCCTCCGGCAAAAAGGCTATCATCCAGAGGGGCATTATCAACATCAGAACTAGGATTGGAATCGGGAATCAACTATGAGATGGCCGATCCGTCTGCCTATGATGGTGATAAGCTTTATTTCCACCATGACGATGAGGTAGGGAAACTAAAGAAGGGACTTTCGTGTTGGGATCGGCATACAGTAGTAAAAGAGTGCCTTGTCATGGGATCGGAGATCATAGGCTATACCGTAAAGACATCAACGGTTGGAGAGATGGAGAGAGGAGGGGGCCGGTTATTCAAACATCAGTGCATGATGAGTGATTACTACCAGCGTACACCTAACGGACAGACGAGATCCGGGCTGGCAGTCTTGTTTATACCTGCAGATGATGGTTTGCAGGGATTTATTGACGAGTATGGCATGAGTGTAATAGATACTCCCACCAAAGAGCAGGCAGCATTTATTGGAAGCAGGATTGGAGCCAAGGAATATCTTCTAAACAGACGGAAAGGATATATTGATGCCGGAGATCAGGAAGGATTATCGGAAGAGATAAGATTATATCCCATAAGGTTTGCCGAATGTTTCAGAACGGCAGCCAGGTCATCGGGATTTAACATGAATAAACTGGAATCATATATTGACGAATTATCCTTTAGCAAAGATCTTACGGTACGAGGCAACTTTGTATGGAAAGACAATAAGAAAGATGGAGAGGTTCTGTTTGTAGAA
>Ga0208980_10001695_pt1 | contig 13398 bp, 9 predicted proteins | sample WetSurMetagenome_3_FD_187993 | JGI IMG/M metagenome (GOLD analysis project Ga0208980, IMG submission 187993) | Wetland microbial communities from Twitchell Island in the Sacramento Delta, sample from surface sediment Aug2011 Site A1 Bulk (version 2) | ecosystem: Environmental > Aquatic > Marine...
GATTTAAGAAATCTATATTTAACCCCCCGTAGGTATGAATATTGCATCTAATGCTTGTAACTTATACTCATAACGATGTGTTTATGGATTGAATTGGTAAATCAGATGATTAATAATTCTATCTCAGCATGGGTAATTCAATGAAAACATCCTTAATAGCCTTTGTAATCATGATCGTTATCATCTTGTTTGCGGGAAATATTCCAGAGCAGATATCCTCAGCTGAAGTCAATATTACCGGAAGACGAGATAATATCGTGCTCGCAGCACCAGGTGATACTCCAACGCCAATCCTCTCGCAACTCCTTGTACCCAGCTCAGACCCGCCATTGCCAACCAATCCTGACCAGCGACTAGAATCCACATCTGACCAGGCAGATCTGCTTCCATCAGCTCAGGAAGACTTGACGATATCTGACCAAGGTCTGATTCCATCTGACCAGGTAAGCCTAAGCACATCTGATCAAGAAAATCGTATTATACCTGTCCAAGAAGGTGGAGCCACATCTGAGCAAGAAACACGAACGAATTTTGGTCAGATAGTACGTAACGCGATTGGCCAGGCATTAAGAATCAAAACAGACGATTCAATCCAAACTGAATCAGACCAAGGAATACGAGCCTTATCCGATAATGCATTTCAGCCAACCTCAAACACTTATTTTGTTTTCGCACCGACTATAATGAGTGCTCCTCCACCCCCGCCTCCACCTCCCCCCGAGATTCACTTCACAGATGATGAAGGACGGTCATGGAATGATTATGCTGGACCGAGTATCTGGCCGGATATGCAAGCCTACGCACCGGTGGGCATCCTCTCCCATCCAGAGGATCAGATCAACATCTTGCTTTTAGGATCCGATAAACGGCCCAATGATGGCGGTTTTCGCACAGATACGATCCAGCTATTAACAATAAATCCTTCGGCAGGCACGGTAAAGCTGACATCATTCCCAAGGGACTTGTATGTAAACATCCCGGGATATACAGTTCAGCGGATTAATACTGCATTTGGTTGGGGTGGTTTCGATGCACTGGCTGACACAATGGAGTATAACTTCGGGGTCAGGCCAGAGCATTATGTTCTGATCAACTTCGATGCATTTATGGATGGAATTAATTCATTAGGAGGTGTTTTGGTTGATGTTGGGCGTGATTTTTGTGACCACCGGGATGCATTTGGGCAATTTTGTGTGTCACAAGGTGACTATTGGATGAATGGCAAGACAGCGTTGTGGTATGTACGCAGCCGGTACTCGACCAGTGATCTCGATCGAGGTAGGCGACAACAGGAAGTTCTAGAAGGAGTGTTTAACCAACTGATCAGTATTAACGGACTGAGTCGAATACCAGAGCTCTATGATATCTATAAAAAGAATGTAGAAACAAATATTGATTTGAATTTGATCACTGACTTACTTCCGGTCGCCCTCCAGCTGGCAGAATCGCGAGACATTAACAATTATTCAATTGGGAGGGGACAGGTGTATGACTGGATAAATTATAGCGGAGCCATGGTCCTGGTTCCCGTTCGCGAATCTGTCTTGGAGGTGATGCGTGAGGTAATCAGCGAGCCTTAGAGGTTTTATTAATTGGTCCAATGAATCGGGAGATATCGGTATGACATTAGAGGGAAAAGGATTTTTCACCTGGAAGATTCCCAATTGCGAACACGGGGATGCGAAGCAGATAGCAGTAAATGCCAAAGCAGCTGGACTGAGCCATCTGGTCTTAAAGGTCGCTGATGGGACCATGATCTATAATGGCACCTGGGGTGATCCAACCGACTATACAACACCCGTTGTAAACGCATTACGTGAAGAAGGAATCAAGGTGTGGGGATGGCATTATATTTATGGAGATTATCCTAATGGGGAAGCCAATGTGGCAATAGCCAGATCACGGCAATATGATCTGGATGGGTATGTAATCGATGTGGAAAAGGAATATAAAGAAAGCGGTAAAAGAGCAGCTGCAAAAAAATTTATTACCCAGGTTCGAACAGCCTGTCCGAATTTGACCATCGCCCTTAGCTCATACCGGTTTCCTTCTCTCCATCCACAGGTGCCTTGGGCAGAATTCATGGATCAATGCGATCTAAACATGCCCCAGGTATACTGGATGAAATCACATAATCCTGGAGAACAATTGGAGAGGTGCTTGAAAGAGTTTCAGACCAAGAATCCATCCCTTCCGGTCATACCCACTGGGGCAGCCTTCCGAGAATTTGGTTGGAAACCTACGGATGCTGAGGTACTTGAGTTTTGTAACAAAGCCAAAGAACTGAATATGAACGCAATCAACTTTTGGGAATGGTCGGATGCGCGTTCGGGGAATGTACCCGGTGTTTGGGATACAATCCAAAATTTTAATTTGTCTGAAAAGGAATCTCCGAAAGATATTTGTGTAGAGCTGATTGATTCTATGAACCGATATGACATTGATGCAATTTTAAAATTGTACACATTACCTGCAGTCCATATCAGTTCCTATCGCTCAACCCAGGGCTTGGAAAACCTTCGCGCCTGGTATACACAATTGTTCAATCAGATCCTGCCAAAGAGCAAGTTTAAATTAGGAAACTATAGTGGTCGGGGAAACGCACGACATTTTACCTGGTCAGCTTCATCTACCGAGGGTTCTATCCGCAATGGTAACGACACCCTTGGTATTTCGCATGGTAAAATTAATTATCACTACTCATTTTTCACCGTCACGAAATAAACGGAACATCAAGCTATTATTAGTAGTTTTATTGCTGTGTTGCTGGCTGATCGCCTGCAGTAAACCTACCTCACTGTTCCCTACTCCTGTTTTTACACCTTTACCCAGTAAAACGGTTGCTGTTAAGCGAACACCTACAAATACTCAACCCCCAACATCAACCATTACAACTATACCAAGCGCTACAGCAACCCAAACACACACACCCACTGCTTCAGCGACGCTGGTACCATTGGAAGAATTCACAACTCGCTTATTGCGGGAGGGGGTTCTACCAGTAAGCTATTTTAAAGACCAGTGTGCATATTTACAAATGCGCTGGTCGAAGGATGGAAGCGTGCCTGGCACTGTTGTGGTGCCAATCATGTTCCACAGTATTGTCCAAAACGGTACCCGAATTAATGATCCGAAGGATATCTCTGCAGAAGATTTTCTCACCTTTGTTAACTATGCCAAATCCCTGGGCTTTGAGACGATCACCTCTGGTGAGCTGCTTAGATTTATGACTGATAATGAGAGAATACCTGCTCGATCAATGATGATCATCGTGGATGATCGTAGGCCTGGCTTGATCCGCGAATGGTTAATGCCGGTATTGGAGCAGAATGAATGGACAGTTACTTCAGCATATATCGCTGATCCAGATAGCCTCCAATGGGCATGGGATTTAATGGACCAGCTATTTTCATCAGGTCGCATGGATGTGCAATCGCATGGCTATACTGGACAGTTATACATCGTCCCTGAGACATCTGAGGAGCAAATAAAAAATGAAATCTGGAATTCCACTCCTGTTTTGGAGGAGCATTTTGGTACCCGACCGATTGCTTTTATGTGGCCAGGTGGGAATTTCACCCCCCTCAGCGTACAGATTGCCCGTGAGGGTGGATATGAGCTGGGCTTCAGCGCTTATTCACGCGGCCCGCTGATGTTTAATTGGGTGCCACTCGGGGAAGAGGAACGGGCGGTGTATGATCCGCTTATGGTTCTACCACGCGCCTGGAGCAGTGCAGTGAATGTCAACCTGGATGAAGCTGTTAAAATCAGCGAACAGGCGACAGCATACGCAGATGAAAATTTTCAGATCGAAGCTGACTGGTATAGGACATACTGCGGGGGGGAGATTGGTCGAACACCTTAGGCAATAGAGTAATACGAATAGTTAATTACAAAGCTCTCAAACGACATTCTGGAATTATTATTTAATTAATCCAGGTTGACCAAAGGAAACTAAAGAATAGCAGCCAGGACTAAAAGGCTGACTTTCAGGTCGGATCCGGGGATGTTGGTCTGCCTGCTGTAATCCGAACAAGACCAATAAATTTCTGAAACATTTACCAATAGCTTGCGTGTTTAGAAAGAGATACAATTGGAGACATCTATGCCTGAAAAACAATTTAAGGCTCTCCGGAAGTTCAACCGCAACATTTTAAATCCGATAACGATATCCCTTATTGCGGGTAGGTTTTCTTTTTGTTCACTCATCTATCACATCGGTAGACTCACAGGCAAAGAATATACCACCCCTGTCAAGGCTGTAATCAAGGATGGGTACATTTATATTCCTTTAACCTATGGACCAGATACTGATTGGTGTCTCAATGTACGAGCTGCCGGACGATGTCGGGTCAAAATCGAGGGGAAGGTCTATTCTACCAGCAATCCTGATTTTGTTGATGCGACATTGGCTGCTGCAGCATTTCCAAACAACTTTCAGGCACGCATAAAGTTAAATCAATTCCTTCGGTTAACCATAAAAGCGGAATCCTAGACGCTTTCATCTAAATCTCCTTATCTCTCTATCTCCAGGTAGCATTTCTGATTAATAAGAGTATTTCATTTTCAATCAGCATTCTGGTTATAGAGTTCGTTTTTCCTATTTTTCATTCGATCCTGGCTTCGGTTTCACGATTCGCCGAGGGGAAGAAGATTTTGCTTTTTTTGGTTTCCAGGAAGGTGGAAGAATTACCACTGTAGGAGCAGTTGCGGACTTAATCGTAAGCTTTTTCTTGCGTGGTTTCCGGCTGGTGGTTTTTTTTACTGCCGTTTTTGCTGATGGAACATTTCTCGGTTTAGCTTGGCCCACGTTGGTTTTAATAACTTTGGGAGAGCCTTGCCCTACAACTTTGGTAGCAGGCTTCTTCCGTGTTGTTGTCGTTGATCCACGAATGGCTTTTGTTTTCCCGGTTTTCGTAGCGGGTCTTTTTTTGATTAGCGACGGAGCTTTTACTTCAGATTTTGCCTTGGTGGTTTTCGCGCTGGTTATCGGTCTCTGTGCTGTGGTGGTCTTGGGTGCAGCTGGTCGACCTCTTTTTGGGGCTGGAGTCTTTTCTGTTCTCGCATCCTTTTTATCTATCAATGATGCTTGAACTGCTTTAGCTGAAGTTTTCGTTTTCCTGGTCGTACCCGCTCTGGCTGTTTTCGGTCGGCTAGCTTTGGTGGTCGGCGATGCTTTCCTGGCCATCACCGCATTGGTGGTTAATGCAGCCTGAACAGCCTTCGTTGTCCTGGTTTTGCGGGGGAGTTGCTTGGTTTTTTTACTGGTTTCAGCACGTGGCTTACCAGTTTTTATTTTTGCATTTGATGATGTTTTCTTAACGACTGGCTCCATCATTCCAAAGCTAAGCTGTTCTACTTCGAGAAGCTGAGGTTCTTCCAGCTCCTCAGGAACTTCAGGCTCCTTATCAGTCGTAGTTTTCTCTCCAGCCACAGCGCGTGGCACCACCCAGGAAACGCTGAGACCCATCACCTGGTGCCCTGGTTTCAGCTCGATGATGGGCTTTCCAGAGGCAGCGCGGGTTTGAAGGGGAGCATCATCCAGACGAATGGCTTTTGGGGAGTGCTTATCGATAATGATGGCGACGCGTGTGTTTGGTTTTCCAGCTGCGATCCCTACAAGGTGAGAGGTACGAGGCAATTTCCAGGCGATCACACCCTGACCATAACGCCCCTGGCGAGGGAATTGATCAACTGCCACCCGTTTTCCCTTCCCGTCGGAAGCGAGGAGCAGGATATCTCCCCGCCGGGGAATGAGCTCCATGCCAATGACGATGTTGCGTGCTCCCAACTTAATTCCACTAACACCAGCTGCCACCAGGCCCATCGGGCGTACTTCATCTTCAGGAAAACGAATCGCCATACCATCCGTAGTGACCAGAAGGATTTCGGCTCTTCCATCTGTCAGGCGGGTCCATCCAAGTTTATCTTCATCGTTTACTTTAACCAACGTGAAGCTATTCCCGGTGGGACCAGGAAGATCCTCCAAGGCCGTCTTCTTTAGTACGCCTTGCTGTGTGGCATTAAAAACAAACCAACCTTCAAGGCGTTCTTCCTTGGGTGGCAAAGTGAACAGGGATGCCAGGCTGGCGTCTTCCGATAAAGCAGAGACTTTATAAACAGGCGTACCATCCTGGGGATTTTCAGCTACCGGTAGGGTTTGAACTGGTATACCAGCAGCATCACCTTTCTCAGAGACAAGGAACAATGTGTCTCGGGTGTTTACCTGCAACAGGAAGCGCGGCGCTATTGAGCCACTGATACGAGGAGGTTTCTCGTCGAGAGTGCGTGAGACCAAACCATCGCTGGTGGCGGAGACCCACACAGTTTGCTCCGGCAGCAAATCGGTGGCGGTGAGCACGGGTAGGACGGATTTGGCACCCGCACCCAGTCGGGTGATCTGTGTACGACGCCGGTCACTAAAGGCTTCTTTTACCTGGCGAAGCTCAGTTGCCACCGTTTGTCGGAGCTTTAAAGGAGAGTGTAGTAACGCCTCAAGGGTTTTGATCTGTGCCACAACTTCCTTATATTCGTCCTCGATCTTTTTACGTTCCAGGGCGGCCAGACGGCGTAATTGCATATCCAAAATCGCCTGGGCTTGAATATCTGACAGGCGATAGCGCTTCATCAGACGGTCACGGGCGATATCCGCATCCGGTGATTTCTTGATCAGCTCAATGATTTCGTCCAGATGTTTGAGCGCCACTCGAAGACCTTCCAGGATATGGGCGCGTTGACGAGCTTTATCCAACTCGAATTCGGCGCGCCTGCGGATGACTATCAGGCGATGGTCCAAATACACACGCAAAGCCTGTTTGAGTGAAAGCATGCGTGGCTCTCCATCGACAAGTGCGAGCATGATGATGCCAAAGGTGGAGCGCATGGGTGTGTTCTTGTATAAATCTTGAAGTACCTTTTCCGGATCGGCAGTACGGGAAAGCTCGATCACGATACGTAGCCCATGCCGGTCGGATTCGTCCCGTAAGTCGGTAATACCCTCCAGGCGCCCCTCACGGGCAAGCTCGGCAATACGCTCAATGAGGGATGACTTATTGGTCATGTAGGGAAGCTCAGTGACGATTATTCGGTTTCGCCCACGGCTGATCTCCTCAATATGGCAGCGTGACTGCACAGTCACCCGTCCGCGACCGGTCCCATAAGCTGCTGTTAAATCTTCTTCATGTGTATCCTGGACAATGAGACCACCTGTTGGGAAATCTGGTCCTTGGATGAAACGCATTAAATTTTCAATATTGACGTCATCCAAACGTTCCCAATTTTCCAACATATAAATGAGGGCATCCACCACTTCGCCCAGGTTGTGGGGAGGTATATTCGTGGACATCCCTACTGCGATACCCGTGGCACCGTTCACCAACAGATTGGGTATGGCAGCGGGGAGCACGTCCGGCTCTTGCAGGCTACCATCAAAATTGTCTGAGAAATGAACTGTATCCTTACGGATGTCTGCCAGAAGCTGCATGGCAGGAGCGGTCAGGCGTGCTTCGGTGTAGCGCATTGCGGCTGGTGGATCACCGTCCACGCTGCCGAAGTTGCCCTGTCCTTCAACTAACAAGCAGCGCATGGAGAAATCCTGCGCCATACGGGCCATGGATTCATAAACAGCCATGTCGCCATGTGGGTGGTATTTACCCAAAACCTCACCCACAATACGAGCGGATTTCTTGTAAGCAGCATCAGGACGCAAACTCATATCGAACATGGCGTAAAGAATCCGCCGGTGAACGGGCTTGAGACCGTCACGTGCGTCTGGCAGGGCACGTGCAACGATCACGCTCATGGCATAGTCCATATATGCCTGCTGCATGGTTTGGTCAATATCGATTGAACGGACGAGACCGACTTCCATAGTAGCTCCAGAAAAATAAGAAATTTGTACTAATCTATTCGTGATTAGTATTCAGGCGTTCATGTAATCCCAATATATGATTGGGTAGCGTGTGAGTGTTGATCAAGTCATTGTCAACGGTATATTACGGGCAAATAAGGGAAACGTCAAGCAAATTGAGTTTGATAATAATAAAGTATCATTACCAGGGTATAACGGTCGGGATGATTCGTCCACCGGTTATAAATTCAGATATTCTCCCTAGCTCAACAACAGTTTAAATCAGGCTCAAAAACTGTCATCATAATCAGGATCCCCCGGCTATTTGTCAGACAGCACACATCAAAAACTAGTGGCGTTGTGTGCGGATAGAACCATACGGCTCAACCTTGTTTGGATATATTGTTATTAGTTAACTATAAATTATGTATAAGTTTTAAAGGTCTAAATTTATACCGGCTCGAATTTGGCGGTGAAGTGGCGTAAGAATTTTGGGGCATAAGTGAATTTATATCCATGCAGCTTTTCTTTATTTTGGGCGATTTCAGCAAGAATTTGTACGACATAATCCAGGTGTGCCTGGGTATAAACACGTCGTGGGATTGCCAAGCGTACAAGCTCGAGACTCGGGTGTATCATTTTACCGGTGATTGGATCCGGGTGAGCGAACATGACCGAGCCGATCTCACTTGTACGGATAGCCCCTGAACGATATAACTCAATGGATAAAGCCAAGCCGGGAAATTGTGGTGGGGGAATGTGCGGAAGGAAACTCCCGGCATCCAGGTAAACCGCATGGCCACCTGGTGGCTCAACGATGGGTATCCCAACTTCTTTAAGCCGTTCTGCTAGGTAAGCGGTCTGACCCAGCCGATAGGCGAGGTAATTTTCATCCAATCCCTCCCACAGACCAGTAGCAATTGCGTCCAGGTCGCGCCCTGCCAGACCGCCATAAGTGGGGAAACCCTCGCGCATGATCAGCTCGTTACAGGCTTGTTGGAAGAGATCTTCATCGTTCATACACAGGAAACCGCCGATGTTGACGATGGCATCCTTCTTAGCACTCATTGTGCAACCATCGGCTAGAGCAAACATTTCGCGGGCGATTTCCAGGGTGGATTTTTGAGCATACCCTGGTTCACGCATCTTAATGAAATAGGCATTCTCAGCGAAACGACAGGCGTCGATGTAGAATGGGATGCCGAATTCGCGGTAGGTTGCTGAAACCTGTCGTAAGTTTTCCATCGAAACAGGCTGGCCTCCACCAGCATTGTTTGTGATGGTGATCATGCCCAGTGGGATATTCTCAGTGCCCACCTTCTGGATGAATTCACGGAGCTTGCGGATATCCATGTTTCCTTTAAATGGCAAGATCATGGTGGGATGATTGGCTTCATCGATAATCAGATTGATGGGTTGTCCACCCCGTCCACGGATATTGGCTTCCGTGGTATCAAAGTGCATGTTTGATGGAATCAGCTTATCTTTCCCGACTAATAAGGCGCAGAGAATATTTTCAGCCGCCCGACCCTGATGCGTGGGAACGAAATAGCGAAAGCCAAATATCTGCTTGATAGCTTCGGAAAGCCGGAAGAAAGAACGCGCCCCAGCGTAAGATTCATCTCCTTTCATTATTGCAGCCCATTGATCCTGGCTCATGGCACCTGTGCCAGAATCAGTAAGCAGGTCTATAAAAATATCTTCTGCTTTAAGGCTAAATACATTGAAACCAGCTGCATATAAAGCTTGTTCGCGTTCAAGCGGATCGATTAATCGAATTGGTTCCACCATTTTGATGCGAAATGGCTCGGGGGGATAGATGGGCATGGTGACCTCCTGGATAATCATATAGTTTAACATGAAAATAATAATTCCATACAAATAATGCGAGGAACTGCCAAGGTCGCTGAACAGGGATCAGTCCGGGTATAATTTGAGATCGATGTGGAAAAAGTTTCACCTCCTGTTTTCGGTTAGCCTATTGCTATTCTCCATTATATTGTTGGTATGGTCGTTTCTGCCCTCAAAAAAGCAGGTTGAAGTTCATATGCTGCAACCGAGCATGATGGTTGTGAAATCAGATACACAAGAGAAGCCGGCCATACTGGAGAATCGTCGGGTGAGGTTGGAATGGCCAAAGTCAATGCGCATAGGCGAAGATGGGTTAATCCTGTTGAATTTTGAGGATGTGAGTGAAGATCGTCCTACAACCAACCAACAACCCGGTTTAGCAGATGCCTACACCAGCTATAGTGTCATGGCTGAGGCGAATTTTGAGGTGGCAGGGATGCGTTTTGAACCTGCTGACGTAACGAGAATTAGCATGCCGCCCGGACAACCGGTGATCGTAAAATGGAAGATCGTCGCAGACGATGAGGGGTCATATTATGGTGTTGTGTGGCTATCACTGCGTTTCTTACCACTTGATGGTAGTACTCCGATCCAGGTACCTATATATGTAAAAGATATCCGGATTCAAGGCACCAGCTTTTTAGGAATGAACGGTTCGTTGACACGTATATTTGGAGGGGTGGGGTTGCTGGTGAGCCTGGTATTTATTTTGAATGATGTGTTCTACATTATGATTAGGGGGAACAAAATCATCAATAAAAATGACACCCTGGACACAAAGGTTATATAATTCACATTATGCTTGATATTGTTCAACTTGTGCTTGGACCTGTAGGGACGAATACATATCTGGTAGGGTACCCACGAAGCCAATCTGCGGTGGTGGTTGATCCAGCCTGGGATGGAGAGCTCATTTTGGAAGAAGCCAAGCGTCGTAAATGGGATATTGAGCAGATCTGGTTGACTCATGCTCACTTCGACCATATTGGTGGAATTGCTGGATTGATGAATGGCATCCTGCATACACCCAAGATTGCGCTGCATAGAGCAGATTTCCCTTTATATTCGGTCCAGGGAGGTGCAGCCTATTTTGGCATGCGTATCGCCAGAGGTCCAGAACCAACGGTACATTTATCACACGGACAAATGTTATCTGTGGGTGAAAGAATTTTCGAAGTACGCCACTGCCCCGGACACACACCGGGACATGTGGTGTTTTATTGTGCAGCAGAAAAGGTGATGTTTTGTGGCGATGTGATCTTCTGGGGCAGTATTGGGCGTACCGACTTACCAGGCGGTAATTATGATACTCTCATCCAAAGTATCAATTCCCAAATACTGACTTTACCAAACGAGACCAGATTACTATCGGGGCATGGGGGAGAAACCACAATCGGAAACGAGCGACGCGAAAATCCATATTTATCTTAGGGAAAAAAAGAACGCCACATACGATTCCAAGGACACAAGGAAAATTATTATATTAAAACTCTTTGTATCCTTCCTTTCCTTACTGGTTTTCTTATAATTTATTTGGCGTAGTCAACCGCACGAGTTTCACGAATGACGGTGACTTTAATCTGACCCGGATAATGCATGGTTTCTTCGATATTCTTGGCGATGTCACGTGCCAGTCGGATTGATTCCAGGTCATCTATATCTTCCGGCTTGACAAAAATTCGTACTTCACGACCGGCTTGCAGAGCAAAACTCTGGTTGACGCCTTTAAATGAGTTTGCCAGGTCTTCCAGAGCACGTACCCGTTGGATGTACTGTTCGAGGCTTTCACGCCTGGCACCCGGACGAGCACCGGAAATAGCGTCTGCAGATTCAGCAATGGCAGCTTCGACAGATTCCTGGTCTACCTCATGGTGATGTGAAGCGATCGCATTGACCACAACAGGACTAATACCGTAACGTTTAGCAAATTCCGCCCCTAAACTAGCATGTGTGCCTTCCATGTTATGATCCATGGCTTTGCCAAGGTCATGAAGCAAACCGGAAACTTTGGCTATCTCAACGTTCGCACCGAGCTCGGAGGCAATCACGGCAGACAGACGGGCAACCTCAACCGCGTGGTCGAGCTGGTTTTGCCCATAGGAGGTTCGGAATTTGAGCCGGCCTAACATCTTAGTTATCTCAGGATGCAAGCCCGGGACGCCTGCGTCAAAGGCAGCTTGCTCGCCAGCATCAGCGATAATACGTTCCACTTCTTTTTGTTCGTTCTTCAGCACCTTTTCCACGTGTGCCGGGTGTATACGACCATCCAACACCAGCTTAGCCAATGAACGACGGGCAATTTCACGGCGTACAGGATCAAAACAAGAGATGGTAACTGCTTCGGGTGTGTCGTCGACGATCACGTCAACACCAGCAGCCTGCTCGAAGGCGTGGATGTTGCGTCCATTACGTCCGATGATGCGTCCCTTCATCTCATCAGAGGGGATAGACACGGTGGAAGTAGTGATTTCACTGACGTGATCGGAAGCAATACGTTGAATGGCAGAAGTGATAATCTCACGTGCGCGCCTTTCACCATCTTCCTGAGCTTCTGCTTCAACCTGGCGAATGATGCGTGCCATGTCATCTCGCGCACTTTTCTCCACCTCAGCTAACAGCACTCCACGTGCATCTTCCTGTGTCATTTGCGAGATGCGTTCAAGCTCGGTTACTTCGTTTTCATACATCTCCTCGACTTCATTGAAGCGTTTATCGACGGCACTTTGACGCTTGTTCAAAGCTGCTTCACGTTTCTCAAGGCGGTCCGTTCGGTTATCTAGCTCTTCTCTACGTTTGGTTAGGCGGTCTTCTTCTCGGGTGACTTCGCTTCGTCGCCGGGAGGCTTCAGAGTCTGCCTGCTGACGGATCTGAATGGCTTTATCTTTCGCTTGTAGCTCGACTTCTTTGGCTTTTTCCTCTGCTTCAAGTAGGATATTCTCAGATTTTATTTGCAGTCTGGCTTTTTCTTGCTTGGAGCGATAAAAAAATAATCCATACCCTATCGCGATCCCAACGCTAAGAGCTATCACGGCGATGAAAATTGCAACTCCTGTGTTCATGGATAAACCTCTTGATATGTATAAAAAATATGAATCAACAAGAACGTATTATCCTTCAAGCTGTCCATTTTTTTGTTCCCAAATCCTCGCCACCACCTGCTTGATCACATCATAGGAGAAACCCCGGCGTGCCAGGAAGCTACCCAGTTTGTTGTTAAAATCGCGTAACGGAAGATCTGAGTACCGGCGTGATTGTTTGAGTGCAGCCTGATAGGCCATGGTCTCTTCGTTCAGGCCTTCCAATGCTTTCTCGATGGCTGAATCATCCAAGCCTCTCTGGTGAAGCTCATACGCTAATGCCCTTCGACTGCGGGGACGGTATTCACTGCGGTTTTCTACCCAATCGTGTGCGAAGCGTTCGTCATTTACCAATCCGCTGCGTTCCAATCGTTTAAATACGTCATTAATCACATCGGAAGGGACGGCGTGCCTCTCCAGGTTACGCTGAACTTCATGGATGTCATTACCAATAATATGCCGGATGCGTTTGGTAAAGAAAAACGAAAACGGATTTTTTTTGAAGCCGATGGTAGTTCCGGCTGCTGAAAATGCTGTCAATATCCCGGTGGCGGCAAAACGCTGGATGTTTATGACGATATCGTATTTGTTTCTCCGGATTTTAAACAACAATGAAAGAAA
>Ga0208980_10001696_pt1 | contig 13394 bp, 13 predicted proteins | sample WetSurMetagenome_3_FD_187993 | JGI IMG/M metagenome (GOLD analysis project Ga0208980, IMG submission 187993) | Wetland microbial communities from Twitchell Island in the Sacramento Delta, sample from surface sediment Aug2011 Site A1 Bulk (version 2) | ecosystem: Environmental > Aquatic > Marine...
GTTCGACGTCTATCATCAGAAGACCGGCATCGAGTTCAACTATCAGTCGATTGGCAGTGGTGGCGGCATCAAGCAGGTGACCGAAGGTACCGTGGACTTTGGCGCCTCCGACGCATCGTTGACGGATGAGCAGCTCAAAGTTGTGAAAGAAAAACAGGGAACGGACGTGCTGCATATTCCAACCGTCATGGGAGCGGTGGTGGTTTCCTACAACCTTCCTGAAATCGGCACGGGACTTCGCCTGACGCCTGAAACGGTCGCAGGCATCTATCTTGGCGATATTACACGCTGGAATGATCCGAAGATCGCCGAAAGCAATCCGGGGAAGAATCTGCCCGACGAAGCAATCATCGTTGCCCATCGCTCGGACGGGAGCGGAACAACGAATATCTTCACCGACTATCTGACAAAAGTCAGCAAGACGTGGGAGACGAAAGTGGGACGCGGCACCTCAGTGAACTGGCCTGTCGGGTTGGGACAAAAAGGAAATGAAGGCGTGGCCGGAATCATCAAGCAGTCTCCCGGTTCTCTCGGTTACGTCGAGCTTGCCTACGCAGTGAAAAACGGATTGCCGTATGCATTCCTCAAGAACAAGGCGGGGAATTTCGTCCAGGCCACATTTGATGCAGTATCTGCCGCTGCAGCCAGCGCAGCGAAGAATATGCCTGAAGACCTTCGCGTTTCCATCACTGACGCGGACGGCAAGGACTCCTATCCCATCTCCGGGTTCACGTGGCTTCTGGTCTACCAGAATGTCAAGGACAAGCAGAAAGCAACTGCCATGGCGAAGTTTCTGAAGTGGGCGATGACGGATGGCCAGTCCTATGCGAAAGACCTATATTATGCACCTCTTCCTAAAGAGGTCATCAAGATGTGCGACAAGAAAATCGCAACCATCTCAACCAAGTAGCAATAGCTGGGAGTTTGATGCAAATCGCTGTCAAAGCGGTAGGTCATGAGTTGGGTGGAGTGCTGACATCAAGCACTCCACCGGCCGTTTCATCAGGGCGTGCCAGTAAGGCGTCAAGGTGGAATGTTGGTGATATGGTCTTTAAGAACTTGACGCTTCTTTTCGCGTTGATCGTGTTTTCGCTTGTGTTCCTGATGGGTTACGAGATGTACAAGGGCTCGGAATTATCCATCCAGAAATTCGGGCTCTCCTTCCTGACGGGCACAACATGGGATCCGGTGCGTGATGAATATGGAGCGTTGCCATTCGTGTTCGGCACGATCGTATCTTCGATGCTGGCGTTGATTGTTGCCGTGCCGTTGAGTGTTGGCGTTGCGGTGTTCCTGTCCGAGCTTGCGCCCGGGTGGGTCGAACGGCCGTTGTCGTATCTTGTAGAATTGCTGGCTGCGATCCCGAGTATCGTGTACGGACTCTGGGGTGTGTTCGTGTTGGTACCGTGGATTCGCACAACCGTGGAGCCGTTCCTTTCAAAATCCGCGGGCTTCCTGCCGATCTTCAAAGGTGCGCCATACGGGTTCGGCATGCTGGCTGCGGGATTGATACTTGCGATAATGATTCTCCCCATCATCACCTCTATTTCCCGGGATGTATTGAAAGCGATTCCCAATCTTCAGCGGGAAGCAGCGCTTGCACTCGGCGCGACGACGTGGGAGAAGACGAAGGTCGTCCTGGCAAGTGCACGGTCGGGGATTTTGGGGGCGACGTTGCTCGGATTGGGAAGGGCTGTTGGTGAAACGATGGCTGTGACCATGGTGATTGGCAATCGGCCCGAGATATCGTTTTCCGTGTTCGACCCCGGACATTCGATGGCAAGCGTCATTGCCAATGAGTTCACCGAAGCGACGAGTGACATGTACGTCAGTGCACTCATTGAGATTGCTCTGGTGTTGTTCGTTGTAACGATAATTCTGAATGCGCTTGCACGACTTGTCGTGTGGAGTGTTACGAGAACCTACAAGGCTGGATGAGACGTGAACACCACGAAGTACTATCGTTGGCGGAAATTGAAAAGCGGCATGGCAACAACATTCTCGCTTGTATGTGTCCTTCTCGCTGTCGCTCCTTTGTTCCTGATATTCTTCTACACTCTATTCCAAGGAATTTCGGCAATCAATTTGGATTTCTTTCTCCAGATGCCAAAGCCTGTCGGTGAGACTGGCGGCGGAATGGCAAACGCGCTTGCCGGGACAGGTATTCTCATCGGATTGGGTGCGCTGTTTGGTCTTCCGATCGGCATCATGTCCGGCATCTATCTTGCCGAATACGGAAACAACCCGTTCGCCTCCACCGTACGCTTTCTGTCGGATGTGTTGAGCGGTGTGCCGTCCATCGTTGTCGGTGTTGTTGCGTACATCATCGTTGTCCTTCCGATGAAGCATTTTTCTGCTCTCGCCGGTGGAGTTGCTCTCGGCATTCTGATGATTCCGACGGTGACTCGTACGACGGAAGAGATGATCAGGCTTGTTCCTCACTACTATCGTGAGGCCGGACTGGCTTTGGGAATCCCGCAATGGAAGACCACGCTCAGGATCATTCTCCCCACCGCACTGAAAGGGATAACCACTGGAATTCTTCTTGCACTTGCACGTGCAGCGGGCGAAACCGCGCCGTTGCTCTTCACTGCGCTTGGCAACCGGTTCTGGTCAACCTCGATCGGCCAGCCGATTGCCTCATTGACTGTTTTCATATTTGATTATGCAAAAGCGCCGTTCGAGGATTGGAACAGACAGGCCTGGGCAGCGGCCCTTGTGTTGATTGCGCTGATCTTCTTGCTGAACCTGATATTCCGAGTCGTGACACGAGGTCGTTATACAGAACGTTGAAACCATGAAGCCACTTATCACACAACACGTGAAGCATGAACCGATCAACTCCTTCTCGGCAGTTGACAAGCTGGATGTGAAAATCACAGCACAGAATGTGAACGCCTATTTCGGTAAGACGCGTGCGCTGAAAGATGTATCGCTTGCATTCCCTTCGAGGCGTGTGGTTGCGATTATTGGGCCCTCAGGATGCGGGAAGTCGACCTTCCTCCGGTGTGTCAACCGGATGCACGAGGTCGCGGGGGGCACAATGACCGGTGACATCATGCTCGATGGTGAGAACATCCAGGCATACGACCCCGTTCTTCTTCGTCGTCGTGTCGGGATGGTGTTCCAAAAGCCCAACCCGTTCCCGACGATGTCGATATTTGATAATGTTGCCGCCGGACTGAGACTCAACGGGATGCGGGACAGGCGAGTTCTCGCCGAAACAGTAGAGCGCAGTTTGAGACGAGCGGCCCTGTGGGATGAGGTGAAAGACTCGCTGCAAAAGTCCGGTACAAGCATATCGGGTGGCCAGCAACAACGCCTCTGCATTGCACGTGCGTTGGCAGTCGATCCTGAAGTCCTCCTCATGGATGAGCCTGCAAGCGCCCTCGATCCGATTTCGACGGCAAAGATCGAAGAGCTGATCTATCAATTGAAAGAGAACTATACTATCGTGATCGTAACGCACAACATGCAGCAGGCGGCACGCGTGAGTGACCGGACGGCGTTCTTCTATCTCGGAGAATTGATCGAATACGATGAGACGAAGAAGATGTTCACGACACCGGAAAAGAAGCAAACAGAAGAGTACATTACGGGGAGGTTCGGCTGATGCAACGACACTTCGTTCAAGAACTTGATGCCTTGAAGACGAATCTGATCAAGATGGGCAGTCTGGCCGAGCAGGCTATTTCCGATGCCATCCGAGCACTGCTCGAGCGGCAGAAAAAGCTGGCCGAGCAAGTCGTAGCTCAGGATCAGCAGATCGATTCCTTCGAGGTCACTATTGATGATGAGGTGGTAGACCTGCTTGCGCTGCAGCAGCCTGTTGCCACTGACCTAAGATTCATTGTTGCAGCCTCCAAGATCAACAACGATCTTGAACGCATCGGTGATCACGCGGTCAACATTGCGGAATCGGCCCTTGCCTGCAGCGACCTTCCTCCCTTGAAGCCGATGGTTGACATCACGCAGATGGCACAGATAACGAAGAACATGTTGCGCGATTCGATTGACGGTTTCATCCACAACAATGCTGCTGTCTGCAAGGCCGTTCTCAAAAATGATGATATCATCGATGACCTCAACAAGAAGGTAGTCCATGACGTCATTGAGATCATGCGCGAGAATCCCGCAAAGATCGAGCAGGCCCTTGAGGTCATCCGTGTCAGCCGCAACCTTGAACGCGTGGCCGACCTGGCGACGAACATCGCTGAAGAGGTGATCTTTATGGCCGAGGCGAGAGTTGTGAAGCACCATCTCGGGGATTCCGAGGTGCAAGGGTCATAGCCCTCTCTTAAGATTCCCCTTTGCTGAGAACCCCGCTGGCATCGTCCATTGCATTGCACCCGAGAATAGCTTATCTTCCCATCGGATTTATTGATTTCACGCCGTTTCACGAAACTCGGATTTACCTGCTCAGAAAAGTCTTCGAGTGGATTATCCTTCTAACTTCAAGTGGGTAACGGCAAGCCGGAAGAGAGAACAAGGGACGCATTGGGAAAGATAATCACAGTAACCAACCAGAAGGGCGGAGTCGGCAAGACAACCACTGCCGTCAACCTGGCGGCATGTCTTGCAGTTGCCGAAAAGAAGACGTTGCTTGTCGATACCGACCCACAGTCAAATGCAACGAGCGGTGTGGGACTGGAAGGCTCCTTCGAAGGACAGAGCATTTATGAAGTACTCATCGGGAGTATCACTGCAGGTGCTGCCGTTCGGCAGACCCAGATGCCCTTCCTATCCGCCATCCCATCTCATATCAATCTTGTGGGGGCGGAGGTGGAGTTCATTGAGCTTGATGATCGCGAGCGCCGGCTGAAGGATGCGCTGCAGACGATCAAGGACGAGTTCGATTTCATCATCATCGATTGTCCACCCTCACTGGGGATCCTCACACTCAACGCCATGAATGCTGCCGATTCGGTGATCATCCCCGTTCAATGCGAGTATTACGCGCTTGAGGGGCTCGGTCAATTGCTCAATACGATCAGCATGGTCAAGAAGCAAATGAACGAGCAACTCGATATTGAAGGAGTGCTGCTCACAATGTTCGATAGCCGGCTGCGTCTCTCGAACCAGGTTGTGGAGGAAGTGAAGCGGCACTTTGGTGAGAAGGTGTTTAATGTTGTGGTCACGCGGAATGTTCGCCTGAGTGAAGCGCCAAGTTTTGGCAAGCCCATCATTCTCTACGATGCAATGTGCACCGGCTCCCGGAACTACATGGACCTTGCGCACGAAGTCCTTGCACGCAACAATCATATTGTTGAGGCGGCCTAGCATGGGGGACCCTATGACGACAAAAGGGAAACAAGTACTCGGACGAGGTCTTGCTTCGTTGATTCCGAAGCCGGTCGTGTCCGCGCCAGTTGCCCAACCTGCAGGGCGGCAGGATGATGGCGTAACCAACGAGACCATCGCGACTATCGAGATCGCAAAGATCCTCGCAAACCCCTACCAACCCCGCGCTGATTTTGATCCTGTTGCGCTTGATGAGTTGAGACAGTCGATTGTTGAGAAGGGCATTATCCAGCCGATCACGGTGCGCCGGTTGGAGGATGGTTATCAGCTTATTTCGGGTGAGCGGCGTGTGCGTGCAGCAAGGGAAGCTGGCCTCGCGCGCATTCCAGCGTACATCATCCAGGTCAAGTCCGATGAGGAGATGCTGGAACTCGCGCTGATCGAGAATTTGCAGCGTGAGCATCTCAACCCGATAGAGATAGCGATTTCGTACAAGCGCCTGATAGAGGAAGTACAACTTACGCACGACCAGCTCTCCCAGCGGATTGGCAAAGACCGGACGACAATCACCAACTTTCTCCGGCTGCTGAAGCTTCCCGATGCCATCCAGAATGCTGTCCGTCGGGGCGAGGTGAGTTCGGGTCATGCGCGTGCTCTGATCAATGTTGAAGACCCCGCCGTGCAACTGGCCATCTTCCATCGTATCATCGACAAACAGATTTCTGTCCGGGAAGTCGAGCGTCTTGCCCGGGACTACCAGCGCAAGAAGTCGAAACGGTTGCCGGTTACCCTGCCTGTTGGAGCCACTGGGGTAACGGCAATAGCTAGCTCAATTGCCAGCGTTGAGGACAAACTCCGCCAGCGCCTCGGTACGAAGGTGAACGTCAAGACGATGCAGGACGGCAAAGGGGAGATAATTGTTGAATACTACTCGCCGGATGATTTGGAGAGATTGATTGAGTTGATGGCAGGAGAATAGAAACACAAAGATCAAAAATCCACAATCAGCAATCCGAAATCACCAATCCTCAACCCGAAATGACAAAGCTTCCGATCCTCACCAAAAACGCTCCCGCTCCCATTGGACCATACAGCCAGGCCATTGTTGCCAGTGGAACGATGATCTTTACCGCAGGACAGATTCCTGTTGTTCCGACCACCGGTGAGCTTGTTGCGGGCGATATCACGGAGCAAACGAAGCAGGCACTTGTAAATATAAAAGCAATTCTTGAGGCCGGCGGTTCAAGCCTCGCCAACGTCGTGAAGACCACGGTGTTCCTGAAGGACATGAACGAGTTTGCGGAAATGAACAAGGTGTACGCTCAGTACTTTGGGCAATCCTCTCCAGCCCGCTCCACGGTGGAAGTAGCGCGGTTACCGAAGGACGTTCGGGTCGAGATCGAAGCGATCGCCCTCGTCAACGACTGAGGATAGCGTATGAAGTGGATGGTTGTTGCCCTTCTGGCGCTTGTGACACCATCGCTCTTCGGACAGATCGAGACCGTTCCTGCCACACAAGATTCCGTTGTTCCGCCTGAGCCAATCATTCCGACCGGCATAGTTGCGGCAAAGATCGACACCGTAACCAAATACCATCCGACAAAATCTCCCGGGCTGGCCATGCTGTATTCTGCGCTCCTGCCCGGCTCGGGACAGGCGTACAACGAGTCATATTGGAAAGTTCCTATTGTCGTTGGATTCGGTGTCTACTTCGCCTCGATGTGGCTGCATAACAACCGGTTGTATCAGGACTACCGTGACAAATACATCGCGAGCATTACTCCTGAAAACCCGGACGGCATCCAGAGTCTCCAGACGCTCAGAGAGTTCTATCGTGACCAACGGGATACATTCACATGGTACTTTTTCATTCTCTACTTTCTGAATATTGCTGATGCCTACGTGGATGCGAGTCTTTACGATTTCAACGTTGGCGATGATCTCTCGATCAGGCTCATGCCGGAAACAGGGACGAGGCTGACGCTGAGGGTGACGTTCTAAGAGATCAAACAGAGACGATATGCTCAACTACATCTGGATTTCTCTCATAGCAATCGGCATCCTCGTTGCCGTTGGCAATGACGTGCGCGATGAGGTGAAGAACACCTACCGCAACGGGAACACTATTGGTACGAAAGTGGAAATCCAGAAAACCACCGCAGGCGCAGTGCATACGTGGGAAGGCGAGTTGGTGATCCCCGGTGCGGCGTTTGACTCCTTCTATGGTATACAGTCAGCAACAACGGAGATCCGCCAGCCAGCTACCATTTCTGTTCATCCGGGCGGCAGCGCGTCGATCTCGCTTTCGATTGGGGAAACTACACCTGTGCTGTGGAGGGAGATGGCAAAGAGCGCGACCGTGAAAGACAAGCTCAGCGGGAAAGTGAAAAGGCTCACGCTCTCACCAGATGGCCTCCCCATGAGTGTCCAGTTTGAACTGGAGCCGATCCGGTTTGTGAAGATGAAAGCGATCACGCAGGCGGCGCTTGATATTGCCGGCACCGCGGTAAGCATTGCGCTCGGACTCATCGGCATCATGGCCTTGTGGCTCGGCGTGATGAAAGTGGCAGAAGAAGCCGGCCTTCTAAAAGTTCTCACGCGTGTACTCGCGCCCATCACCAGGCGGCTCTTCCCCGACGTTCCATCAGATCATCCGGCCGTTGGAGCAATCATCATGAATGTTGCTGCAAACATGCTCGGTCTTAGCAATGCGGCAACGCCTCTCGGACTGAAAGCGATGGAAGAGCTGAACAAGTTGAATCCAAAGGTCGGCACGGCCACAAACGCGATGGTAACGTTTCTTGCCATCAATACGGGTGGACTGGTTCTCATCCCGGCTACCGCAATTGCTGTGCGTGCAAGCGTGGGGTCGGCGAACCCCGGCATCATCATCGGCACTTCTATCATCGGTGCTGCGTGTGCGACGATTGCCGGAGTTGCTGCTTCGAAGCTTTTCCAACGGTTGCCCCGCTACAAGAAGGAGGCTGAGGTGACTAATGGTTGAGGTCTTCCGCGCCATCATCAACATCATCTCCATCTTTGCGATCCCGCTTGTGCTGCTTGTGTTTCTGAGCTGGGGATTCTTCAAGAAGGTGAAGGTGTACGAAGTGTTCGTTGAAGGAGCCAAAGATGGCTTCACTACTGCCATCCGTATCATCCCATACCTCGTTGCCATGCTGGTGGCGATAGCAATCTTCCGCGCAAGCGGAGCAATGGAGTTGCTGTCGACTGTTCTTGCGCCCATCACATCTCTCATTGGCATGCCGCCAGAAACGCTTCCGATGGCAATCATGCGACCCCTTTCCGGCAGTGGTTCCCTTGGCATCATGACCGAGCTGATGAAAACCCACGGCCCTGATTCGCTCATTGGCGTTATGGCGTCCACAATGTATGGCAGCTCCGAGACGACGTTTTATGTTCTGGCTGTGTACTTTGGCGCCGTGTCTATCAAGAATACACGCCACGCGGTTCCAGTCGGCATCATTGCCGATGTGGCTGGGATGCTGGCCGCGGTGTGGGTTGTGAATTTGATTTGGAGGTAGACAAGTTAGTTCTTTCTGATGAGAACACCCGCCCGGTGCTCAGGCAGACAACATTGATTCATCTGGAGCTCGCGCGTTACCTCAAAATTAATCTGTGCTCATTAGTCCAATCTGTGTTATCAGTGTCCAGCTTCCTTTTGCGGCTTTTCCCTTGCTTTTCAGGGGCTTGGTGTCTATATTTTTCAAGTTTTTTGCTGATCTTTCCCTCCATAGAAGGTGTCGGGTGATGCCGGCCCGACGCGATATTCCTGACAGCTGAGCTAGACTGATTCATGAATCTCTTGAATAAGCTTGTTGTTGCAGCAATTCCCTTGGTACCAAAATCCATCGTTCGTATTTTTGCCGGTCGCTACATCGCCGGCGAAACCATTGAGGATGCAATCCGCTGTGTCCGCCAGTTGAACAGCGAAGGCGTGTGCGCGACGCTCGATGTCTTGGGTGAGGATGTCACCAACAAGAACGAAGCGCTCCAATCACGCAGCCAATCGATCGAAGTCCTGCACACCATTGCCAAAGAGAAACTCGACTCGAATCTCTCGATCAAGCTCACTTCTCTCGGACTGAAACTCGGTAAAGATATTTGTACCGCCAATGTCAGAGAGATACTCAACGTGGCCAAGCAGCACGGATTATTTGTCCGTTTTGATATGGAAGACTCCACCTGTACCAGCGACACGATTGAGATCTTCCAAACCCTTCAGAAAGATCATCCCAACATCGGCATCGTTCTTCAGTCGTACATGCGCCGATCTGAGGACGATGTGAAGGCCTTGATGGTGAACCGGACCAACTTTCGCTGGTGCAAAGGGATCTACAAGGAGCCGCCGGCAATCGCATTCCAAGGGCGCAAAGAAGTGCAGGACAACTTTGTGAAGATCCTCGAACTTATGCTGGGGAACAAATGCTACGTCGGGATTGCAACACATGACAGTGTGTTGATTGACGCAGCGTATCGTCTGATCAACGAATTGGGTTTGAAGAAGAATGAGTATGAGTTCCAGATGCTGCTGGGTGTTCGCCCTGAGCTGAGGAGAAAGCTTGTGGGGGATGGACACAAGGTGAGGTTGTATGTTCCGTTTGGCGAGCATTGGTACGGATACTCAACGCGCCGGTTCAAGGAAAACCCTGAAGTTGCAGGGTACGTGTTCAAGGCACTGTTCACCCGCAATGTGTAGCGGGGCAATTCTACCGTTATCTAGTCGAATCACATTCACCAACTGAAGGAGTTATCATGGCTGATGCCAAATCCGCAGGCGGGGACGTAGCCAAATTCCGGCCGTACGTTCCAGCTGATACGGATATGAAGGAATTTACGCTCAGAGCACTCATCATCGGGCTGATCATGTGTGTGGTGCTTGGTGCGGCGAATGCATATCTCGGCCTGAAGGCCGGGATGACGATAGCCGCCACCTATCCTGCTGCCGTCATCGGTATGGCGTTGTTGCGCATTATGAAGGGCTCGATCCTTGAAGAGAACTTCGCTCGTACTGTCGGGTCAATCGGCGAGTCAGTAGCGGCGGGCGCGATCTTCACCATCCCGGCATTCTTCATTGCCGGAATCTGGCCGAGCTTTTCTGACACGCGACACTACTTCGAGTCGACTGCTATCATGATGGCCGGAGGTGTTTTGGGAATCATGTTTGTCGCCCTTCTTCGCCGGGTGATGGTTGAAGATGTTGATCTGCCTTTTCCCGAATCAGTTGCTGCATCCGAAATCCATAAGGCCGGACGTTCAGGAGGAACGGGAGCGAAGTTCCTGTTCAGCGCAATGGGAGTTGGAGCATTGATCCAGGCGTTGGGGCAGTTCAAGTTCTTTGCCACGTCGTGGGAAAAGTTCGTAAGCTTTTCAAAAGCTTCGATTAGCCTGAGAGCTTCGGGGAACGTGACTGCTCAAAGCGGGATGTTGCTGAGTTCTCCGGGTGTCAGTCCTGCTTACATTGGCGTCGGCTACATCATCGGGCCGAAACTCGCATCGTTGAACTTCAGTGGTGGCTTGCTCGCGTGGGGATTGTTCGTTCCCATTCTCACATACTTTATCGGACCAACGCTGCTTCCGGCAGGCACTCCTACAGATGACGGGACATGGGTCACCATGGCCAACATGGTATGGCGCTATATCGTTCGTCCGATTGCCATCGGAGGAATGCTCATGAGCGCTGGGTTCACGCTGTTCAGAATGCGCAAGAGTCTCATTACCGGGATCAAGCGTTCCATCGGTGACGTCAAGAAGGCAGCTACCGGCGAACACGTTACGGTGAGGACCGAAACTGACCTGAGTTTCAAGTGGATCATGTTCGGCATTGGTGCGGCTGCTGTGGCGACATTCTTCATCTACAACTACTTCTCGGGCGATGTTGGCGCCGCCCTGGTTGCGACCATTGTGATGGTCGTGGCCGGATTCTTCTTCGCTGCCGTGTCTGGATATCTTGTGGGGATCATCGGGTCCAGTAACAACCCGATCAGTGGACTTACGCTCTCCACGTTGCTCGTTGCAGCGCTGCTCATGGTTGCACTGGGAATGAAGGGCCAGCCAGGTGTAGCTGCAGTTCTTGGAGTTGCTGCAGTTGTTTGCGTTGCCGCAGCAGTAGCCGGTGAGATGCTGCAGGATCTGAAAGTCGGACACATTCTTGGCGGAACGCCTTGGAAGATGCAGATTGGCGACCTGATCGGCATTGCGCTCGCTGCCTCCGTCATGTTTGTGCCTCTTGTCGTTCTTCATGAAGGGGACATTCTCTCAGGCGGTACCGGCTTTGGTGGAAGAAGCCTTCCCGCTCCTCAGGCTAGCCTCATGGCGTTATTGTCGCAAGGGATTGTCGGTGGACAGATGGCATGGCCGCTGATTGTTGTGGGGATGTTGATGGGACTCGGATTCATCCTGATGCAAGTGAAAAGTCCGATGCTCGTCTGCGTGGGCATGTACCTGCCGCTTGAAACAACGTTTGCAATCTTCATTGGCGGTCTCATCAAGGGTATTGTCGAGAGGATGAGTGCCAAGCGGGGACACAACGCGGGACAGAAGGCTCGCGTCGAGAACAATGGCGTGCTCATCGCTGCCGGTCTGATTGCAGGTGAAGCATTAGTGGGACTGTTCTTCGCAGCCTGGGCATTCACAGGCAAGGGACTCTTTTCGTTCTTCGAAGAGCCAACGTTCTTGGTGAGTCTGTTGATATTCGTAGTCATCGGAGCGATGCTCATCCAGATACCACTGAAGAACGCAGGGCGACCTGACGAACCAGCACCACCAAGCGCAGTATTCTAGTGACGATTTTGAGGCCTGACCTCTTCGATCAGGCCGAAGAATCTGATAATCATGTTTCTCCAGGGACAAGGCAAGTCCGTCATGCTCAAGCGACGGAACCTTGTCCCTGTGGTCTTGAAAGACAACATTGAAGGCGAAACAGGAAGAACCCGCAAACCTTCTTACACTGAAGCCCAAGCGGAACCTCGAATGGGAAAAGCAGCCGGATGACAAGGTCGTTCTCCTCATCCCGAAATTCACAAATCGTTTCCTTGTCAGGTGGTTTGTTCCTCTGCTTGCGAAGCCAAGGATCAAGCTGAAACTGGATGAGAGGGGGAGCTATGTATGGGCGCGTTGCGATGGCACTATGACTGTTGCCGATATCGGCGAACAGATGTCTGCAAAGTTCGACGAGCCGTTGGACACATCCTATGAACGAATAGGGAAGTTTGTAAGTCGGTTTGTGCAGGACAAGTTCCTCGTGCTCGATTCGGCAGGATAGAATGCGATGATTGAGGGCCTAAGAGCAACACACCCTCTCCTCTCTCTAGAAGAGAGGTGTGGTGAGGTCAGGCTGTAACCACGAAACAAACAAGAGACATTATCCATTACAGAAAAGGAGAAACACCGTGTCGAACGCAATTGAAGGATTAAAACCGGAACTCGTATGGAAGTACTTCGCGGAGATAGCGAAGATCCCGCGCCCCTCGAAGCATGAGGCGGCAATGACAAAGTACGTGCTTGAGACGGCAAAGAAACTTGGCCTGAGCGCCAAAGCAGACAAGCTTGGCAACGTCGTTGCGAAGAAGCCTGCCTCACCGGGAAAAGAGCGAGCCCGAAGCGTTTGCTTGCAGGGGCACCTTGATATGGTGCCTGAGAAGAACAAGGATAAGGTTCATGATTTTTTGAAGGATCCCATCGAGTTGGTAAGGAAGGGGAACATGATGATGGCGAACGGCACTACCCTAGGTGCCGATAACGGCATTGCTGTGGCGACAAACCTCGCGATCATGGAAGACAAGTCGCTCGTCCACGGACCGCTTGAGTTCCTGTTTACCACAGATGAAGAAACGGGTCTCACGGGTGCTGCGGGTTTGACGCCGGGTTTCGTTGAAAGCAGGACGCTGATGAATCTCGACTCTGAAGAAGAAGGTGCGTTGTACGTCGGGTGTTCCGGTGGCAGAGACACGATCGGCACGTGGAAAGTGGATTTTGAGAAAGTCCCCGCGAAGCACGTTGCAGTGCAAGTGCGCGTTGCAGGACTGAAGGGTGGCCATTCCGGGCTGGAGATCGACAAGGGACGGGGCAATGCACTCAAGATTCTGAACAGGGCACTGATGCTTGTTGCGGATCTCGGTGGTCGACTTTCAGGC
>Ga0208980_10001697_pt1 | contig 13391 bp, 11 predicted proteins | sample WetSurMetagenome_3_FD_187993 | JGI IMG/M metagenome (GOLD analysis project Ga0208980, IMG submission 187993) | Wetland microbial communities from Twitchell Island in the Sacramento Delta, sample from surface sediment Aug2011 Site A1 Bulk (version 2) | ecosystem: Environmental > Aquatic > Marine...
CGGGTGGATCGCGCTGGGGGCGCTGGCGTTGGGGTTGGTGTCGCTGGCGGACGATCGCTTTGGACTCGCGGTGCGCTATCGGCTTCTCGCACACCTCCTCGCCGGGGTGCTGTTGTTCGCGGTGGGGCTCGGGGTGGATCGGCTGGAGTTGCCGGGCTGGGACTGGGTACCGCCGCGCGGCCTCGCCTGGGCCCTGTCGTTGCTGTTCGTTGCCTGGATGATCAATCTGTACAACTTCATGGATGGCATGGACGGCCTGGCGGCGGGGATGGCGCTGATAGGCTTCGGCGCGCTCGGGGTTCTCGGCTGGCAGGGGGGTGATCCTCCCTTCGCCTGGGGGTGCCTGTTGATCGCCTGCGCGGCCGGGGGATTTCTTAGGTGGAACGCGCCGCCAGCGCGAATATTCATGGGCGACGTGGGCTCATCGGTCCTCGGTTTTCTCGCGGCGGCGGCGGCACTCTGGGGCTCGGAGCGGGGTTTGTTTCCCCTGTGGGTCGCGGTGCTGATCTTCTCGCCCTTTGTGGTGGACGCAACCTGGACCCTGTTGCGCCGTCTGCACCGTGGTGAGCGCCTCTGGGAGGCACATCGAAGCCATCACTATCAGCGCCTGGTGCAGGCCGGATGGGGTCAGCGCAAGACCCTGCTCGGGGCGCTGGCGCTCATGCTCGCTGCAGCCTTCACCGCGGTGCGGGCCGTAGGGTTGCCAGAGCCGGAGCAGTGGTTCCTGATTGGGGCCTGGGCCGGCCTCTACGCACTCGTCGGGTGGAAGGTTCGACAGGTCGAGTGTTCTGCGGAGGCCCGGTGAAGGGCTGGCACGATCGTCTGCGTAGCCCCTCAGCTGCCTTCGGCCACGACCTGCTCATGGTGCCCGTCGCCTGGCTGGCCGCCTTCTGGCTGCGCTTCAATCTCGATACCATCCCCCCGGAGTACCTGCAGGCGGCGCTCCTGGCGCTGCCTGTGGTGATGGTCGTGGAGGGGGGGGTGTTTTGGTTCCTTGGGTTATATCGTGGGGTTTGGCGTTTCGCCTCGCTACCGGATCTCGAGCGCATTCTCAAGGCGGTGCTGATCGGCACGGTGCTTTCTCTGCTGGTACTGTTCGTCGCCAGCCGGCTCGAGAACGTGCCGCGCTCGGTGCCGGTTCTTTTTGCCATCGCCCAGCTGCTGCTCCTCGCGGGCCCCCGGATGGCTTACCGCTGGTTCAAGGATCGACGGCTCGATCTGAGCTCGGGCAAGCGCGCCTTGATCGTCGGTGCCGGGCGGGCGGGGGAGATGCTGGTGCGCGACCTGCGGCGCGATCGCGCTCACGCCTATGTCCCGGTGGGATTCGCCGACGATGCCTCCCATCGCTTGGGCCGCGAGGTCCAGGGCGTACCCGTGATCGGCACCACGGCGGAGATCCCGGAGCTGGTGCGCCAAAGGGACCTCGAGCTTATCCTGTTGGCGGTGCCCTCGGCGAACGCGCAGCAGATGCAGCGTATCGTGGCGCGCTGTGAGGAGGCTGGGGTGCCGTTCCGCACGGTGCCCCCCCTTGAAAGCCTCCTCGCTGGGCAGGTAAGCGTGGAGGCGCTGCGGCCGGTGTCGATCGAGGACCTGCTCGGGCGAGAGTCGGTGGAGCTCGACTGGGACGGCATCCGCAGCGGTCTCGCCGGCAAGCGCGTGCTGGTTACCGGCGCCGGCGGCTCCATCGGCTCGGAGCTGTGCCGTCAGATCGCGGGCATCGGCCCCGCGGAGCTGGTGCTTCTGGAGCATGCCGAGTTCAACCTCTACCGCATCGATCGTGAGCTTCGGCGAGATTACCCGAGCCTCGCCCTCACCACGCGCTTGGGGGACGTTACCGATGCGGTGACCGTCGAGGCGGCCTTTCGCCGAGCCTCGCCGCAGGTCGTGTTCCACGCCGCCGCCTACAAGCATGTTCCTCTTTTGGAGTCGCAGGTGCGCGAGGCGGTGCGCAACAACGTGCTGGGGACCCTGCGGGTGGCCCGGGCGTCCGCGGCCCACGGTTGTGAGCGCTTCATCCTGATCTCAACCGACAAAGCGGTGCACCCCCACAATGTCATGGGCGCCACCAAACGGGTGGCCGAGCTCTGTTGCCAGGATCTTGCCGATGGTGCAACCACCCGCTTCACCGCGGTTCGCTTCGGCAATGTCCTCGACTCGGCCGGCAGTGTGGTCCCACTGTTTCGGGAGCAGATTGCCGCCGGCGGCCCCGTCACGGTGACGGACCCCAACATCGAGCGTTACTTCATGACCATCCCCGAGGCCTGTCAGCTCATCCTGCAGTCGGCGGTGCTCGGCGAGGGCGGCGAGGTGTTCGTGCTCGATATGGGCGAGCCGATTAAGATCCACTATCTTGCCGAACAGATGATACGCTTATCGGGCAAGCGGCCCGAGCTGGACATCCCGATTTGCTATGTGGGGTTAAGGCCGGGGGAAAAGCTCTACGAGGAGCTTTTCTACGCGATCGAGGAGCTCCGGCCCACTCCTCACCCGAAGATACGCATGGCTCGGCCTGTATTTCTCGGCTCAGCGTTGTTCCGCGACGGGGTGGAGCGGCTGCTCAAGGGGCTCGACAACAACGATGACTCGGCCCTGAAAGAGGCATTGCATGAGCTGGTGGATGGGTGGCCGCATGCGGAATAACCCGAGGGATCAACTGGAGCCTGACCGATGAATGCCGTGGTGGAGGCAAGCCTTCCCGCTGAAGCGGCGCACCCCAGTGTGCCCCAGACCCCGACCGCCGACACCGTGGGGCAGGTCGAGGAGCACCTGCGCAAGCGGCGCAAGCTGAGCGACTCGGACCTGTTCCGGGCCCAGCGGGTGGCCGCGGAGGGCTCGGATAGCCCCACGCGTCTGTTGGTTCGGCTGGGGATGGTGTCGGAGAAGGATATGGCCGAGGCATTCTCCCAGGTCCTCAACCTCCCGCTCGCGCAGGCCTGCGACTACCCGGCGACCCCGGCGGTGGAGAGCCGTCTCGCACTCCGTTTCATGAAGGACGCCCAGGTGGTGCCCCTGCGAGAGGAAGATGACCAGGTGGTGGTTTCGTTGGCCGATCCCACCGATCCGTTCGTCCTCAAGTCCACCGCGCTGGCCTTTGGCAAGCGGGTGGCGCCCTTGATTGGCATCCCCTCGGAGATCGAGTCCGCCATCGAACGGCTCTTCGGCGAAGGCAAGAGCCAGATCGACAACCTGCGCGATGAGCTCACTGCGGGGGAAGGCGCTGCCGAGGACGACATCGAGCATCTCAAGGACCTCGCCAGTGAGGCCCCGATCATCCGCTTGGTTAGCCTCATCATCCAACGGGCGGTGGAGCAGCGTGCCTCCGATATCCATATCGAGCCCTTCGAAGACCAACTCAAGATTCGTTACCGCATCGACGGCGTCCTCCATGAGAAGGATGCCCCCCCAACCCAGTCGGCCGCCGCGGTCATCTCGCGGGTGAAGATCCTGGCCAAGCTCAACATCGCCGAGCGACGATTGCCCCAGGACGGGCGCATCCCCCTGCGGGTGCAGGGTAAGGAGCTCGACCTGCGCGTCTCCACGGTGCCCACCCTGTACGGAGAGAGCGTGGTGATGCGTTTGCTGGACAAGGAGAGCGTGAACTTCGACTTCGGTGTGCTCGGGTTCGAGGGGTCGAGCCTAGAGCGACTGTTGACCGTCCTCGATCGGCCCCACGGCATCGTGCTGGTGACCGGCCCCACCGGTAGCGGCAAGAGCACGACGCTCTATACCGCGCTCAGTCGGCTCAACACCCCCGAGCGCAAGATCATCACGGTGGAGGATCCGGTTGAATACCAGCTCGATGGCATCAACCAGATCCAGGTCAAGCCCCAGGTGGGGCTGAGCTTTGCCAACGCCTTGCGTGCCATCGTTCGCCAAGACCCTGACATCATCATGGTGGGCGAGATGCGCGACGTGGAGACCGCCCGCATCGCCGTGCAATCGGCCCTCACCGGCCATCTAGTGCTCTCCACCCTGCACACCAACGACGCGGCTGGGGGGGTGGCGCGATTGCTCGACATGGGGGTGGAGGACTACCTCATCACCTCCACCGTCAACGGAATCGTTGGCCAGCGGTTGGTGCGTCGGCTGTGTAGCCAGTGTAAGAGTCCTTATCCGGCTCCTCAGGAGCTGCTGCCCAAGCTTGCCGCGGTGAGTGAGGCTTCCTTGGTCGAGCCGGTGCTGCTCTACCAGGCGAATGGCTGCGAGGCCTGTGGCGGTACCGGGTTTTTCGGCCGCCTGGTGATCGCGGAGGTGCTGCACATGACCGATCCCCTGCGCCGGGCGGTGCTCAGCCACTCCACGGCCTCGGAGATCCGCAAACTGGCCACCGCCGAGGGCATGCATACCATACACGATGACGGCATCAACAAGGCATTGAAGGGCCTGACCACCCTGCAAGAGGTCATCCGCGCCACCGAGGCGCTGTAACAACCATGGCACTGTACAGCTACAAGGCGGTCAAGCTCGACGGTGAGGTCCAGGAGGGGGTTCTGGAAGCCGCATCTCTCGATGAGCTCAACCGTAAGCTCCAGTCGGCCGGCCTCATCCCGATGCGCACCCGGGTTGCCGGTGGGCTTAGCACCTACCTCGAGCGGCGCAAGAAAAAGGGGTTTGGGCTTAAGGATGTAGCCCTGGTCACGCGCGAGTTGGCAACCCTGCTCGAGGCGGGCCTTACCCTGGACCGCTCGCTGCAGATCCTCATCGACCTCGCCGACGACGAAGGCAAGGCCCGCCTGCTCGGCACGCTGCAGGAGGCCGTCCGCGGAGGTGCGGTTTTCTCCGACGCCCTGGAGCGCCACCCCGAGGTGTTCTCTAAGCTCTACGTGAACATGGTGCGAGCGGGCGAGGTGAGTGGCGCGCTCGATGCGGTGCTGAGTCGGTTGGCAGACTATCTGGAGCAGAGCCAGGCACTGCGGGAGACGGTGAAGTCGGCCCTGGTCTACCCCTCGATCCTGGTGGCGGTGGCGGCGTTATCGCTGGTGGTGCTCTTGATGTTCGTCGTACCTCAGTTCAAGCAGCTCTTCGCCGATTTAGGGGCGGCGCTGCCGTTGCCGACCCAGATCGTCATCGGCATCGGCGACCTGTTTCGGGAATACTGGTGGCTGCTGGTGGCCTTCGCCGCCCTGCTTGCGGCCCTGGTGGCGCGGGTGATGCAGAACCCCCGGCTGCGCTATCGGTGGGACGTGCGGGTGCTGCGCGCCCCCTTGTTTGGCGATCTACTGTGGAAACTGGAAACCGCGCGTTTCAGCCACACCCTGGCCACCTTGTTGAAGAGCGGGCTGCCGCTGTTGAGCGCGCTCACGTTGTCAAAGGAGGTGGTTGGCAACCGCCGGATCGCGGAGCTTCTGGGTGAGACTGCGGAGGAGCTCAAGCACGGCAAGGGTCTTGCCGGGCCCATGCTGGCACGGGGGGTCCTACCGAAGATGGCCCTACAGATGATTAAGGTGGGAGAGGAATCCGGTAGCCTCGATGCCATGCTCGGTAAGGTCGCCGGCGTCTATGATCAGGAGAGCCGCGCCACCGTGCAGCGCCTTCTCACCCTGCTCGAGCCACTCCTGATTATCGGGCTGGGGGTTATAATTGCCGGCATCATCATGTCGATTCTCCTGGCGATTCTTGCCGCGAACGATCTCGTGCTCTAGGCATGGCAGCATGGTGCAGAGGGCGAGCCCTCACGGCAGGCGTCGGCAATTCCAGCCGCAAGGGGATTCGCTCAGTCCAACCAAGAACCTAAGGTAGTCCCGAAATGCGTAAACGCTCGTCGCAGAGAGGTTTTACCCTCGTCGAATTGCTCGTGGTCCTGGCCATCCTGGCCCTGCTTGCCGGCTTGGTGGGCCCCCAGGTGATGAAGTTTCTGGGCAGCTCGAAGACCAAGACCGCCAAGCTTCAGATTGAGGAGTTTGCCTCCGCCCTAGACCTCTATCGGCTAGAGGTGGGGCGCTACCCCACCAGCAGCGAGGGCCTCGATTCCCTGGTGCGCAAGCCCTCGGATGCTCCTAACTGGAGCGGGCCGTATCTGAAGAAGGCGCAGACGCCCAAGGACCCCTGGGGGTTCGAGTATCGCTATCGGGCACCGGGAGAGCACGGCGCCTACGACATCTATTCCTACGGGGCAGACAACGCCCAAGGCGGTGAGGGCGAGAACCAGGACGTTGCCAGTTGGGATTAGGCCCCGATGTTGCCTCGGATCGAGGCTTCACCCTGGTCGAGCTGCTGGTGGTGCTCGCCATTGCGGTGGTCATCCTCGCCACCGCCCCCCCCCTGGTAGCCAACGCCTTCCCGGGCGTGGAGCTCAAGAGCACCGCCCGGCAATTAGCCGCTGGCCTACGTACCGCCCGGGAGCGGGCGCTGGTGGTGCAGGCCGATGCGGTGTTCGAGATCGATGTCGAAGAGCACTGGTTCGGCGTTTCCGGGGGTGGGGATCGGCGCACGGCCATTCCGGAGCGGCTCGGGGTGAAGCTCGTGACCGCCGATCAGGAGCTGGCGAGCCAGACCCGCGGCGGTATCCGCTTCTTTCCCGACGGCAGCTCCACCGGAGGGCGCGTCACCGTCAGCTACGGCGAGAGGGGTTATGACATCGGGGTCGATTGGCTCACCGGTCGCATCCGCATCCAGGAGGTACACCCCCACGGCTAGGTCTCGCCAGGGGGTGTCGGGGCGGCGCGGCGCGCATGGCGCCCCTACCGCGGTGCTGGCACGAGGCCAGGCGGGCTTCTCGCTGCTCGAGGTGCTGGTGGCCTTCGCCATTCTGGCGCTCATCCTCGGGGTCCTGCTGCAGATATTCTCCGGCTCCGCCCTGCGTGCCACCTTGGCCGAGTCCTATCTCAAGGCGACCACGCTCGCCGAGGCGCGTCTCAACGAGATGGGCCGCGAGGCGCCCCTGGTCGCGGGTGGCCTCACCGGTCAGACGGAGGATGGGTTTGCCTGGAGCCTGACGGTGGAGCCGTATCCCATCGAAGGGCTGGACCTGGTCGTACAAAGCGTTGCGCCGATGCGAGTCAGAGTGCTGGTGGCGTGGCAAGAAGGCGGCCGGCGGCACGAGGTCTCCGTCGCGACCCTGCGCGCGGCCATCCCCCAGCCCTGATGTCCATGCCGCGCCGGCACCCAGGTTGTCCCTTCCGCAGTGGGCACGCCGGCGGCTTCACCCTGCTGGAGCTGGTGATCGCGCTCACGCTGATGGGTCTGATCCTGGTCGTGCTGTTCTCCGCGCTCCGTTTGGGTGGGCGCATCTGGGAGCGGCTGGACAGCGAGGGTGAGCGTGCCGCCTCTGTGAATGCCACACAGGTGCTTCTGCGCCGGACCCTTGGCCAGGCACGGTTCGTCACCCGCACAACCGAGCTCAAGCTGGTGAGTCTGTTCGCGGGGGATGCGGGACGTCTGGACTTCGTGGCGCCCCTCTCCACCTACGTGGGGGCCCCTGGATTGCACCTGATGCGCTTGCAGGTGGTCGGGTCGGGGGATAACCAACGTCTGACGCTGACCCGCTGGCTGTTGCACCCCGAGGTTCTGGGTGGGGCAGGAGGGGTTCCCCGCTGGTCCCCCGAAGAGATCGAGGCCCCCGCCGTCAGCGGGGTGACCGGCGAGATTGAGACCGGCGGGGCGGAGAGCGCGACCTTTGGCCGCGCGGAGCTGTTAGGGGGGCTCAACGGGGTCCTTTTTAGTTACTTCGGCCAGAAGGTGGCCGAGACCGAGCCGCAGTGGCACGAAGACTGGATGGATCAGGAGACACTACCCCTGCTGGTGCGCGTTCAACTTGGGTTAACGGGGCATCGCTGGCCGGACCTCGTCTTCGCCCTGGCCGGGGGCTGAAGCTGAGGGCCTCCGCGATGCGAAAGCCAATTAAACCGCGCCCCGGCTGGGGGCCGCCACGCCGGGATCAGGCCGGGATCGCCTTGGTCCTCGTCCTGTGGGTGGTGAGCCTGTTGAGCGTCATGGCGCTCTCGGTGGCGGCCAGTGTGCGCGCCGAGATGCTGCTCGCGCGCAACGCGGTGGATGAGCTAAGGGGGAGGGCGCTGGTCGCCGCCGCCGAGAGCTTCGCCGGCATTCAGTTACTGGGGGGCATCCAGAACCAAGTCCTCACGCCGGAGACCGAGGGCGAGCCGATCCTGCTGAGCTGGGTGTTCGAGGGCAGTCCGATCCAGATCCAGATCCGCTCCGAGGCGGAGCGGCTCGACCTCAACCAGGCCGGGCCCGAAGAGATGGGCCAGGCGCTGGACGAGCTTGGTGTTCCCCTGGAGGTGCGCGATCTACTGGTGGACGCCATCATTGACTGGCGCGATCCCGACTCCCTGCGCGGTCTCCACGGTGCCGAGGACGCCGATTATGCCGCTGCGGGCATGCCCTACGGAAGCAAGGACCAGCCCTTCGAGACCATCGATGAGGTAAAGGGGCTTCTGGGTTTCCCCCGGGAGCTGTGGCCGTTGCTGCGCGATACCTTCACCGTCGGCGATGGCCGAGTCAATCCACCTCCCCGGGCCTACGACACCCTGGGCTCGGGACAAGTGGGTCTGGGTGCCGGTCCTCCGCGCGGGTCAGAGCGGATAGGCCGCGAGCGGCGACCCACTGCCGTCAGGCCGGCGGGGGCACGGCGCTCGGGGCACGGTTCGCTCTATCGGCTGCAGATCGGCTACGGTGTCGCGGGCGGCATGCGCGGGGCCGAGAGTCTGCTGCGGTTGGGCGGGGGCTCGGGACAACCGTTTCAGGTGCTCTGGACCCGTTATGATGTCACCGCCCCGGTCGCGCCGATGGACCCAGCCCCGTTGGGTCGTCCCCGTTGAGGTCGCGGTTGGCTGCCGGGACGTATTAGCATATGAGGCTTGAACTAGCTGCCCGGCGCCTGGCGCAGCGGACCAAGGGCGCCATGGCGCCCCAGCACGAGGTTACACCCGCCTAGCATGAGCAAGCGCAGCGCCCTGGCAGACCTCTCCGCCCCCCTTTCCCAGGTGGCCCAGTTGTGGGGGCAGCTCGCGGAGCGCTGGCGAGCAGGGTTCGGGGACTGTTTGCCGGTGGCGCTCGGTCGCCGGCTAGCGGCTCGACATGCGCTGTTGGCGGTAACGGTCGAAGGGGAGACGGCGACGATGTCCTTCGAGCGGGGGGAGCATCGCACCCGAGTGGGTCGTGTGGCCCTGGGGGAACCGCCCACGCTCCAAGAGGCCCTCGCGCCTTTTCGCAAGCTCAAGCCGACCGCAATCCTCAGGCTGCCCGCGGATACGGTGATCACGCGCCGGGTGGAATTGCCCGCACAGATCAAAAAGAATCTGCACAACGCACTGGTTTTCGAGATCGACCGCCTGACGCCGTTTCAGGCCGCACAGGTCTATTTCGATTACCGTGTGCCCCCGGCGGAGCAGCGCGGGGGAAAGGTCTTGATCGACCTCGCGGTTTGTCTGCGTGATCAGGTCACCCCTTGGGTCGAGCGGATGCGCGCGGAGCGCGCGGCTCCCGAAGGGGTCACCTGGGATGGCGGCTGGGCCGGTGCCAACCTCCTGCCCGCGGGGGATCGTCGGGTTTCCCAAGGCGGGGGTCGGTTGTTGGCGCAGATCCTCGCCGGCGGGGCGCTGATCCTCGCCGCCGCCGCCGCCCTCTCGCCGCTGTGGCAGCAGCGCGAGCAGATCATTGCCTTGACGCGCGCGATCGAGGATCTCCGACCCAAGGCGGAACGGGCCGCGACGCTTCGAAAGCAGCTCGAAGAGACCCGCCAGCGGGTCGAGTTTGCCGTTAACCAGAAGAATCGCGAGCCGCGTCTGGTCGACCTGCTCAAGGACCTCACCGAACGTCTCCCTGACGACACCTACGTCCAGAATCTCGAGTACACCCGCGGAGCGGCGCAGTTGCGCGGCGAATCGGCAAAGGCGACGGCGCTGATCGGCTCCCTGGAGGAGGTGCCAGGAATCGATGGTGTCACCTTCCAGTCGCCTGTGGTCCAGGTACCGAACACCGGAAAGGAGCGTTTTCACCTCTCGTTCCAGCACAAGCGGCCGGAGGGGCAATGACCGATCGCCCGCGCTCCCCTTGGCGTTGCGCCGCTTCACTGCTCGGCGCCGTGCTCTTGCTCGTGGTGATCGGAGTTGCGCTGGTATTCCCCTGGATCGAGCGCGATCGGCGGTATACGCAGGAAATCCAGCGCTTGACCGACCAGGTGGAACGCTATCGGCGCATGGCCGCAACCCTCCCTGGGCTGCAGGCAACCCAGGGGAAGGTGGCCGATGATCCTGCGATCGGCTCTTTTTACCTCGCCGGCCAGACCGCCAACCTGGCGGCGGCTGATCTTCAGAATCGCCTCAAACAGATGGTGGAAGGGTCTGGCGGCACCCTGGTCAGCGCGCAGCTACTCCCCGCGCATGAGCAGGGCGGCAGCCAGATGGTCAGTGTGAGTTTGCGTCTGAACTGCACCACCGAGGCCCTGTTCGACATCCTCTATAAGATCGAGAATGCCCGGCCGCTCCTGTTCGTGGACACCCTCTCGGTGCGCGAGCAGCGGCGTCGCAGCGCCCGTCCCGCCCGTCAGACACAACCCGAGGAGGCGATCCGCGACCTCTCGGTTCGTCTCGATGTCTTCGGCTATCTCCGGGGTACCGGGCCATGAAAGGCGTCCTTGGGATAGTGGCGGCGGTGCTGGCCCTGGTGCTTGCGTTGGAGTGGTACGACTGGAGTCCGCCGCAACCGCTCAAAGTCCCCGATGCCTCCGATACACCGCCCGAAACCCCCCCACGCGCCGTGGTGGCCGACTTGCCGGACGTGGACCACTACTCGGTGGTGGCGGAGCGGCCGATCTTCGCCGAAGATCGCCGGCCAGCTAAGGGAGATGTGGCTGTCAAGGAGGAGCCACCACCGGAGGAGCCCACGCCAGCGCCCGAATATGACCTGACCGCCATCGTGCTGACACCCACCATTAAGACGGCCCTGGTGAAAAAAGCCGGGGACGGGACGGTTGAGCGCGTGCTCGAAGGGGATGTGCTGGAGGGATGGACGCTGGCCCAGATCCGTGAGGATCGCATCATTCTGGAGCGACAGGGCGAGAAAAATACCTTAGTATTGCGAGATTTCCCCGCGAAAGGCAGCACCGCCAAAGCGCCCGCGGGCGGCGCCAGCAAACAGCCCCAGCGGTCCCCGGGTGCGCAGCGACCGCCCGGGATGCCGCGACCGCCGGCGCCACAACGACCGCCAGAGCGGCCCAAACGAGCAGAAAGGTAGCCAACCAGTGACCGGCCAGCGCATCAGGATCCTCTTCGTCGCCGCTCAAGCGGTATGGGCGCTGGCGGGCTGCGAGCATATGGTGTTCGACCCCACCAATAAGCTGGGGGTGCCAGAAGGGCACGTGGTGGATGCCGAGATCCGCCGCCGAGCGGGCCTTGAACCGCTCCCGAGGGCCGAGGAGACCGGGGCCGGTGAGGCAACTTCGGGTGTGGCCATGACCAAGGGTATCGAGTCGGCACCGGCGCCGAAGGCGACCATCGAGCGGGGCACCGGGCAGTTCGTCAAGTCCGTCGGCGTGGCTCCCCAACCGGTTCAGGCGGGGGAGATCACCTTAAATTTCGATGGCACCGACATCCGCGAGGTGGTCAAGGTCATCTTGGGGGACCTGTTGCAGGCCAACTATGTGCTCGACCCCGCGGTGCAGGGTGCGGCCACCCTGCAGACCGGGCGGCCCCTGCGCCGAGAAGATCTCTTGCCGACGCTGGAGACCCTGCTGCGCATGAACAAGGCGGCCATGGTCTACAGCGACGGCACCTACCGTGTGTTGCCGGCCGCCGCTGCGGTGCAGGGGGGGCTAATGCCCCAGCTTGGGGACTCCTCAAAGCCCCTGCCGGAGCGTTTCAACCTGCGGGTGGTGCCGCTGCGCTACATCAGCGCCACCGAGATGGCGGAGATCCTCAAGCCGCTGGCCCCCGAGACCAGCGTGGTGCGCGTCGATACCCTGCGCAACCTCATCCTGCTTGCCGGCTCGGGCGGGGAGCTTGCGGCCCTGCTCGATACCATCGAGGTGTTCGATGTTGACTGGATGAAGGGCCTCTCGGTGGGGTTCTTTCCGTTGCAGTATGCCAAGGCGAGCGACGTGGTCAATCAGATCCAGTCGATCCTGGGCGAGAAGGGAAACTCGGCGATCGGCGGGCTGCTGCGCATGGTGCCGGTGGAGAAGACCAACAGCCTACTGGTGGTCTCGCCCCAGGAGCGCTACCTCGCTGAGGCGAAGAAGTGGATCGATCGCCTCGACACCGCCGACAACGCGGGAGACGGCGAGCGGCTCTACGTTTATCGGGTAAAACACGGCTCGGCGGAGAATCTTGCGGCCACCCTGAGTCAGATCTTCGGCATTCAGGGGGCCGGGGGCGCCGGCTTGGCCCGCCCGGGCTCCCTGGCGCCGGGACTCGGTGCCGTCGGCATCCAGAATCAGATGGGCTTGGGTGGCCAGCGCGGTCTCGGTGGTGGGCGCGGGCTGGGCAGCGGCACCGGATTCGGGTCTGGTTTAGGCACCGGTCTGGGAACGGGTTTCGGCAGTGGCTTTGGTACCGGCTTTCAGGTTCAGCAGGCCCAGGCCCGTCCAGGCCCCGCCGGGCAGCCAGGCACCGACGGGGGCCAGCCGACACCCACACGGACTGGCACAGGAATCTCCCAGAGCGGCGGCGAGAAGGGCCCCGCCATCAGCATCGTGGCGGATGTGATCAACAACTCTATCCTGATCAAGTCCAACCCTCAGGACTACCGCAAGATCCTCGATGCCCTGAAAGAGCTCGATATTCAACCACTGCAGGTGCTCATCGAGGCCACCATCGTCGAGGTGGCCTTGACCGGCGACCTCAAATACGGGCTCCAGTGGGCATTTGACAACAAATGGGGGGGCTACCGAAGCCAACCGAGCCTCGATACCAAGATCGACAGCTCAACCGACTCTGGCATCACGCCCATGTGGCCCGGATTCAACTGGAGTATCACCACCAGCGCCGGTGCCATCCGCGCCATGCTGAGCGCGCTCGCCGGGGATGGTCAGGTGAACGTGCTCTCCTCGCCATCGGTGATGGTGCTCGATAATCACGTCGCCAAGATCCAGGTGGGCGATCAGGTTCCCATCGCCACTTCCCAGCAACAGAGCACAATTTCTGATAATTCAAATATCGTCAACCAAATAAGCTACGCGGATACCGGTGTTCAGCTCTCGGTGCGGCCGCGGGTGACCCCGGGCGGCTTGGTGATGATCGAGATCCAGGAGGATGTCAGTGACGCCACGGAGACCACCACCTCCAAGCTGGACTCCCCCACCATCCGCACCCGAAACATCACTAGCAACGTGGCGGTGAAAAACAGCCAGGCGGTGGTGCTGGGTGGCCTGATCCGTGATCTCCGCAGCGAGTCGCAGAGCGGCATACCGGGGCTCTACAGTCTCCCGGCGGTGG
>Ga0208980_10001698_pt1 | contig 13384 bp, 11 predicted proteins | sample WetSurMetagenome_3_FD_187993 | JGI IMG/M metagenome (GOLD analysis project Ga0208980, IMG submission 187993) | Wetland microbial communities from Twitchell Island in the Sacramento Delta, sample from surface sediment Aug2011 Site A1 Bulk (version 2) | ecosystem: Environmental > Aquatic > Marine...
CCATCGTGTGGCTGCCCATGTCCCCCACCTGGCCGCTGCCGAAGTCCCAATACATGTTCCAGGACAGGCAGTTCATGCCGGGGCCGCCGGCGAAATAAGTCGCCCCGCCGGGCTTCTTAGCCTTTTCGAGAACAATCACTTTCTTTCCGCAATCGTCCGATGCCTTCACTGCCGCGACCAAGCCGGCTCCGCCGGCGCCGATCACTACCAAATCGCACTCCAGTACTTTTTGTGCCATGCTCTTTTCCCTTTCGCCAAGGCCGGGCTTCAAGCCACAACGGTCTCGGAAATGTTGTTGACGTGGCATGCCTCGTAGCACACGCCGCAGTGAATGCACTTGTCTTGCATAATCTCGTTTCTACAGTTGCCATAGCGGATGGCCTCGGCCGGGCAGTTGGCCCGGCAAACCTGGCAGCCGATACACTGATCCTTGATGTAATAAACCTTCGTGCCCTTGGCAATCTCCCCGACCGCGGTATTATCTTGGGCGTTGGCCTTTGTGACGGCGAACTCCGCCAGCAAGGGAGTGGCTGCTGCCGCGGAGCCAACCGCCATGAACTGCCTTCGCGTAACTTTCACATCTGCTTGCGACATGATTTCTCCTTAATCACGTTATTGGGGCTGTTGAATACGACCAGGCAATGGAAGCAGTGCACCGGACAGGGCTCCAACGTCGTTGGGCCTGACCCAGAACTCTTCGGCTCTGCCCTTCGAAACCAGCCAATCGAAGAACTGCCCGCTTGGGAGGATCGTTCACCTTTTCCCCGGGCCGATAGGAAAAATGAGCCGCGGTATTACGAACCACTTTTCCTATCAGGGGGCCTTGGCCTTCGATCAATGGCCTTATGTTAACTCTCTCGGTACCTTTTTTTAAACCTTCTATTGAGATTTTACCCCAGGCTCGAACAAAAAAACCCTGAATTCTTCAGACCTCTCCTTATCCAGGCTGCTTTCACCTGTTGCATGACCAGCATGTTTCCTCTTAATTGAAGGGGCTATCCAGTACTGCGGAACGGAACGTTAACCTTATCAACAGGGGACTGATGCTGCAGCACGAGGCCATCCTCAATGGCTATAAGGCCGCAATGACCTGCGGTAACCTCAGCTTGCAGAAGAAAGCAGTATATCGTTACCGGGATATTGCCGCCCGAGATATAAGGACACGCATCCGCGCCCAGCTCTTCGGCTAAACCCTGTGCCTCCTAGCGATGTCTTGCCAGGAAGGACAGCATGATTCTCTGGTATTCCTCAGGCTGTTCTGCGTAGGTATTGTGCCCGCAATCGGGCAGCACCGCCAGTTCCCCTGCGGGCAGGGAGCGGTACATTAAGGCACCCTGCTCCACTTCGAATAAGCGACTTCTATCCGGATATAAGACCAGGCTGGGGCAGCGCACCTCTCTGAGGGTTTCCCTCAGGTCAAATACCCCGGAGCCATAGGCCCCGCCGAACTCCATGAACAGCGAGAAGAGCTTCGGCGCATGGGTCTCCCCATTCCAGGAGACAAATGTCTCCCGGAATTCCCTATCTATCTCCTCAAAGGAAGGAATCATCTTGCCGGCCAGATATTCGGTCATCTTGGCCTTGCTGTAACACAGGGTGCTGGATACGGCTACTGCTTTAACTGCGCCAGGGTTTTGCGCCGCATAAGAAAAAGCCACTACGCCGCCTTCACACTGACCCACGAGGTAGATTCCGTCCTTAATATGTAGGTATTCCAGGAGGGCTGACAGCTCTGTGACGCTGTTCTGAATATACTGTTCGCTCAAGTAGTAGTCCCGGAAGTTCTCTCCCGGGTCGGACCTGCCAAAGCCTCTGCGGTCATATAGGATGACCCGATAGCTGGCTGCGGCTGCGGGAAGGAGCTTCTCCCACATCTTGGTACTGCCGAGACCGTGATGCACCAGTACCAAGGGCTTTCCTTGGCCATGAACTTCATGGCCGTGAACTTCATAGTAAGTATTGATTCCAGTAATACTTACCCTTGGCATATTACCTCCTTGGCCTTGTTCCTATTATGCCCTTTGTAGGCTAACGATGACCTTGACCTCCGGCGGATAGGAAAAACTAGCCGTGGTTTTATGAACCGCTTTTCCTATCCGAGCGCCTCGGTCTCGGATCAATGGTATTTTGTCGACTTTAATGTTTGTGCCTTGATGATAGGCACATTCTACGCCTGGATCTTATCGATGGAAATGGTTTTTGAGCAACCCAATCGCGCCCATTGCAGACGAAACCCATCGAATCTCCTCCTGTTAGTGCATGGGGAGTGGGCGGTGATTTGGCAGACGAGTCTCAGACTATCGGTAACGCAATGATGTGGTGTTGGCCGGCAAAAACAAGCTATATATCCATCCCCGCCACGATTCCATTCGGCTTCTCTGCGAAGTCCTCAGCGTCAATATAAGCCCGTGTGTGTGCCGTGCTCCAATGTCCCAGCCATTCTTGGGCTGTCTCGATCCTGCCGGTTTTCCGATTGATTAGCTCCGCAACAGACTTGCGCAGAACGCGTGAGGAGGCCCAAATACTGGCAGGATGATCCCTCAGTTTCCCACATTCCCGTTTCAGGCCCGCACTACGCTGTTGCCTCTCATAAGCACGCTGACATCGCGATTGTTTTCTAAAAAAAGCTAAATTAGTTTCTCTTTTTTACTTATGGCATTCGACACCTTTGCAGAGCACGGCAAGACATCTATCGAAACTGCGCGCGAGCAGTCAATAGGGCCTTTTTTAATGTGGGCAATCAGCGAATCAAAACCGGTGTCTTTCGAAATAATATAGAAAGCCCCATCGGGATCTGCTGCCGCCAGCTTGCCCAGATAATAGGTAATGTGAAAATCCAGTGCGTTATGACCAGAGGCATCCATCTTGATATATTTGGCTAGGTTGCCCCGCCCCTGCATCGCGATCGCCAGATCCGCTGAAATATTGTTATTCTTCGAACCCAGGAAAACATAAACGCGAAAATCTTCGCCTTTTAGCAAAGCCAGCGATTTAACCGGAACGTTTTCGTAATCAATCAGAACATAGTTGATTTTCATGTGCACGTTATCTCATATGGAAATAAATAACCCTGGAAGCCTATAAAGATTGGCTGAGTGATTTAAATCATGATGAGTTTCAGAACGTATTTAAAGGAAGCGTAACTCCGCAGAGATGCCCGTATCTGCCGCAGCAGCAGAAGGCCGGTGAAAGAAATGGGCTAAGAGCCAATCGCGACCTACTTGCTTCCGCGTCGTACCATCAGATCGAGGTCTTCTCGAAGGCTCTGCAAATCCTCTTCGTGCTCGACCTCCTGCTCCAGGATAGTTAGAGCCATGTTGTACGTCACCATGTCTTTGTCTTTGGTTGCGTCCATCAGGCTCTTGTAAGTCGTAATCGCGCATTGCTCGCCAGCGATGTTCTGATCGAGCAGGACGGCTACATATGGGTCCTTGGGCGCATCGTACTTGCATGGGCTTACCGCGCTCCAGTCCTGAGGTGTGAGAACGGGCGTGCCTGCGAGCTGGATGATGCGGTTCGACAGCAGGACCGCGTGGTTTAGTTCCTCGGTCGCATGCAGGTTGAGCTCAGCCGCGACGGCGTCCTTCATGGGGCCCTTGATGATTTTCGCGCCGAGCCAGTACTGGTAATAGGCTAGCCATTCACTTGCATATGCCTGGTTGAGCATCATAAGCAGCTCATCAACATCCAAACCGATGATCTCACGACCTCTTGTTCCCATTGTCCTTTCTCCTTCCGGCAGTCGCCCGCCGTTTGCGTTGTCGAAGTATTCTGAAACTCGTTCTTTGTAACCTCATCCGCTTCGAAAATCAAGGCTACGAGATCCTTATGGCCGGTATTGCCTCAAATGTAGGGTTGGGCCGGCCGGAGCCCGGCCCCACAAGTTCTAGGTTAAAGGAGCTGCACCGTGACCCTCACATTTTCATGCGTCAAAGGGTGCGCCACAGGCGCGTGAGAGACTGTCCAGAAGTCAAGCTCGCTGGCCACGCCCCCACTGCATGCCTGACCGGCCTTCAGGCAATTGCCTATGCCTTGCGGATGCTTAATGCCTTTGCGGATTCGATAACAAGCCATATACCCAAAACCAGCAGGATGATGCCGAAAATTCCGGATATTATGACATCTGGCGTCACCGCCTGACCGAAAGTCTCAACAAAAGGGATTATCTGAAGCACCAGGGACCATATGGTCATAATCAGCATAAATATGGTCGGTATTATGGCAATCCATGCATTTTTCCCGCTCTTCTTCATCCAGACGGAGATAGCCAGTAGGGTAAGGCTCGCCAGGAGCTGGTTACTTGTGCCGAATATAGGCCATGCCACAAGATACCCCTTCTCTTTGGTAAGCATCAGGAAAACCAATGGAAGGGCAAGTGTCGCAAGAGTCGCAACAGCAGCACCAGACCTTGTTTTAAGGCCGAAGATCTCCTGGAAGATATATCTACCCAGCCTTGTGCTTACATCAAGTGTGTCATAGACAAAGGTGGAAAAAGCCAGCAGGGCAAAGGGAAAGGCCACGTTAAATCCTATCCCCATAAGACCGAGGTATTTTGCGATGCCGTTGGCATAAATAAGGTTCGGATCGTTCTTGAGAATGGGATCGCCGGCGGCGAGCATCATTACAGTCGCCACGGCAAGTATGGCCACGAGCCCTTCCATCAGCATTGTCCCGTAACCTATAACGAGCGTATCGGACTCCTTTTGTATCTGTTTTGAGGTCGTACCGGAGCTCACGATCGCATGAAAGCCGGAACAGGCGCCGCAGGCTATGGTGATGAAAAGAATCGGAAAGACCATTTTCCCGTTCATAGCGCTCTTCAATCCGGCGAGATTGACAGCAGGATACTCGATAGCAAAACCGCCGAATAACGCGCCAATGAAACATATGATTATTGTAAGGTACAAAAGCCACCCGCCCAGGTAGCCTCTTGGCTGGAGAAGCAGCCACATGGGGATGATGGATGCAAAAAAGCAATAGAAAAGAAGGAACACGTCCCACTGTTTTACCGAGATGTCCGCAAACATGGAAAGGATTCCTTGTGGAAGCCTTGGCCCTATCCACACTATTAACAGGACAAGGGGGAGGAAGATGATCGTTGCCGCTGTCAGGCTAAGCCTGAACTTATAAAGCAGGACGCCCATTGCCATGCCGGCTAACAGATAGAGGACAGATGAGGCCGCGACAGCAGGTCCGAAGGCAGTATCGTTGGTAACGGTTTTAAAGGTCTGCGCCGTAATATCAGTAAAGGCTATGATCACATAAACAAGACACATCCACATAAAAATAAGAAAAAGAATGTGGGAAGTGGGAGACATGTTTTCCTTTACAACCTGCCCTATTGAGGACGCCCTGTGCCTTATAGAGGCTATCAGGCTTGAGAAATCATGGACCCCTCCTATGAAAATCGCGCCGAGGACAATCCATAGCACTGCCGGCAGCCAACCGAACCATATGGCGGCCAGAATGGGGCCAACTATCGGCCCTGCTGCCGCTATTGCCGAAAAATGCTGGCCTATGAGCAATGACGGTTTTGCAGGGACATAATCAACGCCGTCATTGATCTCGACAGCTGGTGTTACCGCAGTATCGTTCAGTTTGAAATCCCTGGCCACAAATCTGCTGTAAAAGCGGTAACCCAGGAAAAAGACGAGCATGCAGATAAGGACCACAGCGACTATCATTATGACTACCCCCATGTCACAAATTAGCGACATTCTGCTATGTGGCAGCTTGTTGTCAAGAAAAAACATTCTTAAATGAATGAGAATAAGGAACATAACGCGATCATGTGCGGACTCAGATGATCGCCGGTTGCGCAGAGTTTTTGCCGCAAAGTCGGACAAAACGTTACCAATCAGGGTGATTGTTTGACTCACCTATAGAAATGTCTATACTGAAGCCAGAAACTTCCAGGAGGCTTCCGATGAATTACGAAGATTTTTTGGGCTTGGTCAAAAGCAGGCGCAGCATCCGTCGATTCAAGCCGGACCCTGTACCGGATGAATACGTCGACAAAATTATTGAAGCGGCGCGCTGGGCGCCCTCCGGCTTCAATTTGCAGCCGTGGGAATTCGTGGTTATCAAAGACCCTAAACTAAAAGATAGTATCGTTCAAATACTCAAGGAAGCCTTGTCCAACGTCATGAAAATGGAAGCTTGCAGAGAGCCCTGGCAGAAAAGACCGAGCACCATCCCTCCGCCACTCCAAGCTTCGGGCCCCGCTACCGACTACTCCAAAGCACCGGTTTTCATTATCCTTTTCGGCGATACCAGGACAAATGCGGGTTTACCCATGGGACGGCGCTATGACTACTCCCTGATGCAGGAAGCTTTTCTCTCGGGTCTGGCCAGCGCTTTTTTATATATGCACCTGGCTGCTGCATCGCTGGGACTTGCCAGCCAGTGGGTCTCGGCCGTCGCCAATCCTTACGCGCATTGCCTGGTGAAGAATTTGTTGGGAGTACCGCATGAGTTGGAAGCTTACGATATGATGGCGTTGGGCTATCCGGATGAATCGCCAAAGACCAAACTTATGAGAGACAGAAATGAAATGGTGCACCACGACTATTGTGGTGAAAACGCATTCAGATCTGCCGAAAACGTCAGAGACTTCATCTTCAAAATCAGAAATCCCTAGCCACAACCTCACCGAATAATTATAAGGGCGAGGCTCCTAGACTGTCTCGAAACTCAGCAGATACAATATAACAGAAGCCGAGCCGCGGAGCGGCGGCCAGAAAATAGCCGGGGCTGAGCGCTTTTTGCGGCGCAGTGGAAAATCTACCAAACACTTCTCACAGTATTTCTTGACTTTTCCAACACATCGTCGTTTATTAGGCTCAGTTCTAATGTATGGGTCTTTTTCACCAGGGTGAATCAATCCTGCCCACCAACACGTCCACCGAGGCGTTCCCGTTGCCGATGTGTTCGCGGGCTTGGGCCAGCTAATTCTCGGGAGATCACAATGCGCAAACCGATCTTTTTATGGATAAGCCTTGCTGTAATTGTGCTTGCATTCAGTGCCGGTTGTTCAAAAGAGAAAGCCCCGGCCACCAGCGAAGTCAAAGTCGATGCGACAAAGCTTCAACTGTTTGAGCCACTGCCTGAGACGATGGCTTCCGCATCTAATCCGATTACGGAGGAAAAGGTCGCTCTGGGACGGATGCTGTACTACGAGCCCCGCCTGTCCAAGAGCCAGAAAGTTTCCTGCAACTCCTGTCACCTGCTCGACAAGTACGGAGTGGACGGCCAGCCCACTTCCGACGGACATAAGGGTCAAACGGGCGATCGGAACGCCCCGACCGTCTACCTTGCCGCAGGGCATTTCGTCCAGTTCTGGGATGGCCGCGCACCTGATGTCGAAGAACAGGCAAAAGGTCCCTTGATGAATCCGATTGAAATGGCAATGTCTTCTGAAAGACAAGTGGTTGCGGTTTTAAAATCCATGCCGGAATATGTGGACGCCTTCAAGCGCGCCTTTCCCAACGAAAAAGATCCTGTTACCTTCGATAACGTTGCCAAGGCGATTGGAGCATTCGAACGGAATCTTGTTACTCCGTCGAGGTGGGATAAATTTCTGAAGGGAGATCAAAACGCCTTGACTGCCGAGGAAAAGGCAGGATTCAACGCTTATGTCGAAGCAGGATGTCCGACATGTCACGCGGGCATCTACGTCGGCGGCAGTCTCTTTCAGAAACTGGGATCCGCAAAGCCCTGGCCCGATACTTCAGATCCCGGAAGAGAAAAAGTCACCAAGAATGTAGCGGATCGCCAGACATTTAAGGTGCCGTCCCTGCGCAATATCGAAAAAACAGGACCCTACTATCACAACGGCAAGGTCGCAGAACTTCAAGAGGCAGTTTCCAAGATGGGGGAATACCAACTCGGTACGACACTAAACGACTCCCAGATAAAATCAATAGTTGCCTGGCTCGGCACACTGAGCGGCGACCTGCCGATGGAATACATAAAGGAACCGACGCTTCCAAAGAGCACAAGCAAGACCCCCAAAGCAGTGGAGGCGGATTAAACCGTTTTTATTACCAGCGAGGGAGCCATGAAAATTTTCGTCACTGGCGGGACAGGATTCATAGGAACGGAGTTGCTCAAGCGTCTTGGCCGGACGTCATACGAACTTCTCTGCCTTGCACGGTCTCCTAGGAGTGTCGATGCGCTGCAGTCACTCGGTGTTAAGACCATTCGGGGAGACGTCGCCGACAAGGCAAGCCTGATCTCCGGGATGCGCGGATGCGACTGGGTCGTGAACCTGGCCAACTTTTATGAGTTCTGGAACCGGGATACGCGCACGTACGACAGCATAAATGTCGAAGGCACGAAGAATGTGCTTGAGGCTGCGCGAGAAGCTGGCGCAGCCAAGATCATTCATGTCAGCTCAATTGTTCCATACGGCAACGCGAGCTGGCCTATTACGGAGACTACACCGCTTGGCAACAGGACACCGGGCCACTACGCACGGACCAAACGGGCGGGCGAGGCTATCGCCCGGGAGTATTGCACAAAGTTCGGCCTGCCGCTCGTCGTTATATCACCCGCGGGTGTGATGGGACCCAATGATCCCAAAGCCACGGGTCGATACATAAGAAGCCTTGTGCAGGGGAAGATGCCGGCCCAGGTTCTAACTAATTGCCCTTTCCCGTTTGTGCACGTCCGCGACGTTGCCGAGGCGATCATCAGGGCGCTCGAAAAGGAGAAAAACGAGGGTGAGAAATACCTGGTCTCTGCTGAGAATTTGACCTTTGGCGAGATCAACCGCATGGTTTCGGAGATCGCGGGAATCCGGTTGCCACTCCTGACGCTTCCGGTTCCGCTCGTCGTGGCCGGCGCTTATGGAGCTACCTTTCTTGCCAGCTTGACAGGGAAGCCGCCAATGTTGGACATGTCGATCGAACAGATCAGGATGATGCGGCAGGGGATGAAGGTGGACGGAAGCAAGGTTGTGCGGGAACTTGGCATTTCTTACACGCCAATCCGGACAGCACTCGAAGAGATGCTTGCTTCACTACGCGGGAGCGGGTCGAAAGCATCAAGCTCAACCGCTGGCTGATCCGACGGGAGTTGGCCGCCGCAGGTTCAAAATCTGATCCGCGACGGCCAGCTCCCAAACATCACTGAAAAACTTGTGGGGTGCGGGGCTCCGGCCCGCCCCGGCACGCTTTGGAAATTAATGTCGGCAGCTTGCAACATGTCGAGCCGGTTGGAATGACCCGCCAATATCAGGTTTGTGGCGGATTATGCACTGCGTGGTAAGAATAACAACTAATGCTGGGTGGGACGAGCCGGAGCCTCGCCCCCACAATTATTCAGGGAGGCCGCCAGCCGGAGCCAACCGTTGAAGATCCGGAGTGGTTATCACAGCGATGTGCACTACGGGATTCATGCATTTTTCAGATTAACGCCGAGCCAAATATGTTATACCTTATACCGTCCTTGATGGGTTAGAAGCAACTTTTAGCGCAGATCTTTATTAGTTCAATTTAAAAAAGGAGAAAGAAAATGATCAGACCAAATTATGAATCCGACGCCGGAAAGCGGAAGTTCATGCCGCATCAGGCCTTGGGCACGGTGCCTCATGTTCCTTTTGAAGAGTACAGTGAAATGCTCAAACACTGTTTCATAATGAAGCGGAAAAACGGCATCCTCGAGGCGAGACTTCATACCGAAGGCGATAGCATGCAGTGGGGCGCTCCAGCCCACCAGGGACTCCATATCTTCTTTGACCTGGCAGGCAGGGACCCGGACAACGAAATCATAATCCTTGGTGGTACGGGCAAGGATTTCATCAAAAGCATGGGCAAGAAGACCATCAAAACGACTGAAGAAACCCCAGAGTTTACTTCGCACGGTGACGAGTCCTGGAGACTTTACGAGTATCAGTACTATGACGGCACAAACGACATTGAAGGCCAGGTGTTTGATGTCGAGGTTCCCACAATCGGTGTTTGGAACGGCGCAGCCTTCCATACGGATCTGGTCCTGTTCCAGGACATTACCCTATGCACTGAGGATGCATGGACGACGGAAATGCATTTCCGCGTCAACATGGTCCCGGGCGACGGCATCCAAATTGCCTGGCGCGAACTCATGGGCCGTAAGAGATACGCTTATGCGGAACTGACCGGAGAAATCATCACCGCGCGCAAGGCTCTGGCACTCGGTATGGTCAATGAGATCTGCCCTGACCTGGAGTCCTGCTACGATCGCGCCTGGGAAATCGCCGAGCTCATTATGCGCACCGGTTCGCGCGTAACCCGCCGCATAACCACCCAGATTCTCCGCATGCCCTGGAAAGAGGACATTTCGAAAGAGCTGCGCAACAGCTTCTCAACGGAAATGTATGTTACTGCGACCGAACATTCGCCGCATGAAAACAAGTACTGGGATTGGGCTCACGAGGAGGCCGAACTTTGTAGGATCGCAGAGAAAAAGGGAAAGATCATTCGTCCCCGAGTCAACGGAGGCAAAGAAGAGTCGGAGATCAAATAGAGTTGACGGTTTTTGCTTAGCTACAAAAGCGCGCCGGAAATTTCCGGCGCGCTTTTGCTTGTAATCAAGATTTCCGCGCATTTCGATTTGGGCGTCGCGATAATTTGGATGTATGCAAACCTCAGATTGTATTTTTAACTATTAGCTCCAATTTCAGAATTGACTCATTTCAAAATAGGAATATCAAGACCATGCTTGATAAATTATTCAAACCAGCTTCCATAGCTGTTATTGGCGCTTCCTCCGTGCCTGGAAAGATCGGATACCTGATACTCTCCCATCTTATTGATGACGGCTATAAGGGGACAATAGTTCCAGTGAACCCGAAGTCCGACGCGATACTTGACGTCAAATGCTACCCGGACATGTCCCAGTATCCGGCCAAGATTGACATGAGTGTGATCACTGTTCCCACGGAACATGTCAAAAATGCCGTAATAAGCTCAATAGAGGCAGGTGCAGGGGCAATCGTCATCATCACCGCTGGATTCAAGGAAGTTGACAAGGCGGGTGCGGCCCTTGAAAGAGAGATAGTGGATCTTTGCAGGAAAAGCAATGTTCGCGTTCTCGGTCCCAATGTCCTCGGGATAATAAATACGTACCACTCAATGAACGCAAGCTTTGATGCCTACATGCCCAAGAAGGGGAACATTTCCGTCATATCGCAATCAGGTGCCATCTGCGGAGCAATAACGCGCTGGGCGGACCTCAAGAGCATAGGTCTGGCCAAGCTCATAAGCATCGGGAATAAGGCTGATATTACCGAGGTCGATCTCCTGGAGGCACTTGCTGATGACGAGGAGACAAGTGTCATACTCGGCTATCTTGAAAACATAATCGACGGACCGGCATTTATCAGAGCCGCTGAAAAGGTGACCCGCAAAAAGCCGGTGGTTATATTCAAGGCGGGGACTTCATCTGCAGGGTTGAAGGCGGCGTCATCCCATACCGGGAGTCTTGCCGGTGCCGACGTCGCTTACGGGGCAGCATTCAGGCGATCCGGCGTGATCAGGGCCGATACCTTCGAACAGTTATTTGATTACGCCACAGCCCTTTCCATGCAGCCTGTTCCCAAGGGCAAATCCGTGGCTATAGTCACAAATGCGGGCGGACTCGGAGTAATATGCGCCGATGCCGTGGAGAACTGCGGGATGAGGGTCGCTCAGCTGGATCACCAGACCGCTACGGCCCTCAAGAAAAAACTTCCAAATGCCGCAAGCGTCGGAAATCCTATTGATGTCCTGGGTGACGCCGATCCGGAGCGATACCGGTTGGCGGTTCAGACTGCCATGGACTCGGACGCAGTCGACGCGGTTGCTGCACTCCTTACGGCCCAGGATATGACGAGGGCCAGTGATACGGCAAAGGTCATTGCGGGCTGTTCAAACGGGAAAAAGCCCCTCATGGCATGCTTCATGGGCGGAAAAGACGCCATTCCTGCGCAAAGAGAGCTTGTGGACAGGAACCTCCCCGATTTTACGAGTCCGGAACGCATGATAGCCGCACTCAAGGCTATGCATGAATACAACCTGTGGAGACACAGGGATGTCAGAGTTGTGACCCGTTTCCCGGTCAACAGGAGGAGGGTAGAGAGAATCTGCAATACATATAGAAGGATGGGCAATGTCCAGATAGGTGAGATGGACGCCAAGAAGATCCTCAAAGCCTATGGTTTCGCTGTACCCCAGGGAGAATTCTGCCTGACTGCCGCTCAGGCCATTGAACAGGCAGACCACGTCGGATACCCGGTTGCCATGAAGATCGTTTCCAAAGAGATCATTCACAAAAGCGATGTGGGCGGGGTAAAAATCAACCTGCAAAACAAGGAAGCCGTCAGGGATGCCTATGACCTGATGATGATGAGAATAGAGCGGGATATGCCTGAAGCCCGCTTGGAAGGCGTGTACCTGGAACAAATGGCGCCCAAGGGAAGAGAGGTAATACTGGGAATGAGCAGGGATCCCCAATTCGGCCCCATGATGATGTTTGGCTTGGGTGGGATCTTTGTGGAGGTGATGAAGGATGTTTCATTCCATCTCGCTCCAATTACAAAAGAAGAGGCGTTACAGATGCTTGTCACAACCAGATCTTTTGCGCTCTTGAAAGGCATAAGAGGACAGGCTGCGGTGGACCTGGATGCAATAGCCACAGGCCTGCAATATATAAGCCAGCTGGTTACTGATTTCCCCCAGATTGCAGAAATGGATATCAACCCATTTATCGTGGGGGCGGTGGGATCTCAATCCATGGCGGCAGACGCAAGAATAACGCTTCTGGAAAGTTGGGTGAAAAATGGATAAAGCAGAAGAAATAAAGTCAATGCTGGATTGGCAGAGGAGTTTCAACATAACACCCCGGACACCTGAGGAAGCAGTTAAAGCGATATCTCCGGGTCATCGAGTGTTTATCGGGACGGGAACTGCTCAACCCTCCCTACTTATTAACGCCATGACCAAACGCGCAAGTGAACTGGTGGATGTCGAGATTGTTCAACTATTCTCGATGGGAGAACCCCCATACGCGAAAAAGGAGCTGTCCGACAGTTTCAGAGTCAACAGCTTTTACATTTCCCAGGAAAACGTCCGCACTTCCATCAAGGAGGGGCTTGGGAGTTACACGCCGATAATGCTTTCAGACATTCCGATGCTTTTCAGCAACGGACAGATTCCCCTGGACGTTTCCCTGATACAGGTGTCCCTGCCCGATAGCAGGGGGATGTGCAGCATGGGGATATCCGTGGACGTGGCAAAAGCGGCCGTGGAAAACTCAAAGGTAGTCATTGCACAGATAAACCCGCAAATGCCAAGAACTCTGGGAGACGGGCTTATCAATATTTATGAAATAGATATAGCGGTCGCTGCGGATGAACCCATCCAGG
>Ga0208980_10001700_pt1 | contig 13379 bp, 8 predicted proteins | sample WetSurMetagenome_3_FD_187993 | JGI IMG/M metagenome (GOLD analysis project Ga0208980, IMG submission 187993) | Wetland microbial communities from Twitchell Island in the Sacramento Delta, sample from surface sediment Aug2011 Site A1 Bulk (version 2) | ecosystem: Environmental > Aquatic > Marine...
CAGGAGATTCTTGTCGAGGCGGACGATCAGAAGGCCGATCTGATTATCGTTGCCTCTCATGGACACACCGGGGTGGAGCAGATTCTGTTCGGCAGCACTGCGATGCGCATTGTGCGACTGGCGAAGTGTCCCGTCCTGACTGTGCGACCTCAAGAAGAGAGTCGGTGAGCATCCTTCCAGACGCGCAACAGGGATGTTTATCTGAACATCCCTGTTGCGCATCGATGGCTCATTGATTGACAGCTACGCCATCTCCAGAATCCTTCCGTACACAACATCGAACCTGAAGCTCTTTGCTTTGCTCCGTTGCTCAATGTACTGGGCCACGGACTCCAGCCTCTCCGGAATCGACATGATCTTTTCCTGTGCCTTTCTTCCCACCTCATCAAGATACGTCATCACGTCAATGCTCCACGCCGCAATCAACTGCTCGACGATTTTCTTATAGTCGCGTAACCCGTAGATACCAGCCCGTCGAATGACGTCGGCATAGTCGTTGAAGTTGGCAATGGAGATTCCGGGCATGTCGATGCTTGGCATAATAAAGGACGCCGCCTCAAGGGCAGCGTTCGGATCTCGGGCAAGAATCTCTTTGAACACATTCAAGTAGAATGCGTAGTGTTTGGCCTCATCCTGGGCAATCTTTTGGGTGATCGCAAGGAGCAGCGGCTCCCGGTCGGCAACGAGTTTGCCGGTGTTGGCGTGCGATATCTGGGTTGCCTTCTCCTGGCAAGAGGTATAGATGAAGAGCTTGTACGGATCGCCAGTCCACTGAGGCTCAAACCCGGATCGAAGATACTCGAACTGGATTCCTTCAAGAGCTTGGAAGTTCAGCAATCGGGAGTCGCGGATGTAATCACGCAGGATGTTTCCGTGCCGGTCTTCCTCGGCAGTCCAAAGCTTGTTCCACTGGCTCCAGAATGTTGTGGTGCCGAGATGCTGGGCAATGAGACGGTGGAAGTGGGGGAGACCTTCTTCTGTGACGATGTTGATCGTTATTGCGACGCGGACACTGTCCGATATCCCGCGGGCTCGTGCGCGCAACTCTGAGATCATTTTGTCGTCAAGGTCTTTCTCGCCGGCCGGCAGGAACTCGGAAGGGAACCACAGCTCACGCTTCAATTGGTGCTTATCAACAAATTCCTTGACAACGGATTCGAGATCAGAGAGAACTTCCAGCTTGGAAAGGAGTGATGACGGCGCGCGAGCGGTCGAAGTCGAGAGCAATAGATAGGTTCCAATGAACAGTGAATAGCCGATGAACTTGTATCAAGATACGCACATTCGGCGGCAGATGCAATGAAGGTGTTGTGCATCTCCAAAACTGCCGAGACCCCGACCCTTTGCCGTTGATCTTGCTTCAGAGTGTGGACGAGGCTATTTCTCCCGTTGTATGACGAAATCCGCGAAAGCAATGAGTGATCTTTTCGAGGGTGAGTCGGGGAATGTGCTGATGTTGGCTTTCGCCTCTGACGCGTAGTGTACTGCTCGACTGGCGGCGTATTCAAGTCCGCCGTACCGGGTGACGAACTCGACAATCTCGGTCACCTTCAGCTTCTTTCCACCCGACTTGATCATCGAGAGGATTTCCTTCCCTTCTTTCTTAGGCGCTTGCGTGAAGGAGTGAATGAGCGGTAGTGTCAGTTTCTTCTCGCTGAGGTCCAGTCCTGTTGGTTTGCCGGTGATGCTCTTCCTTCCAACATAGTCCAGCAGGTCGTCGCGGATCTGGAATGCAAGGCCAACATTCTCGCCGTACTCCCTTAGCAGCCGATGCTTCTCAGGGTCGTCCGACGAACTCGTTGCTCCGATCTCGCAACAGGTCGAGAGGAGGGAGGCAGTCTTGTCGCCGATAATCTTGAGATATGTTTCCTCATCCATGTCCAGCTGGCGGCTCTTCTGTATCTGATGGATCTCTCCCTCGCTCATCCGTCGAACTGATGTAGATGTGATTTTTAGAAATCGGAAATCATCATGATCTAGAGAAAGCAGCAGTCCCTTGGCGAGGAGAAAATCGCCCATCAACACTGCGATCTTGTTCTTCCATACTGCATTGATCGATGCGATACCCCGGCGCGTATCAGCATCGTCAACCACGTCATCGTGGATGAGTGTGGCAGTGTGAAGGATTTCGACGAGGGCCGCTCCACGGTGTGTTTTCGGGTTCACACCGCCGCAGAGTTCCGCCGAAAGAAGCACAAGGATTGGCCGGACTTTCTTCCCTTTTTGTCGTACGATGTACTTGGTCACTAGGTCGACCAGCCCAATCTTCGACTTGATCGATTGGTCGAAGACTTTGTCGAACGCTTCAATGTGATGTTCTATCGGTCGGGCAATCTCTTTCAGGTCCAAAGCAACACTCAAAGTTAGGGATTCTCTTGTTCTTTCTTTCGCTTCCCCTTCCATGCGAGGGCAGAGATCCCAATACTGATCTCATACAACAAGACGAGGGGAATTGCGAGCAGTACTTGACTTACGGGATCTGTACCGGGTGTCAGCACGGCCGCGAGGACGAAAATCACAACGATCGCGTGTCGCCGATAGTGCCGCATGAATGCGGGCGTGAGTATCCCGAGTTGCGAGAGGAACCAGGAGACCATCGGCAGCTCGAAGACCACGCCGGCGGCCAGCATCACGCTGATGATGAAACTCATGTACTCGCCAATTGCGATGTTGTTCGCAATCTGCGGTGTGCCGAAGCCGGCGAAGAAGGTGAGCGCTGCCGGCAACATGACAAAATATGAGAAGGCAATTCCTGACAGGAAACAGAACGACGAGAAGAACACGATCCACTTGATGTACCTTCGCTCCTTCGGCATCAAACCCGGCGCAACGAAAGCCCAGAGCTGGTAGAGAATGTTCGGCACGCTGAGGATGATGCCCCCGATGATGGCGACCTGCATGTAGAGGAATAGTTGCCCGAACGGTTTGAGATTTTGAAGATGGATTGGTTGCTGGGGTGGCGTGAGACTGGCGTTCAGCCGTACCACCGGACCGAGCAGTGCGACCTCCATAATCCAATCGATAAAATACCAACAAATAGCTCCACCCACGACGACACCCAGGGCCGCCTTGATGATGCGCCAGCGCAGTTCCTCGAGGTGATCGAGGAAAGACATTTCCTTCTCACCTGTCTTGGCAGTTGTGTCGTTGGGTGTAGTGGATTCGTCAGCCACGGTTTCGCGATCCAGTGTTTGTGCTATTGTTGCAGTTCCGGATACAAGGGGAATCTCCGACACAGGTCTTCAACTTTCTTCGCCACAGAAGCATACACTTCCTTCTTCCCAATGTTGGTTATGACCTCATTGATGAGTTCGCCTACATATTCCATCTCTGCTTCCTTCATCCCGCGCGTGGTCAGTGCGGGCGTGCCGATGCGAATTCCGCTGGTGATGAGCGGACTCTTGTCGTCAAATGGGACGGCGTTTTTGTTGACGGTAATGCCGGCTTCGTCGAGAGCCTCCTGTGCATCTTTGCCCGTTACGTTTTTGCTACGCAGATCGACGAGCATCAGGTGGTTGTCTGTGCCGCCAGAGATAGTATAGTAGCCGAGCGAAACGAGTTTCTTCGCGAGCGCTTGTGCATTCTTGATCACCTGCTTCCCATACGTCTCGAATTCTGGCTGCAATGCTTCCTTGAATGCCACAGCCTTTCCGGTGATGACGTGCATCAGTGGTCCCCCTTGGATTCCGGGAATGACCATCGAGTCAATCAACTCCGACATTCTCTTTGTTCTCCCCGATTTGGGAGCAACAAGCCCGAAGGGGTTGTCGAAGTCCTTCCCCATGAGAATCAATCCACCTCGTGGTCCGCGCAGGGTCTTGTGTGTGGTTGATGTGACCACGTGGCAATGCGGAATGGGATCGTTGAGGAGTTTCTTGGCGATAAGTCCGGCGGGGTGTGCAATGTCGGCGAAGAGAAATGCGCCGATCCCGTCAGCAATCTGGCGGAAGATCTTGTAGTCGATGTTCCGTGAGTAGGCGCTGGCGCCGACGGTGATCATTTTTGGCTTTTCCCGTTTGGCGACATCCTCAACTTCGTTGTAGTCAATGTATCCCGTCTCCTTCTTCACTCCGTACGCGACGAAGTTGTAGAACTGTCCCGAGAAGTTCACAGGTGAGCCGTGTGTGAGATGTCCTCCGTGCGAAAGATTCATCCCCATGAGTTTATCACCGGGCTTCACGAAGGTGAAGTACACCGCCATGTTGGCCTGTGAACCCGAGTGTGGCTGCACGTTGGCGTACGCTGCTCCAAAGAGCTGCTTGACGCGGTCACGGGCGAGGTCTTCAGCAACATCGACGAACTCACAGCCTCCGTAGTAGCGCTTGCCCGGATATCCCTCGGCGTACTTGTTCGTTAGAGGCGAGCCCACTGCCTCTAACACCGAGAGGCTAACGAAATTCTCCGACGCGATGAGTTCGAGCTTGGTATTCTGTCGATGGATTTCATTCTTCACTGCCGTGAAGACTTCAGGATCGGATTGCCTAAGATGGTTCATTGGATGAGACTCTATGGTGAATAGAGAAGTTGATCAGTTGCTTCAGCAAGGCTGGAAGGATGGAGAGATGCCTGGAACGGTTGCACTGTTGCCTAGTCTTCCTCGTATCGCTGGAACCAGGGCTCGCTGAGCATTACCGAAATTGTCATTCTAAAAATCTTGTCTTTGACCAAACCACTGCTTGTTGTGCCGCGTTTCGCGTATTCGAATGCCGTGTTGAGTCGTGCATCGCCAAAAAGCGGAATCGCAATGCCGCCTGTGATGCCCCATTCATTGATCGGTTCGCCTTCAATCTTGTAGTAGGTGGAATTGTAGTAGAACCCGAGTCTATACACGAGCCTTGCAAACCAGCCTGTGGCGTCTCGTTCGGGGAGAAGTTCTCCACCAAGTCCTATCCTGTACGAGTCGCGTAGCGTTGTTGGCTCAATGCCGTCGAAGCTGGCGCTGCCCCATTGTTGAGCATAGTAATCTGCTGCGATCAAGTAGCGGTCACCCGCCTGGTATGCCAGGCCGACGCCATAGGCCAGAGGTATTGTCATTCGTCCATTGGTGGCTGGGAGAGTGTCAGCCTCAGTCAGGTAATCAAATCTGGTTTGTTGTTCTGTCTTCAGATTTCCCTCGGTATTGACAACCAGGCCAAGCGAGAAGGGCTGCAGAGATTCGGCAATTCTTCCGAAGCCATTGAACATCGCACCGGCAGTCACGTTTATGCCGCGCATTGACGTCGACTTTGTTATCATCCCGCCGGCGTAAACCGGTCTGTAGACTGGGCTGAAGGTCGTGGTTCGGTCGATCAACCCGAACAAGTAGTTGAAAGACGCCCCAACAGCAAGATCGGAAAAAGGCGAGAATGAAAGCCCGGCCACACCCCTGCTCATTCCTCCGTTGCCGGAATGGTTGATTTCATACTGGATGCCGTCCAGCGTTCCCCCCAAAAAGTAATTGTAATTCACATCGCTGTATTGCGTGAATCCCAGGACAGTTACTATGCCGTTGGTGGTCGAGATTGGGATGGCGAGCAACGCGCCGGCGAAGCTGCTGTTTGCAAGATAAATGGATTTGTCTCCATCCGTGGATTTGAATCCTTCATGGAGAATTCCAGTTTCAAAGCGAACCCGGCTTATGCGTGACCATGCGGCGGGTTGAATGCCGTTAATGAAATTCGCACTCGGTAGTCCAAGACCTGAGTATCCCATCCCTGCGCTCCGGGCATTTGGCATGTACCGGATGTCACCAATGCCAAACAGAGAGTAAGTGGAACCGCCCGCGCCAGCGTATGCGACAAGTGGCGAGAGGATGATTGCAGCGGCGAGGAGATTCTTTAACACCATACCTCCTAGTACGATTCCACGGTATACTTAACAATGAGTTGGGGCCGCTTTGTGGCGTCCTGCGTGCTCTGATTGAAGAATGTCAGCAGATCGAAGCTACTGAACTCATTGGCGTTCGACGGACGCAACAGGAGTCCATAATTCACGCTGGCGTTTCGTATCCAGTATTGAACCTGTCGGCGGAGATCGAATCTGAACTTGCCCGATGATGCCAGTGAGTCCACAGTGCTTCGGGTGCCCTGGAGCTCGAATATCGTGTAGTCGGTTGCATTCAGCAACGTATGTGCGGCGACTGCAGTGTCCGCCGTGAATCGGTTCAGGCGGGAGCTCGCCTGATCGTACACGAGTGTAAGCTGGGCTTGGTTGATGATTGCGCCACGTGGAATATGGGAGACGTCGAATTTCAGCGTACTCCTGTAGCTTACGCCCGCCTGCGCATACATCAGTTCAGGATTGGAATTGAGGTTCTCGACATTGCCCACAAAAGTGTCCTGGCCGAATTTGTACACTGACGTATCGGTTACCGTTCCGGCGAGATTGCGAGCGATGACGGTCAGTCTCGGGTACAGGGTATCGCCGTTCTCGAAGTAAAACGCATGAAAACCTCGTACAACGTTAGCGTTCGGAGTGGGGAGGAGAATGCACCCGTAGTTGTTTGTGTGCGTCGCCGTTTGAAGCCAGCGCCGCACCATCGCTGTGTCCAGGTTCATGCTAACCCACTCAGTATCGTGCGCTACAGTACCAGAGAATGATCCACGGAGAGACCCGGGATCCGAATTGTAAAGACCCGTTAGACTGTCCCACGTGATGGTGGATGCTCCCCAGGCATGGCTAATCTCATACGCGTTGAAACCGAATGGAGCGGCAGAATCTCCGAACCACGTTACCCCTCTCAGACCGATCGATGCCGAGAGAACCACGACAGTGTCCCGGTTAGGAAGAGAGGAGAATTGGACTAGCATATACGCATTGTATTCTCCGGATTTGCCAAGCAGGTTGGTGCGTCCCTCCATGGGAACATACTGTTTCAGTGTCGAGCTGCCGGAAGCCCCAAGGGTATCAGTCTTTACCTCTATTTTTGTGAGGAGCATCTGTGTGCCGACCGAGTTGAGCACAGACGGCTCGTCGCTGCAACCAAACATGGAAAGCGCAACAAATAGCACTGAGGCAATGAGAGCATTCCCCTCGCTACGATATCGTCTGCTCATCTTCATTTCAACTTCTCTTCCTCATCCAAATTGTTCAATATGAAATCGACGGCTTCTACCACCGTGGGGGCAATATGATCGATGTGAATGCCGTTGCTTGTACAGTGCTCTCTCGCGCTTGCGCCGTATCCAGTGAGCACCAGAATCGTCTTTGCGTTGGCAGCGTTCCCGGCCTGCATATCAACCACGCTGTCTCCCACCAGGAATGACTGAGAGAGATCAACGCCAACCTCCGCAACAGCTCGTTCAAGCATGCCAATCTTCGGCTTGCGGCAATCGCACGGAACATTGTATGGTGGCAATCCGTCCGTCGGGTGGTGAGGACAGTAGTAGATCCGATCTATTTTCCCTCCGCCTCGGGCAAGCTCTTGCTCCAACTTGATGTGGATGGGAGTAAGACCTTCCTCCGTAAGAAACCCACGTGCAACACCAGACTGGTTGGAGATGACGCACGTGATGAGGCCACGGTTGTTCAGTCGAGCGAGCGCCGCTCCCGCTCCCTCGATAACATGCAGTTCGTCGGGTGTGCGGACATAATTCGACTCTTCGTTCAGTGTTCCGTCCCGATCGAGGAACACGCCGACCCGGGCACGAGTCACGTTCTCGCCAGGCTGCGATAGAGTTGCACGTATTTCCGAGCTGAAGTTTCCCAGGAAAAATCCTTGCTCATTCCATTCTTGACGATCTTCCTCCAGCTGGTCGTGGTTGCGTACGCACCAAGGGCGCGTTTCACGACCCTGAGCAAATCTCCACCGTTGTACTCCTTGAACTTGAATCCGGTTCCTTTGCCGGTCGAAGGATTGAAATCCTCGACGGTGTCGTCCAGTCCGCCGGTTGCACGGACTATGGGAACCGTTCCATACTTCATACTGTACATTTGGTTCAGACCACATGGCTCATAGCGTGATGCCATGAGGAACATGTCGCTTCCCGCATGGATCAAGTGCGCCAGGTCTTCGTTGAACTCCAGGCATGCAGCAATTTTTTCAGGATATTTTTTTCCAGCTTTGGAAAAGAAATCGTGGTAGCGTTTCTCACCAATTCCCAGGACGACTAGCTGAAGGGGCAACGTCATGAGCTCGTCCCATACATCCATGATGATGTCAATCCCTTTTTGCTCGGCGAGACGTGACACCATACCAAGTACCGGAATGGTTCCGCGAAAGGGCAGCCCGGTCCGTCGCAGAAGTGCCTTCTTGTTCTCCAGCTTCAGGTCAAGAGTCTTGATACCGTACTTGTGAGGGATGGATTTGTCAGTTGCTGGATCCCATACAGAATCGTCGATTCCATTGAGAATGCCTGTGACACTGTCCTTTCTGCGTCGCACAACGTCCTCAAGACCGCAGCCATACTCTGCCGAGCTTTGGATTTCCTCTGCATATTTCTCACTCACCGTTGTAATCGCGTCTGAATACACGAGCCCGGCTTTGAGGAGGTTGATCATGCCGTCGGACTCAATACCTTTCTCACTCAACACCCCTGCGGGCAAGCCAGTCTTGTTGAAAGAACTCTTGGGAAACACACCCTGGTACGCCATGTTGTGCACGGTGAAGACGGTTCGAGTATCTTTGTAGAAAGGGTCGTTTTTGTACAATGTTTTCAGATAGACTGGAACCAGACCTGTTGGCCAGTCATTGCAGTGGATAATGTTTGGTTGCCAGCCCAGACGCTTTAGTACTTCCAACACCCCACGAGCGAAAAAGAAGAATCTGTCATCATTATCGCGATAGTCCTTCTTTGTCTCAGGATGAATGTACAGGCCCGACCTCCCAAAAAGTGAGTGATTATCGAGGAAGTAGACCTGGACCTTTGAATGTGAATTGAGCAGGAATGAAGATCTAACACTTGCGAGGATCTGTTTGTTTCCCAGGGGAACGGGGATATCCTTCAACCGGATCATTTCGTGCAGCTTGCATTTTCGCTCGTCAATGCTGCCATAACGAGGCATCATGATCCTGATTTCGTGATCGAGCGACTTTATCGATTTTGGCAGTGCGCAGGAAACATCGGCCAGCCCCCCCGTCTTTGCGAATGGCTCAACTTCGCTGGAAAGAAGTAGTACATCTAACTGTCGTGCCATGCTATGCCGGTTGTGCAACAAGGTGAGGAGTCATATAAGCGCTTGAAATCTAACATTTTCTGGTCTGATAAGCAACCAAACCTCGAGCGCACTGAATGACTGCCACCTCTCATCATCGCAGAGTGAGGCTTCATATACCGCGGGAAAAATTCCTTGACAATGAAGAGGCCAATCTCTATATTTAGCTCAGAAATCACATTGAGTGGAGTTCAGTCTATCGAGTTGTTCGCTTAAAGGTTTATCGATCATGGCAAGATGAGTCGTTCTTGTCCGATGTGGGAAGAGGTTGTTGTGAGGATCCTTTGGTAAGCGAATAACAGTAGGTGGCGGTAACTCCAATTTTTGTTTTGCCGCCGAATGAAGATGTTCGGCTTTTTTCTTTGTGGAACAGATGTTCAAACCAACGGTCAGAAGCATGAAGGCATGCGTGGGCATAACGCTCCTTATGATGTGTTCAGTGGTCGGCTCCGCTGTTTCCCGATCGGGCGATGGACACATACACGTGCTCCGTTCTGATCAGCAGTCGGTTGTGTTTGAATACCGGCCCATGTTTTTGCCTGAACGAACCATGCGCGATGGCAATGTGGAAGTCAAGCTGTTTGATTTTACAGGCTCGATTCCGAATCATACCAGAGAGTCTATCGGTGCCCCCGATATTCGCTATGAAACAGTACCGTTGGGTTTCCCCGCTGCAACCGGAAATATCGCTCAGGTGATCGCTGCCGAATACGAAGATATCGTGGGGGTGACACTTGCTCCTGTCCCGACAATTCGCGTCCGTGATGACCTGATGGAAATTGCCGGATACAAGATCGATCCTGAAAGATATAATGCCTCGTCGTTTGTCCCGGCACAAGTGGCAGAAATTGTGGGTCCTAACCACGTGCAAACGATGCTGGTGGGAAGCGTCAAGCTGTTCCCAATCCAATTCAACCCTTCGACGCGCACGATCAGGAAGTACAAGCGATTGGTTGTGGAAATCGTGTATGGCAATCCCAATGTTGAATCTGTCCGAAATGGCGACGACCTGGCGTTCGAGGGAGTGCTGCTCAACTACGCGGTTGCCAGAAACTGGAAAATCCCAACGCGTTCCCCCTTGGAGAAATCAACCGCCGTCCCGAGTGTGCTCCAGAGCGGCGATTGGTACCGTCTCACGATTGTGGATGAAGGAGTGTATTCATTGAATCCCCAGTTTCTCAGAGCTGCGGGAATTAACACCGCCGGACTCGATCCTCGCACGATCAAGATCTTCGGCAACGGAGGCACGGAGGTGCCAGAAAACATTCTCCACCAACGGCCCACAGATCTTGTTGAGAACGCGATCTATGTTGAGGGTGAGAGTGACGGGAGGTTTGATGAGGGAGACTATGTGCTCTTCTTTGCACAGTCAGTTCGCGGCCGGAGGTACAATACGACTTCCGGTATGCTCGATCATTACATCCACCACTATACAGAACAGAACTACTACTGGCTGACTTTTGGAAACGGCACCGGCCGGCGTATGCAAGCGCAGCCTTCGTTGACAGAAAATCCAACGGCCTCTCCCACCAAGTTTGCCGATATGGTAGTTATCGAGGAAGAGACGTCCAACTTGCTCAATTCCGGCAAGGATTGGTTCGGCAGATCGTATACCCCTAATGGATCCTACACCTATGTCAATCTCCTGCCGGGCCTTGCGCCGAATGACAACATTACCTACCGTTTTCGATTGATCTCGCGGTCAGACCGTCCACCTACGTTCACAGTGAGAGAGAATGGAGGACAAATAGGCGTCTACTACCTGGGCGTAGTCTCTTATGAGAGTCCGAACCAATATGCTTCAGAAGGAACTTTCACGACAACCGGTACGTCGAACCTGCCGAGCAACACCAGTCGCTTGAATTTTGCGTTCAGCTCCACTAGTCTCTCTGCAACCGGCTGGAACGACTGGATAGAGATCCAGTATCCCAGAAAATTCGAGGCAGTGAACAGCAGCTACTTGCGCTTTCGCTCGCCCGCCAACATTACCGGTGTTACTCAATATTCTCTTGGACTGTTTTCATCCTCGCCAGTTATTTTGAATGTGACGCAGCCGGAAAACGTACAACGTATCACTGGTGCTGTCGGCACGTATGAATTCCGGGTGCAGGAGACAGCAGGGCAAGTGTCAGAATATTGTGCTTCAACACCGAGTTCATACAAGCAACCAGCTGCGGTTGTGAAGATCAACAACCAGAATCTCCGCGGCGAAACCGCCGGGGCCGATTTCATTATCTTGACGAGTCCGGAGTTTGCAACGGCAGCTAATAGATTGAAAGATTATCGAGAGCAACCTGCCCACGGCAATCTCCGGTGCGTGGTTCTTGACGTCAACAAAATCTATAACGAGTTTAGCGGCGGCCTGCCTGATGTTGGGGCAATTCGCGACTTTCTCAAATATGCCAGTACCAACTGGATCCTTCCGCCGCGATTTGTGTTGTTCCTCGGACAGGGCTCGTACAACTACAAGGCGAACCCTCGCACGAGTTTTGTCCCGACCTGGGAGAGTGATGTATCGCTTGACGGAGTTGACAGCTATGCGAGCGATGATTTCTTTGCAATGTTCAATCCTCCTTCTGCAGCTCCGTCGCTTGCCAGCGGAAGAATAAATGCCCGGACATCCGCCGAGGCTGATGCTTTTGTCACAAAGCTGCAGCGCTACGAGGAAAACTCCGTCCGCGATTCGTGGAAGATGAGAATGCTCTTCGTGGGAGATGATGGTTGGACGAGTGAAGGAGACGACGGAACGTTGCACAGTGAACAGGCAGAGGTTCTTGCTACGAACTTCACGCCTGATGAATTTGAGAAACGAAAGATCTATATTGCGGAGTACCCAACCGTTTGGACTGCGCAGGGACGCCGGAAACCCGGGGCGTACCAATCAATCATCGACCAGGTCAATGACGGGGTGCTTATTACCAACTATACCGGGCACGGAAACCCCGTGTTGTGGGCTCATGAAAACATCTTCAATGTCCAGACTTCACTTCCTCAGTTGGCGAATCCGAGCAAGCTCTCCGTATTTTTCCTTGCTACATGCAACTTCTCCCAGTTTGATGACCCAACCCGCTACTCAGGAAGCGAGCTATTAGTCAACAAACCGGACGGTGGAGCCATCGGCGTCGTGTCAGCGTCGCGGAAGGTCTACTCGTATGAGAATGCATATCTCCACCAACAGATATTTCGCAATATGTTCAGACGGGATCAGTTTGGGAGGCTGGTCGTTGAGCGACCTGCGACGGCTATTTTTCTCTTCAAATCCACCGGTAGCAACGTTGTTAACGACCAGAAGTACTTCTTCATGGGTGATCCCACGATGTTGCTGCAGTATCCCCGTGGCTTTGCTTCAATCGATACGATTAACCATGAGCCGGTTGACACCGTTGAAGGTTCTCCCCGTCAAACGCCAATCCAATTGAAGGCGTTGGCAAAAGTGACGATGAAGGGCACGGTTCGTGGCCTGAACAACCAGACTGACTCAACGGCGAGAGGTAAGATCTTGCTCACCGTGAACGATGCATCCCGCTCCATTACCATCGTCAACTTTTCACCGGGTGTCAACTGGCAGTACTTGGGATCTGGAGGGACCATCTATCGGGGGCAGAATACCGTTGCTGGGGGAAAGTTCACAGCGACGTTCATCGTTCCGAAAGATATTCTGTATGCCGATTCGACCAGCAAGGGCCGACTCGTTGCGTACTATGTTGACTCGTTACAGAGCGTGGAGGGTGCCAGTTTCACCAACAAGGTGCGGATTGGTGGAACGGAAAGTGCGGCGCCTGATTCAACAGCCCCCACTCTGACTCTTTATCTTGATAGTCCCAGCTTCCGTTCGGGTGACGTGGTTCGCGAGAAGCCGACATTGATTGTTGATCTCGCGGACTCGAACGGAATCAACACGTCAGTTTCAGGGATCGGGCACCGCATCGAAGCGTGGCTCAACGGGAGTTCGCAGAGCAAAGATATTACTGACCACTATTCAAGTCTGCCCGACGACTATCAACGGGGGCAGGTGCGATACGCGTTGGAAGGGTTACCACTTGGCAGGAACAGCATCCGTGTGCGGGCGTGGGATACGCACAACAACGCAGCCAGCAGCGAGACATTCTTTGATGTAAGTTCGACTGACCAGTTGAAGATATCTGATGTCTTTAACTATCCGAACCCCTTCGCCAATGGCACATCGTTCACATTCAGACAGAATCTTCTGGCTCCGCTCAACGTCACGGTGAAAATCTACACGCTCG
>Ga0208980_10001702_pt1 | contig 13375 bp, 10 predicted proteins | sample WetSurMetagenome_3_FD_187993 | JGI IMG/M metagenome (GOLD analysis project Ga0208980, IMG submission 187993) | Wetland microbial communities from Twitchell Island in the Sacramento Delta, sample from surface sediment Aug2011 Site A1 Bulk (version 2) | ecosystem: Environmental > Aquatic > Marine...
GAAAAATTTTTTCAGGCCGGCGGGATAGAAGCCGAAAACCTTTTCGTGAATCCCCTGCTTCATTTTTTCCCACAATTCTTCCGGCACTTCCGTCGGCTCCACCTGGAAATGCCGTTGAATATCATTCAGGTATGTGCCGGCATCAAATCCGGCAAGATCCCGTATGAGGCGATGTGTCGGAAGAATCGTCACGCCATCCTCGCTGTTGAAACAGGCGATCAGGCGTTTGTCGAATGATGCGGGGCCCGCGGGTTTCCAGCCTTTTTGCTCGCATTCCTTCATGAAGTTTACGGAGGTCTCAAAGCGGTGGTGCCCGTCCGCGATGAACAGTTTCAAAGCAAGCATGGTGTCCCCGATCCCCTTCAAAGCCGCCGGATCGGCAATGGACCACACTCGGTGAAACGTCTCGTATTCATCCCGGACCTCGATCACCGGCCGCCTGCCCGATATGCTCCTGTCCATGATTTCGTTCACGGTCCGTTCGGCGTCCGCGTAAAGCATGTATATCAGATCTTCGTTGCCTTCCAGGCTTCGCAGGAGTTGCAGACGGTCCTGTTTGGGAGCCGACAGCGTGAGTTCGTGGGGAAGAATGCCCGCGCCGAAATCCTTCAAATCCAAAAGTGCAATGAATCCCTTGCGCAGAATGACCTGGCCTTCCATGGCGTATTGCTGATAGTAGGGATAAATGGCGGGCAATGGGTCCTGGATCAAAATCCCTTGATCGAGCCATTGCCTGAAGGTGGCGCCTGCGCCGGCATAGTCGGTGCCGGGATTCTCCCTCTTTTCCAGGTTCAGGGTGATGCGAACGGCGTTGTAGGGGGACCGCAGGTAATAGGCATCCTGCATGGAGGGTGTGGTTTTATCATAGGGCTGCGTGACGACCAGGTTGAGGTCCCGGACTGCTTCCAGATTATATCGAAATCCCTGAAACGGATATAGAAGAGCCATGAGTCCTCTTTACAGAAATTGCAGCGTCAAAGGGTCAAAGAGGCAGAAAGACCCAAAGGCAGGGAAATGCTCCTCCTGCACCCTTTATTGCGCGGGTATTAAGCCCATTCCCGAGAGCACCGATGCGACTTTTGCCCGTGCCCCTTCGGAGATTTTAACCAGCGGCAGCCGGTACACTTCCTGAATTCTGCCCATCATGGCCAGAGCCGCTTTTACAGGGATGGGGTTGGATTCCACGAAGTTGATTTTCATGAGGGGATACAGCTTCCGGTTCCATGTGCGTGCATCTTCCCAGTGCCCCTCCAAACATGCTTCGGCAAACCTGGCCATCATTCCCGGGACTTCGTTGGAAGCGACCGAAATGATGCCGTGACCTCCGAGCGCGATGGTCGGGAGCGTCAGAGAGTCGTCGCCGGATAGAACTCTGAAGCGGGCCGGCGCCCTGGTGCAGATTTCGCCGATCTGGGAAATGTCGCCGCTGGCTTCCTTCACTCCCTCAATATTCGGAATTTCCGCAAGACGCATGAGGGTATCGGGCAGGATATTCGAGCCGGTTCTGCCCGGTACGTTATAAACGATAATGGGCAGGTCCGTGGATTCCGCGAGCGCACGATAATGCTGGTAGATGCCTTCCGGAGTCGGTTTATTGTAATAGGGGGAAACGGATAGAATGCCGTCCACCCCGAGCTTTTTCAACTCGGCAATGAGGCCCGTTATTTTATCCGTGTCGTTCCCGCCGGCTCCGGCCAGCACCGGCACTCGGCCTGCTGCCGTCCGGGTAACCGCTTCGACAACCGCAAGATGCTCCGCGTGCTTCAGGGTGGGGCTTTCCCCCGTCGTGCCGCAGGGAACGAGGAAGTGAATGCCCTCCTGGATTTGCCAGTTGACCAGCGACACCAGCGCTTTTTCATCCACCTTGCCGTTTGCCAGGAATGGCGTAACCAAAGCAGTGCCGCAGCCTTTAAGCCCTTCGAGCTTGCCCATACATTCCCCCTATATGTGGATCCCACATCCGAGTTTCAAAACTCGGGATGTCGCGCTGAACCGAATATCGGATCTCGAATTTCAAATCTCGAATCAATTATAGGCCTACGATCTCCCGGAATACCTGCCGGAAATCATAAAATCCCTTTTTGCCGGCGATCCAGCGCGCGGCCAGGATCGCGCCTTCGGCAAATCCCTGGCGGCTGCGAGCCCTGTGCTCCAGGGTAATGGTATCCGCCTCGCTGTCGAAGCCGATCACATGAGTGCCCGGAATCCAGCCGGCGCGTACGCTGGCGATGCTGAGATTCGGATCGCTCAAATGGGGGCGCATCGTGTCCAGCAGATTCAAAGCCGTGCCTGAGGGAGCGTCTTTTTTAGCCCGGTGATGCTCTTCCGAGATATACGCGTCATATTGCGGCATCATTCCGATAAGCTGCGCCGAATGGGAAACGATTTCGAAGAAGAGATTCATCCCAAGCGAAAAATTGGCGCCGTACACCAGGCCAATCCCGGACTCCCGGACGACCTGTTCGGCTCTGCTGCGCTGATCCGCCCACCCGGTGGTCCCGATGACCAGGTGAATCCCTGCGCGGGCAGCAGCCTCTATGTTGGGCATGACGGCGGCGGGCTGGCTGAATTCGATGGCAACGTCAACGCCGGCCATGGAGGCGGGCGTGATGCCGCATCCGCCTTCATTGTCCTGGATATCCAGTTTCGGGCCGACCTCCCAGCCCTGGCGCAGCGCAAGCGATTCCACCAGCTTGCCCATCTTGCCGTATCCGAGCAGCGCAATTCTCATAGGTCACCTCCCTTAGAGGGATCCTTCGTCAAGCGAAAATCCCATCCGGCCGGTTCATTCGAAGATGAGCCGGTCGACCTTCCTGAAAAAGGCGTCGTGAAGGCCGCGCACGGTTTCGGGCAGCCGGTCTTCATCGATCACGAACGTGATATTGATGGCGGAGGCGCCCTGGGAAATCATGTGAATATTCACGTCCTGAAGCGCATTGAAAACAAGATGCGGCACGCCCGGGATATTTTTTAAATTGTCGCCGACGCAGCAGACGATGGATTTGGATCCCTCGACATTCACCTCGCCGATCTTTTTCAGCTCCGTGACGATATCCCAGAGTGCGGACGTGTCATCCACCGTCAGGGACACGGATACTTCCGACGTGGAAACGACATCCACGGGCACCCTGTAATGGTCGAATATTTCAAAGATTTTTCTGAGGAAGCCGTAGGCCATCAACATGCGCGTGGAAGCGACGTTGACCACGGTGATGCCGCTCTTGTAGGCGATGGCCTTTATGGGATTTTCGCAGGGCGGCGCTTCGTCGGTTATCAGCGTGCCATCCTGATCGGGCTTGTAGCTGTTAAGCACATGAACCGGGATCTTTTTGCGCACGGCCGGGATGATGGTGGCCGGATGAAGAACTTTCGCCCCGAAGTACGCCAGCTCGGCCGCTTCGTCAAAGGAGATGGATTTGATCCGCCGGGCCTCGGGAACCATTCGCGGATCCGTCGTCATGATCCCGTCCACATCGGTCCAGATCTGGATGTCTTCGGCGTCCAGCGCGGCGCCCACAATCGCTGCGCTGTAATCCGATCCTCCCCGGCCAATGGTGGTCGTGATCCCGTCCCGCGTCCGGCCGATGAATCCCTGGAAGACCGGGACCTTGCCTGCCTGGAGGACGGGGCGAAGATGCTCGACGATGGCTGCATCGGTCAGGTCGAACAGCGGCGCCGCGCGCGTGAAACTATCGTCGGTGATGATGCACTGCCGCGCGTCCATGAGCTGCGCCGGAATGCCCTGGTTTTCCAGAACCTGAGTGAGGATGGCGGTGGAGAGCCGCTCGCCGTAACTGGCCATCGCATCCATGATGCGCGGCGTGAGCTCGCCCAGCGCCGCCAACCCCTTGGCCAGGTCGCGCATCTCCTTGAAATATGCGTGAATCGTTTCGAAGACCCAGTCCTCGGTTACCGCAATCCCGAACTTCTGAGCTTCCCTGAGGTGCTTCTCCTTTATCTTGGAAAGAAGATCCAGCGCCTCCTGGCGTTTTCCTTTCGCAGCGGTCTGTGCCGCCTCAAGCAGCTGGTTGGTTGTTTTCCCCATTGCGGAAGCCACAACCACAGGCTGTTTTTTCAGGCGCACTCTGATGATGTCAGCCAGGCGCGTTAACGCTTCCGCATCCTGTACGGAAGTGCCACCGAATTTGCAGACTATCATGAATTACCCCAGATACCCCCGGGCCTTGAGCAGTTCCGCGTTCAGGATGGAAGCCCCTGCCGCCCCCCGAACTGTGTTGTGGCCCATCAGGGTGAATTTAAAGTCAAAAATGGGACAGGGCCGGATGCGGCCCACGAAGGTTGCCATCCCTTTGCAGCGGTTGACGTCAAAGCGCGGCTGCGGGCGGTCCGGCGCATCCGTCACTACGAAGGGCTGCTCGGGAGCGCTGGGCAGCCCGAGCTGCTGGGGCACGCCGGAGTATCCACGCAGCAGCTCGGTAATTTCGGCCGCAGTCGTCTTTCGGGCCAGCTTCACCGAAACGGATTCCGTGTGCCCATCCTCCACCGCAACGCGGTTGCACTGAGCGCTGACGGGGAAATCCGCCAGGTCGATTCTCTGCCCGTTGAATGTGCCCAGTATCTTGCGCGTCTCGATCTCTACCTTTTCTTCCTCTCCGCTGATGAAGGGTATGACATTGCCGAGGATATCCAGAGACGGAACTCCGGGATACCCCGCACCGGATACGGCCTGCATCGAGACCATGAAAACTTTCTCGAGGCCGAAAACTTTGTGGATGGGCCCGAGAGCCATGGCCAGGAACATCGTCGTGCAGTTGGAGTTGGTGACGATGCAGCCGGCTGAATTCCGGTTGCGGCGCTGGATCGGGATCAACTCCAGGTGGTCGGGATTCACTTCGGGTATTACCAGCGGAACGTCTTCGTCGAGGCGGTGATTTTTCGAATTGCTCAGCACGAAATAGCCGGCGCGGGCGAAGTCCTCTTCGATGGGGCCGGCGACTCCTGCGTCCAATCCTGAAAATACGACGCGGCACTTCAGGTCCGGCGTGCAGGGACGGACTTCCAGCGAGCGGACAGGCTGGGGAATCGGCGTAACCTGCTTCCAGGAAACCGCTTCTCCATAGAGTCTCCCGGAGGTTCGCTCCGAAGCGGCGACTTCAGTTACCTCGAACCAGGGATGATCCTCCAGCAGCTTGATAAATTTTTGGCCGACGGCGCCTGTAGCGCCAAGGACCCCCACGGGTATTTTCGTGCTCATTACAGTCCCCTTTCAGGATTGAAAGATCCGCATTTTCGCATAACCCATGGAACGCGACAAGCGCGGAATTACGATCATGCATGATTTGGTTTGGAGATATTCGTGCGTCTGCGGGTCTTTGACGCCGACCCAACGCCCGAACCGGGAATGCGAAGACTCGGACAACTCCCATTCAGTGCGCCGCGTTCAGCCAGCGTCCCAGGCACATGATCGGGAAGTACAGCCTGTAAAGATGATAGCGCAGGTAGAAAACCCTGGGAAATCCTGTGCCTGTGAACCACGGTTCTTCCCACGTCCCCGAGGACAGCTGGGTGTCGAGCAGGTAACGGATTCCCCGTAAGACTCCGTTATCACGGGGTCCGTAGATCGCCATAAGCGCCATGGTTCCCCAGGCCGTTTGAGAAGCCGTGGAAGGTCCGGAGCCTTTCAGGGCAGGATCCTCGTAAGTCTCGGCGGACTCGCCAAAGGATCCATCCTGCTGCTGAACGGTGCGCAACCAGGCGCCCGCTCTCTGGATCCAGGGCTGGCTCATATCGGCGCCCACGGTCTTGAGCCCGCAGACGACCTGCCAGGTTCCGTAGATGTAATTCACGCCCCAACGGCCGAACCAGCAACCTTCGGGCTCCTGTTCGAATTCCAGAAATTGCAGTGCTTTCTGTACGGCGGCGTGATCCGGGCGAAAACCGAAATGGCCGAGGCATTCGAGCATTCGTCCTGTAATGTCCGGGCAGGACGGATCCTGAATGGCGTTATGGTCTGCGAAAGGGATGTATTCCAGGATGGGCCGGTTGATCGTGCGGTCGAAGGCAGCCCATCCGCCGTCTTCGTTCTGCATCGCAAGGATCCATCGGACTCCGCGTTCCGATGGAAGCTTGCCTTCTTCGCAGCCTGAACGGAGCAGCGCCATCGCGACCATGCCGGTATCGTCGACATCGGGATAGTAGGAATTATTGAATTCGAAGTACCAGCCGGAAGGCTCCACGGGCTGGCGCACGTTGGCTTTCCAGTCACCGAAATGGCGGCACTCTTTCCCCGCCAGCCATTGGACGGCCTTGCGCATGGAATCGTGATCCTGATTGAATCCTGCCTCGCAGAGAGCATAAGTGGCGATTCCAGTGTCCCAGATTGGGGAGAAGCAAGGTTGAAGCCTGATGCAGTCACCCTCCTCGATCATGAGCCGTTCGAGCTGATGCGTGGCTTCCTTTACACGCGGATCGTCCATGGAATAACCCAGGCAGCGCAGGGCGATGATGATGTAGACCATCGGGGGAAAGATTGCGCCCAGCCCGTCGGACCGCTTCCCGTCGGCGCGTTTGAGGATCCACTCCTCGATGCGCTGCAGCGCGCTCCGGCGCATGGGCTTGAGGTTGGTTTTTTCCCAGAGCTTGAGCCCCCTGTCGATGGCCAGGAAAAGGTTTTTCAAGCTCAAAAGCTGCTTGTCGAATCCGATGAATGGACGGTGCAGGTAGTCGTGATTGACATACAACTCCATAATCCCCCGGGGCGCGGGCAGCTGCCGAACGGGACGGTAGCTCGACACCACAGCCAGAGGCATGATCATGGTCCGCGACCACGCGGAAACTTTGTCCAGGTGGAAATAGAACCATTTGGGCAGCAGGACCACTTCCGGAGGTATGGCCGGCACCCAGTCGTAGTGCATCTGGCCCAGCGCGGCAAGGTAAAATTTTGAGTAGGTATTGCAGCCCTCCGCCCCTCCCAGCGAGAGGATCAGCTCCCGCGCGATTTTCATGTGCGGGGCGTCGATGCTGTCGCCCATCAGCTTCAAAGCGAAATAGGCCTTGACGGTGGCGCTCAAATCAGGCTTGCCCCCGGGATATTGAATCCACGCGCCGTCGGAAGGCCTCTGCTGCTTTCTCAGATAATTGGCGATCTTGGGGAGACGAGGGTCGTTTTCCTGTTCCACGATGAATTTCAGAAGGATATATTCGCTTTGCAGGATGGAGTCCCCTTCGAGCTCGGCGCACCAGAATCCTGACGGATCCTGCATGGAGACCAGGCAGTCCGTCGCTCTGGAGAGCGACCGTCGTGCCTGATCGCGCAACATTGCATCCGGAGCGGCGCAGGGTGCCGCGTCCCTCATGTCCGATCCCGAACCTTCGGATTGGGATGCCTCATGTTCTGGATGGTTCACTGTATTTTTCCGAGCACTCATTGGCTATCCTCTGCGCTGAACGCTGAACTCCGTTTTATCGGGCCTTTCGGGAAAACCTCATGGCGAGCGCCTGCAGTGCGATGGCGGTTTTTTCGGCGCCGCCAAGATGCACCGGGGCGCGAAACACGTCGTAGTGCCGCTGCGCAATCCTGTCCAGTATGCGTTGGTAAATCTGAATCATGGCCCAGAGCGCCGGCCGGCTCGCTTCCTCGACCAGCGGGACAAGGTTTCGCGCCTCCGCATAATATTCGCGCGCCCGCTTTTCCTCGAACGCCATCAGCCCGCGAAACCTTTCATCCAGTATGCCGCGCCTCAGATCATCGGGCGTGTAGCCGAACCTCCGGAGATCCTCTGCCGGAAGGTAAATCCGGCCCATATCCGCGTCCTCTTTGATGTCCCGGAGTATGTTCGTGATTTGGAAGGCGACGCCGCACTGCTCGGCGTATTTTAGGGCGCGCTCTTCGCTGAAACCGAAGATCTGCAGGCAAACCAGACCCACGGCCGATGCGACATGAAAGCAATACCGGTAGAGGTCCTCAAACGTCTCGTATTGAAAAATATCCAGGTCCATCTCGGCCCCGTCGATGATCCAGTGAAAATACCGGGCGGGGATCGAATAGTGCAGCACCGTGTCGCGGAAAGCAGGGAGAATGGGATTTTCTCCCCGGCTGCCGGTAAATGCTGCGTCGATCTGGGCGCGCCATTCCCGCAAGGCGGAACGCTTCGCATCCAAACTGGAATTTCCGTCGGAGACGTCGTCGCAATAGCGCATGAAAGCATAAACGGCGCAGAAAGCGCGCCGCTTCTCCGGGGGAAGAACCTTGAAGGAGTAGTAAAAATTGCTCGCCCGCCGGCGGGCAACCGATTCCGCAGACTTGTACGAGGCTAAAAGTTCCGGTTTCATCTGTTTCTACGGAGCTCCATGGCCCGGACGGCGGCCGCAACCCAAGCGGGATTTTCCTGAAAAAATTCCTCAGGGGATAATGGCTATTTTGATGTCCCCATTCCGGTTCAGCAGTCTCTCCAGGACAGTGCCCAGGGATGCGAGGTGCTCTTCTCCCGTAATAAGGCTTCTGGCCTTCAGCTTGCCGCGGTGAATGGCGTCAAGAGCTTCCCGGATATGGCGAGGCGTATGGTGGAAATTCGCTTTGATCGTGATTTCCGAATAATGAATAAGGGTGCTGTCCAGCGGGATGTGCGTTCCGGAAGGGCACCCACCGAACAGATTAAGGGTGCCCCCGCGCCGCACCATTCCCATGGCCTGCTGCCAGGTTTCCTTGGATCCCACGGCTTCAATCACGACATCGGCGCCGCGCCTGCCTCCGGTGACTTTGCGGACCTCTTCCACCACGTTGGATTTTGTCGAATCCACTACGTAATCCGCTCCCATGGCGCTCGCCATTGTCAGCTGGCTGCCGCGATTCCCCAGAGCAATGACCCGGGCTCCCATCGATTTGAGCACTTGCACAAACATCAGCCCGATGGGGCCGATCCCGATTACGACGACCGTGTCCCCTTCCTCGATCTCGGTTTTCTCGATGGCGCGCAGCACACAGGCCAGAGGTTCCACGAGAGCCGCTTCATGGAAGCTGACGTTGTCGGGCAGAATCAGGAGGTTTTGACGGACGATCGACTCCGGTATCTTGATGAATTCTGCGTAGGCGCCATTTATGAACTGGAGGTTTTCGCACAGGTTGGCAAGGTGACGTTCGCAATAGAAGCATTGGTTGCAGGGCCCTGAGTTGGCCGCGACCACGCGCATCCCGGGAGCAAAGCTCTCCGCGCCCTCGCCGACCTCCTCCACAACTCCCGAAAGTTCATGACCGAAGACCGCCGGAGGCACGATCATGCGCGCATGGAATCCCTGGCGATAAACTTTAAGATCGGTTCCGCATGTCAGTGCCGCCTTGATGCGGACCAGAACCTCTCCGGGGCCCACGCGCGGGATCGGGATCTGTTCGATGCGCACATCCCGCTTCCCATACAAAACGGCTGCCGTCATCCTCTCTCTGGTAATCAATTCTCTCATGGCTGTATCACGACCTTTAGCGAGTGCTCCGAAGGATGCGACGCAAGATGAATTCCTTCCGGGAGCATTTCCAGTGCAAACCGATGGCTGATGAGCCTCGCCACGTTTACCTTGCCGGTGAAAATCAGATGAGCGGCTTTGTCCTGAAGCTCCACCGAAGCGCTGTAACTGCCGATCAGTCTCTTTTCCTCCACGCATATGCGCGACGCATCGACCGAGATCCTCTCGCCGCGAACCGTCTGCGCGAACAGCAGCACCCGGCCGCCCCTCCGGATGATGCCTTGCGCATCTTCTATGGCGCGAGGATTTGCAGCGGCGACAATTGCCAGGTCCGCTCCCCGCCCTTCGGTCAGCCTGGCGGCGGCCGCACGCACATCGTCCCTTTCAGGATTGAGCGCCGCGGCGGCTCCCAGTTCCCGGGCAACCGCCAGCCGGCCTTCCAGCAGGTCCAGCCCGATTACGCGCGCCCCGTCGCACCGGGCCGCCTGCATCATTAGCAGGCCGACCGGTCCTTGTCCGTAAACGACCACCACCTCGCCGGGTTCAAGCCCGGCCGTTTCCAGGGCCTTTAAACATGTATTGAGCGGCTCAAGGAAACTGGCTTCCTCGAAGCTCACATGTCCGGGGATGGCCACGGTGCCTTCGTCCACAATCCAATCCATGACCCTGACATATTCGGCGAAGCCGCCTCCTGCAGGTTCGAAACCTGCTGTCGTCCCGGTCCGCAGGTAGGACTCGCATTGGGAAAAAAGCTTCTTGCGACAATAAAAGCATTTCCGGCAGGGAATGTGGTGGTGCGTCGTTACACGGTCTCCGACTTTGAATTTCGTGACCTTGGACCCGGCTGCAACCACTGTGCCGGCGATTTCATGCCCGAAGATTCGTGGGGGCGGAACCAGGCCATACTCGATTTTTTTCAGGTCGGTGCCGCAGACTCCGCACGCATGCACGCGCAGCAGGATCTCCCCCGCCCTAATTTCGGGAATAGGAACCGTCTCCACGCAGATGTTCGACGGACCCCGGTACACGGCTGCCCGCATTTTACCCCCGTTGAAAGGGCTCCGTGGATCTTTTCCTGGCACTTCGGTCCGCTGCATATTCATAGGAACGCTGGAACTATTTCAGATTGTCGTTGACCGCAAATTCGAGACTCGATCCTGTGCCGAATCGGGATGCCATTCATGGAGGAAAAACTCCACCGCCTCACGCATGGCCTTCTCCACCGGCTGGGGGGCATAGCCCAGTTCCTTGCGAGCCTTTTCACTGCTGATATACATCTTATAGCGCGCCATCAGAACGCCTTCGAGCGGAATCAGCGGCTCCCTGCGCAGAAAGGTTCCCATGACCGTATTGTCGATGTAGCCGGCCGCAAGCGCCAGGGTCCAGGGAATCCTTACGCGCGGCGTGTGTTTGCCGCAAATACGCGATACGCACTCCAAAATTTCCTCAAGTGTCCAGTTTTCACCGCCCAGGATGTAGCGCTCCCCGACACGGCCCTTTTCCTCCGCAAGAAGGTGGCCGCGCGCTACGTCCTCCACCCCCACCATGTTCAATCCGGTGTCGACGTATGCGGGCATTCGGCCGTGAAGAGTTTCCAGGATTATTTTTCCCGTTGGAGTGGGCTTGATATCGCCGGCGCCGACCGGCGTTGTAGGATTGACGATCACCACGGGCAAACCGGAGGCTGCAAATTCCTGGGCGACCTGCTCCGCCATGAACTTGGATCGCTTATAGTGCCCGATCATGTCATCCAGTTTGACGGGGCTTTTTTCATCGACCGGAAGGCCGTCCTTCCGCATTCCGATGGTGCCTACCGTGCTGGTGTAAACGACCCGATCAACCCCGGCTTCGCAACAGGCGGAAAGCAGGTTGCGGGTGCCCCCGACGTTATTGTCATAGATTTCCTGAGGATTCCTGGCCCAGAGGCGATAATCAGCAGCAACATGAAAGACGCGCCGGCAACCCTGAACGCAGCGCAGCAGCGACGTCTGATCCTTGAGATCACCGATGGCGATCTCGCAGCCAAAGGCTTCGATATTCGATTTGCGGCTGGTGCGGCGCGCGAGAATCCTCACGCGGTCGCCCCGGAGCAGAAGGTTGCGAACCACATGGCTCCCCACGAATCCGGTTGCGCCGGTGACCAGCGTGATCTCTTCAGCCATAGATCCCATCGATCCGACGGAATAAATCCCTAATCCGCAGGAGCTTTCTGATGAACGATTTCAGAATGCTCCGCCTCGATCTCATGATAAACATTCAACTATAGCCCAAGTGGCCTGCAATTCCAATATTATTGGACCTCCCCCTGTTGACCCGATCCCGTCGCCGTCCAGCTTTGAACCCAAAGGCAAGGGACGGCATAGGGAGCAATAGATGCGCCCGCGCATGGTAATCGAAGGATTCCGCGGATCGTTAATGCCCGGGTGCATGAAGGAATCAACTGCCATGGATTCCAGCGAACCGCTTTTGATGCGAACCCGGTCCAGGCGAGATTCCGGAGGGCAAATGCCGGTTGGCGCTATTTTATGGGGGACCGTAAAGCCGGAACTTCATCGAAAACTTCTTTTAGAGTCACGAAAAGTGATTCCCATTTTGCGGGCCGCCCTGGTCAATTCGGCAGGAAGAGAAAACTCGACATTTTCAATATTTCCACCGGTCGCGGCAACCTCAGGATAGCCAAGCCCTTTGAGGTAGCGCACGACCTTTTCCACAAGGCTTTCCGGGGCCGAAGCCCCGGCGGTGAGTCCGATGATTTGGACATGCTTCAGCCAGTCCGGTTGTATATCCTCGATATCATCGATTAAATAGGCAGGCAAACCTCCGCTCTGCGCCACTTCCACCAAACGGCGCGAATTGGAGCTGTTTGCGGAGCCCACCACCAGGATCAGCTCGGCCTTTTCGGCAAGCTCGAGCACCGCTCTCTGACGGCTCTGCGTCGCATAGCAGATATCCTCAGATCCGGGTGCCTGGATCAGCGGAAATTTCCGGCGCAATTTTTCGACGAGGTGAAGTGTGTCGTTCAGACTCAGGGTGGTCTGAGTCAGGTAGACTATTTTGGACGGGTCGGGAACATTCAGCTCATCTATTCCCGGCCCTTGGTTGAGCACCGTGATGGCCTCCGGGGCCTCGCCCAAAGTCCCGATTACCTCATCATGATCGGAGTGTCCGATGAGAATGATTGTATATCCGAGGCGCGCGTATTTGATGGCTTCCCGATGGACCTTGGTAACCAGAGGGCAGGTCGCATCAATGACCTGCAACCCGCGCTGATCTGCGAAGGAGCGGATTTCCGGAGCTACCCCGTGGGCGCTGAAAACCACGCGTCCGCCCGGGGGCACCTCGTCGAGCTCGTTGACAAAGATGATCCCTTTCCGGCGCAATTCGTTGACCACATATTTGTTGTGAACGATTTCGCGCCTGACATATATCGGCTGCCCATACACGTCGAGCGCGAGATTCACGGTATCAATTGCCCGGTGGACTCCCGCGCAAAACCCCCGCGGCGATGCAAGGATTACGCTTTTGTTTTTCAACCAAACTCCCTTTCTGTCCAACCCATTATACTATCCCGACGGAGATAGCGCGGCGTGGCCGGGTGGCCGCAACCAATTGGTTGCGAACTCACAAGACGGCCGTGCCGCTATGCGGACGGCTCCTCAAACTGTCCGCAGGCGTGCAGATCCATAGCTTTTGCCAAAATAGCATAAAGCTGCGTGTTTGTATCATAGAGAGTGCGCCTTGCAGGGCCGGCGCCATGGGGCTCGATTTCAAAGCTTGAATCTCGAATCTCCAAGTTGACGCCAATGAGGCTGTCTGGTAGTATCCGTCCCGGTCAAGGCGCTATCGTCTAGGGGACTAGGACGGGTGGTTCTCAGCCATCAAACCTCGGTTCGAATCCGAGTAGCGCTACCAGGTTTCAGCAGCTTTTCTTTGTGCTTTTGCGATTACTGCTTAGCAT
>Ga0208980_10001704_pt1 | contig 13365 bp, 8 predicted proteins | sample WetSurMetagenome_3_FD_187993 | JGI IMG/M metagenome (GOLD analysis project Ga0208980, IMG submission 187993) | Wetland microbial communities from Twitchell Island in the Sacramento Delta, sample from surface sediment Aug2011 Site A1 Bulk (version 2) | ecosystem: Environmental > Aquatic > Marine...
GGGGACCGGGTACCCAGCCGCGCGTGGGTTCGGGACCAACCGTCGATGGTCGAATCATAACAGTGCGCTCCTTCTATGACGCCGCCCCGGAGATTTCGAAGAACGTACCGATGCTGATTGGCTCGGTGAGCGAAGAAGGCAATCGAATGCTTTCCCGCCCCACCGAAGCGGAGTGGCATGCCACCCTCGCCGGCACCTACGGCGAGGCCAAGGCGACGGCCTTGATCGCGGCGATGAAGAAGGCGCATCCGGAGAAGAGCATTCGTACGCTCTCTTATGGGGTCAGTGGCCTTAACAATCGCAATCGCGTAACGTCCATGGCCAAGTTGAAGTGCGAACAGAAGGGCGCGCCGATTTTCGCATATTACTTCACATGGCAATCGCCGATTCTAGAGGATGCGGGCGCCTGGCACACGGCCGAGCTTGCCTTCTGCTTCGACAACACAAAACGCTGCGAACAAGGCACGGGCAACACGCCGGCGGCGCAGGCACTGGCCAAGAGAATGGCCGGGGCTTGGGCAACCTTCGCTCGCACGGGCAATCCCAGCCAGCCCGGTTTGACCTGGTCGCCGACAGACCCGGTCCGCTGCCAGACGATGGTATTCGATAATCGCTGTCGCATGGTAGACGACCCTGAAGGCGAGGTCCGCAAGATCCTGCTGAGCTGAGAGCAGGCATGGGTAACCGGATCGCCCGCGGGAACAGATGGCGTCACCCCCTCAAGATGGGTGGTGACGTGCGCCGCATGGATTTCAACTACTACCAGGACAACAACGCGGGTGGCACGTTCGATCCCCAGACCTCCGGCAACGGCGCGTACGCCGACGCCGCGGCATTCAATAAGAAGGTCAAGTTGCTCTGGCTGGGAGTCGGCACCGAGGAAAGCCCAAACACGAAGAACTTCCATGAGGCTTTGGACAAGCACGGAATCAAGAATGTCTACTTTGAGTCTCCGGGCACGGCGCATGAATGGCTGACTTGGAGAAGGTGCCTGAACGACTTCGCGCCGCGGCTATTCCGTTAGAAGGAGAAAGGAATTCATGAGAATCGGACTATTTGCAGCGTTTCTGACCGTCTTGTGTCTTACAGGCGTGATCCGCCTTTCGGCCCAGCAGGCCAACGTCAATCTCGACTGGAACCCGCAGAAGAACACGGAAAACCTGATTCCTTTCAGCGCCACCCTCAACTCGCCGGATGTCCGCGACGACTGCACGGTGACCTTCCGCGTAAGGGCGCCCCAGGCCAAGGAGGTCTTGCTCACCGGCGTCGCTGTTCTCACGGCAATCGGGAAGGGAAACAAGCCCCTTCCGTTCACCAAGGGCGATGACGGCATTTGGAGTCTGACCGTGGGCCCGCTGAACCCGGACATGTATCAGTACCACTTCCTCATCGATGGCGTAAGCGTGGCCGACCCGAACAACACCATCGCCGGCTCGACGGCCATGCCGCCGTACAGCACCCTGGTGGTGCACGGCAGCGGGCCGAACTACTATGACGCCAAAAACATTCCCCACGGCACGGTGACCCGCCACGTGTATCACTCCGACGTGACCAAGGGCGAGCGCGAATTGTACGTCTACACGCCGCCGGGATATGACCGCAGAAAGACATACCCGGTGCTGTACCTGGTGGGCGGGAGCGGCGACCTGGCGCAGAACTGGGTCTACGACGGCCGCGCGGATCTGATGATGGATAACCTTCTGGCCGAGGGCAAGGCCCTGCCGATGGTGATTGCGATCCCCAACAACCAGGTGATCCACCGCAACCACCCCAAGCACGTGGAACTCACGTTCGATTTGTTCGAGGCGGAAATGCGAAAACACGTCATTCCGCTGGTCGAGTCCGCCTACAGTGTGCGCAAGGACCCGCGGGGCCGTGCCCTGTCAGGCTTGTCCATGGGCGGCCGCCATACCATGTTCGTCGGGTTCCGCTCACTGGATCTGTTCGCGAACTTCGGGATTCTCAGCGCGGGGGACGTGGACGCCGAAAAGGTCATCGCCAAGTTCCTGAACGATCCTGAAGTGAACAAGAAAGTGGCATATCTGTTCGTGGGACAAGGAACGGAAGAAGCCAAGGGGCAGATGGGTGCCCGCGTCGTGGCTCTGCACGATGCGCTGGTCAAGCACAACATCAAGCACGAATACTACGTCGGCGGCTACGCCGGCCACGATTTTTCTACCTGGCGGCACCTGCTCTACTACAGGTTCCTGCCCAACCTCTGGAGGACCAAGTGAAGGGAGCAAATGTGATGAGAACTCTGGCACTGGCGTCGCTGGCATGCGGATTCTGCTGGGGGCAGGCTGCCAGCGACTGCAAACCCTCGACACTCAACATCCCGGGAGCGCAGTACCCTTGCGTCTATTCCGACAACCGGGTCACGCTGCGCGTGATGGCGCCCGATGCCAAACAGGTGCAGGTGCGGATGGCCGGAACTCACAACATGACCCGCGGCGCCGACGGCGCATGGACTGTCACCACACCGCCCCAGGTGGTCGGCTTCCATTACTACAACCTGGTCGTGGACGGCGCCCAGGTGGCCGACCCGGCTACCTACACGTTCTTCGGGTCCGGCTGGCTGAACAGCGGGATCGAGATCCCCGAGAAGACGGGTGGCGAGTATTACCAGGCGCAGAACGTACCGCACGGCGACACACGCCTGCAATGGTATTTCTCGAAGGTCACCCAAAAGTGGCGGCGCTGTTTCATCTACACCCCGCCGGGCTACAACACCTCGAAGGCGAAGTATCCGGTGTTATACCTGATGCACGGCTGGGGAGAAGACGAGACGGGCTGGCACATTCAGGGCCATGCGGACTACATCCTGGACAATCTGATCGCGGCCAAGAAGGCCAAGCCGATGCTCATCGTCATGGACAACCTCAACGCCGCCAAGCCGGGAGAGGACGCCTCGCTCTTTAACGCCCGCGGCTTCGGGGGACCTGCTCCGGCCAAGCCCGAACCGGGACGGGCTCCCGGCGCGGCTGCCGGACGAGGGGCGTCTCCGTTTGGGGCGAACTTCGGCGCGACCTTCACCGAAATGATGTTTACCGACTTGATCCCCATGGCCGAGAATAACTACCGGGTCCTTGCGGGCCGTGAGAACCGGGCCATGGCCGGGCTGTCGATGGGCGGGATGCAGACGTTCACCACGACGCTCGCCAACCTCGATAGGTTCGCCTATATCGGCGGATTCAGCGGCAGCAGTGGCGGTCCCGGCAGGGGAGGCGCCACATGGGACCCCAAGACGGCCAGCGGTGGCGTGTATGCCGACCCGGCTGCGTTCAATAAGAAAGTCAAAGTGCTATTCCTGGGCATCGGCTCCGTGGAAGGACCGAACACGAAGAATTTCAGTGACGCGCTCACGAAAGCTGGCATTAAGAACGTCTATTTCGAGTCGCCAGGCACTGCACACGAATGGCTCACCTGGCGACGTTGCCTGAACGACTTCGCGCCGCGGCTGTTCAAATAGGAGGACCGATGCTACGACTGTGGATGCTTGCGCTTTCGGCGTGCGCGCTTTGCGGGGGACAGGCTGCGAGCGATTGTAAGCCTTCCCCGCTAGACATTCCGGGGGCGCAGTATCCATGCGTCTCTCCCGACAACCGGGTCGCGTTCTGGACGGATTTCGCCAAGCGCGGCGACCCCAATGGCGAAGGCGTTCCCAACTGGCCGTCCATCAGCGACGCCAATCCCGTGGTCATGTATCTCAAGCAGGCTCCCCGCAAAGGTCCGGTGCCGAGCGAAGAGGGCTTGAAGGGCCTCGAGGCCTATTTCGCCTGGCGGCGCACCCCCGAGGGAGAAGCCTTCGTTCGGACCGGCGCACAGGCGACCAGCGGCACCTCTCAGACCGGGATTGCGGCAAAGAAGCCCGTGTTCGGCGGCGCGTGCAAGATCTGTCCCTGGGGCGCGATGGCCGAAGTCGTGCAGGCCGCGATGAAGCCATACGGCTATGACGTGCAGATTTGCTACAACTGCAACGCGGCTGATGCTCCCAGGATCGTCAGCGAAGCGAGACTGCCGCCTCCGTACAAGCCGGACCCCGTGGTGCCGGAGATCCTGGCGCCGCGGAATGTGCCGGGACTCGGCCCGATTGATTTCGGCGCGGTCGCAATCCAGTTCCTGAGGAACGCCTACAAAGGGTCGGGACCCTACGCGAAGGAAAAGCCGAGAACAAACCTGCGCCTGATTGCCAACATCCAGGACCCGAGTTATGTCCTGGTGGCAGCCAAGGCGGAAACAGGGATTACCGACCTGGCGCAGATTCGCCAGAAGCGCTGGCCCGTCCGCATTCTGTCGGCGGGAATCGGCAGCAACCCATCTGCCATCCTGGCTCACTTCGGTCTTTCGAGGGAGGTCATTGAGGCCGCCGGCGGCCGAATCGGCAATACGCCGGAAGACCGGCAGAACTTCGATGTGGTCATCGGTGGCGCCGGTGCAATGAGCACGGCCCCGGAATGGCGGATTTGGATCGACGTCAGCGAAAAGTTCAATCTCAATTTCATCGAACTGCCAGAGGACCTGCTGGCGAAATTGGCGCGGGAGGGCGAACAGGAGCGCGGCATCATCCCCGTCGGCCTGTACCGAGGCGTAGTGCGTCCGATCCCCACCGTCGTGCGCACCGGAACCGTGGTGTATGGGCGTGACGACATGCCGGACGATTTCGCCTACGCGGTTGCCAAGGCGATGGACGAGCAGCAGCACCTGCTTCAGTGGAAACATCTGAATTTTTCCTACAACGTCCGCAATGTGTGGAAGGCGTACGAAGTCCCGCTCCATCCGGGAGCGGCACGGTACTACAAGGAACGAGGCTACCTGAAGTAGTCATCCGAAAGCCGGAAAGGATCAAGAACATGCGTGTTTCGATGATTGCGTTCGGTTTGATTTGTCTCGCCGCGCCGGCGTTCTGCCAGCGGGCCCCTGCGGCTTACTATGAGGACACAAACAATATTCCGGTCTCGCCGGAGGTACATCCGGACCGGACCGTGACGTTCCGCCTTTTCGCTCCCAAAGCGGCTGAGGTCGTCTTGATGGGATCTCCGGGCATTCTGGAATTCACCAAGGAGCCCAAGCCGCTGCAGAAGGACGACAAGGGCGTCTGGAGTCTGACCGTAGGTCCGTTGCCGGCAGGCTTCTATACATACGGATACGCCATTGACGGCGGACTGCGCATGCCCGATCCTACGAATCCGAACCTGGAGCTGCGCCGGTGGGGACCGACCAGCATTTTTGTCGTACCCGCGGCCGAAAAGGCGATCTTCGAACAGCGGCCTGTCCCGCACGGAACGATTCACGTGAACTTCTACGATTCGAAGAATCTTGGCACGTCCCGGATGTTCTACGTGTACACGCCGCCAGGCTATGAGTCCAGCCAGCAGAGATATCCGGTTCTGTACCTGCTGCATGGCAACGGACAGATAGAAGCGTCCTGGACCTGGACCGGCCAGGCCAACGCCATCATGGACAACCTGCTCGCCGATGGCAAGATCAAACCCATGGTGGTGGTGATGCCGTACGGCCACGTCCCCCGCGAGATCAAGCCCGGCCCGAGCGGTCCCTCCGGACCCGGCGATGCGCTGGCGATCGAGAAGGAACTGCTGACCGGCGTGAAGCCCCTGGTAGAGAGCAAATACCGCGTGTTGACGGATCGTGAGCACCGGGCCATCGCCGGGTTGTCGATGGGTGGCGGTCAGTCACTATCGATCGGGCTGCACAATCTGGACACCTTCGCCTATATCGGCGCCTTCAGCGCGCCTCCCAACCGGGCCGAATGGGACAAGGCGGACCCCGCCGTGTTGAACCAGAAGCTGAAGGCGCTCTGGATCGGTTGCGGTAGGGAGGACAAGACGGTTTCTTTCAGCTCGGTCAAGAGCTTTTCGGACATGCTTACGGAAAAAAAGGTGAAGCACATCTTCAATCCGTCCGACGGCGGCCATAGCTGGCCGAACTGGCAGGTCTATCTTTCGAATTACACGCCCCTGCTCTTTCGAGACTAAACACTAGAAACACGGCTCCGGGCTGGTGCCACGGAAACCAGAGGACTGATCAGTGGCGCATTCGCAAAGCTGCGGGAGCCTCCACGACCGCAGGCTCGGGGTTCTTCAGTTTTAGTGCGAGCTCCGCCTCTTGCTGTGCAAGCGCTTCGTTGCCCATCCGGAAATGCAAACGAGAGAGCTGAAGATGCACCCTGGCATCGCCGGGGTCAATGCGGCTCGCGTTCAGCAGCGCGGTGAGCGACTCGGTGGTCTCGCCGCCTTCCAGTAGCGCCTTGCTCAGACCCAAAAGCGTCTCTACGTCTTCCGGCATCATCTGGTTGGCTCGTCGGTACCAGGCTACCGCCTCAGGGTAGTTCTCCTCCTTGAGGAAAATGTCGGCCAGCAACTGGAAGGAGACAGGATACGACGGGTCTAGCTGGATGGCTTTTCGCAGGTACACCTTCGCTTCGTCGTAGCGGCCGGCGAAATCCAACTGGAAGCCGAGCCAGCTCGCCACCTGGGCCGAAGACGGAAAGCGCTCGGCGGCTTTCAAGGCCAGCGCATACGCGCCGGGAGCGTCACCGGATGTCTGGAGTGCATCGATGAGGAGCAGATGCACTTCTTCGTCGTAGGGTCTTGCGTCCAGAACCGGCTTCACCAGGGCGATGGCTTCCTTGAACTGGCGGCTTTGGGCATACTGTGCGGCTAGCAACTTGCGCGCATCCAAGTGGCCGGGGTTGAGCGCGTGAGCCGCACGAAGCTCGCGGATGGCCGATTTGGTATCGTTCAACTCCACCAGCGTGGCGCCCAGCAGGAACCGAGTCTGAAACGAGTTTGGTCTCGCGGCCGCGGCTTTCTGGAGCACGGTCCTGGCCTGTTCGAACAGGCCCTCAGTATAGTGCACGAAGCCAAGCCCGGAAAGCGCCGCGAACTGCGATGGGTCGAGTTGCAGGGCGCGTTCAAACGCGCTCCTTGCTGAAGAGATCTGGCCGGCTTCGATGAACCTCTCGCCGTCGGCGGCCAGCTTGGCCGCTTCGGAAGGCTGCGGCTGCGCGCACGCCGGCGCGAGCGAAAAGATCAGAACCGCCAACACCCTCCTCACGGACGCCCCTCGCTCGCTCCTTCGGTGGCGACGAAAGTCTGGTTCGGCCTCAGGTCCCGCCACGTGTCCGTCACGCCGCTCGGCCAGAGGATCTCGACCGAGTCCACCTTGTCCGCTCGCCCTAAACCGAAGTGGAGGCGATGATCTGCGCTGGAATAGAAACCTGTCTGGCTGAGAACCACACTGGTCTCGGGAGCGCCCCCGGCCACGATTCGCACGCGTGCCCCGATCGCGCTGCGGTTCGACTTCTTTCCCTCCAGCTTCACCTTGAACCAGTTGTTCCCGCTGGAGTTACGGTTCTTCAGCAGCGAAGGCGGCTCGTTCATGTTCATGACCAGCAGGTCGAGGTTGCCGTCATTGTCATAGTCGCCTGCCGCCGCTCCTCGGCTGGAGTGCTGCGCCAGGATACCCGCGCCCGCACGGTCGGAGACGTCCTCGAGACGGCCATCCCCGAGGTTCCAGTACAGCAGCCGGGGATTGCGGAAGCGCTGCACGGACTTCAATTGATCGACGTCGGGGAAAAAATGGCCCGCGGTGAAGAACAGGTCCGGCCACCCATCGTTGTCGAAGTCGGCCAGCACCGGGCTCCACAGCACGTATTGCGGGTTGACGCCCAGGCCGGCTTTCATGGCGCGGTCCGTGTAACCGGCTTTTCCTACGTTCCGATACAGGTTGGGGTAGTCGTCGACGAAGTTGGTTTTCACGATATCGAGCAGGCCGTCGCGATCGTAGTCCCCAAGGGCGAGCCCCATCCCCGCCTGCTCCATGCCGCTGTCGTCGTAGGCCAGGCCCAGATAGATGGCCCGCTCCGTGAACGTCCCGTTGCCGTTGTTGTGGTACAGAAGGCTGCGAGTGGAATCACCGGCCACGTACACATCCTGCCATCCGTCGCCGTCCATGTCCGCGGCCAGCACTCCGAGGGCGTAGGCCTTCAGGGGCAGGCCGACTCCGGACTGGCTTGAGACGTCCGTGAAAGTCCCGTCACGATTGTTATGGTAGAGGCTGTTGTGGGAATAGGGCAGGCCGCGGGGGCCGCAGATGACCGGAAGCCCGAGCCACTGGCAGGTCGGATCGGCCCCCGGCAGCGGCGTGTGCTTGGTATCCAGGTCGACGTAGTTGGCCACAAACAGATCGAGGTACCCATCACGGTCGTAGTCGAAGAAGCTGGCTCCGCTGCCCCACCGCATCCGGTCGCCAGCCACTCCCGCGCGTGACGAAACGTCGGAGAAGGTGCCGTCTCCGTCGTTGTGGTAGAGGGCATTGTGCCCCCAGTAGGTGACGAAGATGTCCGCAAAGCCGTCGTTGTCGTAGTCTCCCACCGAGACGCTCTGCCCCCAGCCCGTCCGGGACAGGCCGGCTTGTTCCGTTACGTCTTTGAACGTGCCGTCGCGGTTGTTCCTGTAGAGGTGGTTGGTGGGAGGCGCGCCTGCGGCTGGATCGAAGCGCGACCCGTTCACCAGAAAGATATCCGGCCAGCCATCGTTGTCGTAGTCGAGGAAGGCGACACCCGTCCCGATGGATTCAACAATATACTTCTTCTTGTCCTCGCCGCAGATCTGGGGCGCCGTCAAGCCTGCGGCCGCGGCGACGTCTGTGAATGCCACCGGGAAGACCCGCCCGGAGGGTTTGGGCTTGGGCATCGCCGAGGCGCCGCGGCCGATCATGCCCTGGCCGAACTGTATCTCCGGCGCAAATAGTGCGGATAGACCGAGAAGAAGAGTGAGCGCCAGCGGCCAACCCGATGGCAGACGCCTTGACATTGCCACAGTTTACTCCGCCGGGGGAGAGGTTTTCCAGGGTCTCTTGGTGCCGGTTCATCATGGTCAGGCAACGTTAATTTTTGAGTTTAAGCTGAAGGATTCCGGTGGTATAATTATGCGACTTAGAAGTGTTCAGAATGGGGACAAAACCATGAGAATCTCTTCGATGCTCAAGTTGGGGTCCGTTGCCCTACTACTCGCGCTCCCGTTGTTTGCTCAACTGGATCGGGGCTCAATCACGGGCGTTATCCAGGATCCGTCGGCGGCGTCAATCGTCAACGCCAAAGTGACGGCGACCAACATGGCAACAAACGTGCCGTTCTCCACCTCTTCCAGTGAGACGGGGAACTATACTCTTTCCGCTCTGCCCATCGGCACCTACACCGTCGCTATAGAGGCGTCCGGTTTCAAACGCGCCTTCCGCGACGGCGTGATTGTCGCCGCCGGCGGGACAGTGCGTTTGGACTTCTCCCTTGAGGTCGGCGCGGTTTCGGAATCGGTCGAGGTTACGGCGCGGGCCGTCGCTCTGGAAACCGAGTCCACGCGCGTAGCCACGAACCTCACAGGAAAGCTGGTGGAGGACCTGCCGCTGGTGGTGGCCGGTCAGATTCGCAGCGTTTTTAACCTCGCACTGATCGCGCCCGAAGTCCGAACTGACAACGGCTATCGCATTGGCGGCGGTCAGGGCGCGGGTTGGGATATGACCATGGACGGCAGTTCGCTGGCCAGCGCTTCCGTCACATACCAGACCGAGCGGGCGCCGATCAGTTCCGTGTCCGTGGACGCGATTGCCGAGTTCAACGTGGAAAGCTCGGGCATGAAGGCCGAATACGGCCGCTCCGCCGGTGTCATCAGCTTCGTGACAAAATCGGGCGCCAACCAGGTGCACGGCAATGTCTTCGAGTTCATGCGGAATAACTTCGCCGATGCGCGGGGATTCTTCGCCGTGAAGGCGCCGGTTCTGAAGCAGCATGATTTTGGTGGGACCGTGGGCGGACCTGTTTACCTCCCCAAGATCTACGATGGCAGGAACAAGACGTTCTTCTTCGCCAGCTACGAAGGTTTCCGGAACCGCGAAGGAAGCAACCCCCGTTACAATAGCGTTCCGCTGGAGGAGATGTACAAGGGAGATTTCAGCAACTACAAGAAGGCCGGTGCTCTGATGCAACTCTACGATCCGGCCACCACGGTACTCAACCCTGGCGGCACGACCTACTCCCGCACGCCCTTCTCCGGGAACCAGATTCCCACGAATCGCTTCAGCAGCGTGGCCAAGAATTACATTTCCTTCCGCCCTCCCGAAATGGTCGCCAACGTCCCCGGTGCGCTGGTCAACAACTACTTCCGCGATAAGGGCATGAACATAACTCCGTGGGACAAGTACAGCGTTCGGATGGACCACCAGCTCAGCCAGTCCGACCGTATCACCTTCCTCTGGATGGACGGCAAGAAAGACGACGTATTTGGGCCTGACGGGGCTCCCGGACTGCCCGCACCGTTCAACGGCACCAACACGTGGGCGCGCAAGAATCGTTCGGGCCGCTTCGGGTGGGACCGCACCATCAGCTCCCGCATCCTGAACACGGCGCGTTTCTCATACCAGCGAGAAATGGGTGACGTCATCGCTCTCTCCTGCCTTGACTCCGAAGCTAAATGGGGAGCAAGACTGGGACTCAAGAACGTGCCCGGCCCGGACCAGTGTCTCCCGGGCTACAACATCACCGGCTGGACCTCAAACACAACGAGCCTCAGCGGCTGGGCCGGAAGAGCGTGGGGCTACGACCGCGGCCGCAACACGAACATCAGTGACGATGTCACGATCGTGAAGGGCTCCCACACCTTCAAGACGGGCTTCTTCTACTCCAAGGATGAATGGTGGGGCGGCGGCCAGCACCGGCCGAACGGCAGTTTCGATTTCAATCTCGCCGCTACTTCCATCCCCGGCGACACGTCGGGCAATACCGGCAGCGGTTTCGCCTCATTCCTGCTCGGCCAGGCATATCAGTGGGGCATTGAAACCCCTCGCGCCGTGATTCAGACGTATTACTACTACGGCGGCTATTTCCAGGATGACTGGCGGGTGAACAGAAAGCTGACCCTCAATTTGGGCTTCCGCTGGGAGTACACCAGCCCGATCCATGGTGGGGCTGTGTTGGACATCGCGGACTGGACAGACTTCGGAAGCTACAAGGATCCGTCCGGGTTCATGGATTTCGACCCCGCCGTGTCCAATCCTTTGGCCGGCGGCCTCCTGGGCGCGTCAGTGTACACCGGAACCTGCCCGGAGTGTAACGGAAAAGAGTTTCCGTTCGACAGCTATAAGAGTGCCTGGGCTCCAAGGGTGGGCCTGGCTTACCAGGTGCGGCCCGGCACGGTGATCCGCATGTCCGGCGGCAAGTCGTATGGGGCCGTGAAGACGACCGGAGGGAGCACGCATTTCCAGGGTCTGATTCTGAACAATGATTACAGCAATGCAGCTCTGGCGCCATACACTTACTTCAACATTGACGACGGGCTGCCGGCCTGGAAGAAGCCGCCGTTCCGCGGCCCGGGCACGGACATGGGTGGGACGACCTACTGGTGGCAGGACAAGGACTCGGGCCGGCCGCCGGAGTATTACACCTGGAATTTCGACGTTCAGCACCAGTTGCCGCAGAGCTTCGTGGTCTCCGCCGGGTACTCCGGCACACGAGGCGTGCATCTCTCCTCGAACATACTCAACGTGAACCAGACGGATCCCAAGTACTATTGGCAGTACGGGCGCGACCTGCTCAATTCCAACGTCACCTCGCCGGCAGCGATCGCCGCCGGGATTAAGGTGCCCTACCCCGGTTACACCGGGGACGTGGCTCGAGCGCTGAAACCTTTCCCGCAGTGGAATGACATCAATACCGGCGGCTCCTCGATCGGCGAGCGGGCGGGCAACTCAACCTATCACGCAATGACCCTGAAACTGGACAAGAGGTACGCATCGGGGCTGACCCTGCTGTCGTCCTATGTGTTGTCCAAGATGCTCGGAGACGCCGAAGGGGCGGGGGCGGCAGGCAACAGCCGAGCCATGGATCATTACAATCGTCAACTGGAGAAGGCGCTGAGCGGCTCAGACCGGACGCACATGTTGCGCGAGGCGTTCACCTATGACCTGCCGGTAGGCAAAGGCAGGCAGTTGGCGCTGACAGGAGTAGCCGATAGGATCCTCGGCGGTTGGGGAATCGCCGGTTTCCTCGAATATATGTCGGGTACGCCCCGGTCGGTGGCTCCTGGTATTACATTGGCGACTAATATGGGGGCGGGAAACCGTGTGTTCATCAACTCCTATGACAATTGGGAAGCTAAGCCGTCCGGCGACAAGTTCGACCCGTTCAAAGACCTCTGGTGGAACCCGGCGGCTTTCGGAGTGGACGCGAACGGCAACAAAATGACCACCACCCAACTGCAAAATGCAGGTTTCGGCAATTCCACCAGGTTCAACCCAAAGGCGCGCAGCCCGTGGAGTTTGAACGAGAACATCTCGCTGTCCAAGGGCGTGGACTTCACCGAGAGAGTGAAGCTGACGCTGCGGTTTGAGGCGTTTAATATCTTCAATCGCGTGCAGTGGGGCGGCCCGGGTTCGACGGTAGGCGCCGGCGACTTTGGCCAGGTTCGCAGCCAGGGCAACGACCCGCGCCGCATGCAGTTCGCCGCGAAACTGGTCTTCTGATTCTGACAGTTTGAGGTTCAAGGCCGGTCTTCCTCGCCAGGGGGGACCGGCCTTTTTCTGTTTGGACAGCGGGGCCCTAAGCGAACAGTATTTTTGGGGCACAAAACTCCCGCACGCTAGGTTCGATACTGATCTGCCCCTTTCGTGCCAGCCAGTGATAACTACAGGAGCTCATGTCAGACTATCATTGCAAAGCAAGGGGGTTGGGATGCCCCCAAGGGGGCATCCCAAAATCGCGCGGCCGGACACAAACCCTCAGTCGCGAACCGCGCGCATCATTGCCCGCAGCACGATGGAGCGCAGCGCTTCGTGATGGCTGCTCTGCTCCGGCCTGAGCTTCCACGGCATCCCGTAACCCGCCGCAGCGATCTCATCGAAGCTGCCCGAGCCCTCGATCTTTTTGCCAAGCTCGGTTTTCCACGATTCGTAACGAGCCTGGACCGCCTTCTCCAGGTCGCCATCCTCCGCCACCACAACGGCCGTGCGGAGGCCCCAGGCGATGGAGTCCATGCCGAGGATATGGGCGTGAATCAGGTCGATCGGCGCGAAGCTGGCGCGGTAGCGGTGCGCGTCGAAGTTGAACACGCCTGTACCCAGACCACCAGCCTTCAGCACCGGATGCATGATCTCGAACGCGATCAAGGGATCGCCAAGGAAGCGGTCGGTGTCCCAGCCGTTTCCGCCGGTACCCTCGTTCACGTCCACGCCGCCGACCATCCCGTGCTCCATGGCCACTGTCAGTTCATGGAAGACCGGGAAACCGGCGAGCTGAGCGTGGTTCGTCTCGATGTTGAGCTTGAAGTCCTTGTCGAGCCCGTTCTTCACCAGGAA
>Ga0208980_10001705_pt1 | contig 13361 bp, 13 predicted proteins | sample WetSurMetagenome_3_FD_187993 | JGI IMG/M metagenome (GOLD analysis project Ga0208980, IMG submission 187993) | Wetland microbial communities from Twitchell Island in the Sacramento Delta, sample from surface sediment Aug2011 Site A1 Bulk (version 2) | ecosystem: Environmental > Aquatic > Marine...
CCATTCGGGGCCGACCTGGTGGACCTTCCACCCGAGGGCGGACCAATTTTGGACGAAGAGGGGGATGAGTTCGTCGTATTCTGGGTCACCCAACGGCGAGTAGAAAAAAAGGACATCGGAGACATTCATGGGGTGGGGTGGTGGAAGCGGAGGTCAACGGGAGTAGAGAAAGCGCGTTCAGGGGTCCAGTGGTAGCTGTAGAGTCGGTGGTAAAGGGTCGTGTAATTGATGCCTGTGCGTTCGGCCCATTCGGCGACGCAGAGGGTTTGGCCGAAGGCGGTGACGAGGCGGTTGCGGCTGGTGTTGCGATTCTGGCCTTTGGCATCGGTGACGCGGAGGTTATCGGGGCCGTAGCCGTGGTCATTGTTGATGCGGTCGAGGGTCTGCCCCTTCGCACCGGTGAAGCCGATGGAGCGGATGAAGGCGAGGTAGGGTTCAAAGGCAAGGCGCCAAGGTCGAAAGACTTTGATGTCGCGACCACCGTAACGATGGAACTGGGGATGCTTGGGATCGTAGCAGCGTTTGATCATGCACTCCCACCGTTTGTATTCGGTCGAAACGATTCCGTTGGCTCTGTGGCCATGGGTGGTGTGGATGAGTCTGTTGGCTTCAATGATCCAGCAACCGCAAGATTTGGTGTGTTCGGACTTGAGGTGACCGCCTACGACGGTAACACAGTTCCCGCAGCCGCAGGCACAATCCCATCGGACATTTCCACGCTTGGTGTTGACGGGGTTTCTGCCGATGACGGTGAGTCGTCCGAAAGTGAAGTTGGTGAGGTCTTGGAAGGCAGGCATGTTCGTTGGTGCTCCCGACCGAAGGTCTGCCGTTGGGAAGATGTGACTCAGCCTTGGGGCAGGGTCCCTCGGTCGGAGAGCATTCACGATGCTGAGTCACGTGGGCAGGGTGAGGCAGGCACGGGCGGATGTCAATCCAGCTTGGGGATAATTTCGATGATTGGGGCAAGGTGCTGGTAGCTGCCGGTCTGGAATTTGGCATGGACGAGACTGGACATGAACCTGGGCCAGATTTTCCACCAGGACGGCGCCTGCAGGTGGCCATGGAGGCCTTGGAGAAGGTGGCCTCGAAAGAAGCATTGTGGGTCGAGGTTCCAGACCAGCCCGATGTGGCTGGCAACGGCTGGGAGGACATCGTGGGTGGCGAGGTGGGCGAGGCGGGACTGGCCGTAGCCGTTGGCGCAAACGCTCAGATTCAATGCCGTAGCTGGATTGAAGTAGTCGCACTCGCCCATGGCGGCTTCGACAAGTTGGGCCATCGGACCTTGATCGGCCCACGGGGGAAAGGGATGGTCACTGACCGACCCGGAGGCGGGGTTATCCCAGCGGGGGTTGGAATCGAGCATGCCGTCGAGGACGAGGTTGACGAGGGGGTCGGCGTCGAAGCCGAGTTTGATGAGGCCGCCGTTGATGTGGCCGTAGGCGGAGGTAGCCCAGTCGGCGCGTTCGGTTGGGGGGATGGACTCAGGCATGAGGCCGAAGCGCAACCAGGGGATGTCGCAGAGGTGGTGAAGCCAGAGGATGTCCGCGTCCATGTAGATGAGGCGTCCGAGGGAGGCGTTGGCGTGGCGGATAGTCAGCCACTTGACGAAACAATTCAGGGCCATGGAGCGGTGGTCGGGGTCGCGGATGGCTTGGAGTTCACGCCGACCGTGGGCCTGGGCGAGGAAGGGTTCGACCGGCCGATGAAGGATAGGGGCGGTGAGGCCGGGGCATTGGTTCCAGGCGATGATGCGTTGGGCCTCGGTGGCTGGGGCGTAAACATGGACGGCGCGAGGGGAATGGTCGCGGTTGGCGAGGATGAAGGACTTCACCGCGAGTTCGGCTTCGCGGAGGTGGGGTTCGCCCCAGGCGGCGGTGATGATGTTATCGCCGTAGAGCCAGCGGCGAGGGTAGCGGCGTTGAGCTTCGGCCAGGGTGCGGTCGCAGGCAGCCTGCCAGCCGCCGGGGCGGGTGGAGCAGAAGTTGGCGCCGTGGACGCGGACGAGGGCGACGGGGTCTCCGGGGAATTGTGGCCAGGGCTCTCTTTCATGCTCGAGGCGGGACCAGACGAAGCAATCGTCGAAGAAGTCATCCGAGGCGGACTCGTCAAAGAAGCGGCCGTTGGTGGGGACCAGGGAGCGATGGAAGATGGACTGCCAGACGCCGCAGGCGAAGTGGTCGAGGCAACGGGAGACGGGGATGGTCTGGTCTGGGTGCCCCGGTTCTCGCAGGATGTATTCTCCTCCCGCCCGACGGACGCCGGCGGCAAGCAACTGAGGGAAGAGCCAGCGGAACTTGCCTGGGAGGCAGAGGTCATCGCCGTCCACCATGGAGAACCAGGGGAATTCGGAGGCGAAGGGGAGCCAGAGTCGCAGGCAGCGGTTTTTGGCGACGGAGATGTTGACGGCTTTGGTGAAGCCGTGGGCGACCATGCGGCGGGCGGCGGAGGCGTGGGATCTGGCGGTGTGGACGAGGGCGCGGCCGTGGTTGGAAGTGGCGCCGTCCACGGCGGCGAAGATGGCGAAGTTGCGGTGGCCGGCGGTGGCGGCGGCGTCTTCGATGGAAGTGAGGCAGCGGCTGACCCATTCGAGGGGTTGTCGGTCATGCCAGGTGACCAGGATGGCCAATCCGACATCGAGCGCCCGGTCCTCGCCTCCGGCGGGAGTTGGGGCCAGATCCTGGGCGTCGGTCTGGGCGGCGGAGCGGGCTGCGTACACGGCGCGAGGCTGCCGTGGCGGGGACGCTACGTCAACCTACAGGTGAAACTGGGTGTTCATCAGTCGCACCGCCTCGCGGGCCCGGGCGCCGGGGAGGAGTTCCTCGTCGAGGGGGTCTTGTTCGACCTGGGTGCGCCAGCGGACCTCCGACACCAGGGCGCGATTGGGGGGTGGTTTGGGCTGGGGTCGGCCCTCGACGCGGACGATGGCGTTGACGGTGTTGCGGTGGGCTTCAAATCGTTGGGCGCGTGCCAGCAGGGCATCGTCCTCGGCGGAGTCCACGCCGCGCATGCCGTTGAAGGGAGGTGGAGCGGCGAGGGCAATGGCTTCATCGCGGTCTGAGCGGATGGGGCGGAGCCGGATGCCGTTGCGGGCCATGACCTCGAAGCAAACGGCGAGGGAATCGGCGTAGTCTGGGGAATCTCCGTGGCGGGCCTTGTAGTCCTGTTTGGTTTCGACATCCATTTTCATCACCACGCCCGTGCGGCTGGTGACGCGCCAGCGGCGGCGGGATAGTTCGAGGCTGACTTCCTCGGTGAGGCCGCGGACGCAGCCGGTTTCGATGGCTTCGCGGACGCGCCAGACGATTTGGGAGACGCGTTTGCCGAAGCGTTCCGCGGGTGGGTAGTCCTGGAGGGTGAGTTCGTCTTCCCCAAGCGCGGGGTCTGGGTCCACTGGAAGGCCGGAGAACATGACGGGGAGGACATTGACCGACCAAGCCCGTCCGATGGCGGGGGCAATGCTCGAGAAGGTGCAGTCGTAGCCGGCCTGGTGGGGAGGGATATGGCGGCGTTCGCATTCGAGGCGGTAGGCGAGGGCGATGCCTTCCTCTTTGGTGGCCAGGTTGCTGGCTTCGACCGGGATGACGACGAAAGTGTCCAGGGCGATGAGCATCTGGCCGTCCGGGTCTGGTCCGGCCGAGCAGAAGACGGCAATGCAGCGGTCTCCACCGCCGAAAGCGGGGTCCAGCCCGGCGAAGTGGCGGACGGGCCCGGCGAACTTGGGGGGCTGGTCCGCCTGCATGCGGAGGAGGAGGATGCGGTCGGCGACGACCATGTCCCCGGCGCTCGAGGGGATGGCACCGAGGGCGAAGCAGCGGTAACGGATGTCAGACTCGCCAAAGCGGAGTCTGGTTTCCTCGATGAAGCGTTTGGTGAGGATGCCGACGAACGGGCCCGGGGGTTCGGCGTCGCCGTTTGGTGTGTCCAGCCCGGGGAGTTGGATGGCGAGCCCGGACCTGGTTTTCCACGAGCGCGCGACGGAGGATTCCTCCATCGAACTCCAACCCTGAACCGGGGCGCAGATGGCACCGAGGGGGTCATCAATGCTGGTGGGGTTGCCCAGGGCGCGGAGCATGTAGATCGGATTGGCGGCGAGGTTGGCTGAGGCGGAGATGAAGTTGCCGGTCATCAACTGGTACTCGTCGGCCAGGTGGAACACGCGCGGGGCTTTCTGGCCGATGCCGCGGATGCCTTTCATGGGTTCCCCCGAGGAGGAGACGGTCGCCAGCCCCATGACGCCGCGGCGGAGGTTGGGTTTGCCGTCGGCGCCGATGAGGTAGATGCCGTTCTCGCCCGTCACCTCGCGCCCCGGGAGCCAGGGGTGATAGGTCTGGCCCTCGCGGTGCAGGTCGAAGATGACGCCCAGGACGCGACGCTTGAGTTCCGCCAGGCTGGTGCTGCTGGTGAGGGCGAACGTATTTTCCGGGTCGCAGTACCACGCCAGGAGCGTCAGCGCGGCGGCGACATAGGTCTTGCCCGAGGACGCGGCCCCCATCACGCCGAGATAAGCGGTCTGGACCCAGCCGCGGATCATCCAGTCCGACCAGCGGTGATGGACGAAGCTCGGAAACGCGGTCGACAGCGCGGCCTTGTGGACGGCGAACCAGTCATCCTCCGTCCAACTGGCGATGAGGTCGGGCGGGTTGGTGGCCGGTTTGGGCCAGTGCCGGAGCAGTTCGAGGTCAATGCGGAGTGGGTCATCAGCTTCCCATTCCCGACCGTAGCGCCGAATTGGCTTTGGGCGCGGCTGGTAGGTCCGCTCGTGCTGAATCGTGCCGGGTTCGAACATGGTCAGGAGTTCCTGTCCAGCGGCAGCAGTTTGATGCCGAGATTCTGCGGGTCGAGGTTGTCCGCCCCGGGATGGCACCCGTTGCGCACCTTGGTGAGGATACGGTCCTGCTCATCGGGGGACCCAAAGAGGATGCCGCAGCGCCGGGACAGAACCCATTGGGCCATGGTCTCGGAACCTTGATCGAGGGCGTTCATCGCGACGACGATGGCTTTCTGGACCAGTTCCCGGTCGCAGGCGGCCATCCACTCGGCGCGGGCGTCGTAGTAATCGGCCATCATCTTCAGATCATCCATGCGTGCGAAGAAAAGCTCGGGAGGAACGGCCCGGGTCCGCAGGAACTTGCCGATGTCGTTCTTGCAGACCTTCCATTGGTTGAGCAGTTCCAGGATCTCCTCCGCGGTGATGTGCAGCACATCCCGGATCACATAAACGGCGGCTTGCTCGTTGGCCATGGATTGAGCGTAGCACGGCGTAGCGGAGGGTGGTAGCCTCCGGTCATGCGCTTCACCGACTACCTCCGCGGCGCCCGGGCGCTGTGGCGTTGCACCGGGGCCGGTCGGGTGGACTTGAACACCGCCGCCAACCGCGCCACACACTGCGCCAATTGCCCGTGGCTGGCCCAGGACGGGGGTTTGCTGGTGCGGCTGGTGTCCTGGGCCTACGAGCGGCTCTTCCCGCCCTACGGGCTTGGGGAGCCTTGGCGGTCCCGCCAGGCGTGGGCCTGCCGGTTGTGCAGGTGTGCAATTCGCGTCAAAGCAAGGTTGCCGCTGCCGTTCATCCTCCGTCACACCCCGACGGACCTCTACGACCGGTTCCCGCGGGAGATCTGCTGGATCAAGACCGAGAGCGGACAGCTTGACGCGCCGCCGCCGAAAGCGCAGGAGTAGGCCATGGCAACCGTAGCGTATCCCTTTGCGTCCTACTGCGTTTACAGTCGCCCCTGCACGTACGTCCGCACGACCTCGCCGCCGTGGCCGATCACCGGGACAGCCGTGCCGCGGGCGTCGTGGAGTCCCGACATCGGAACCACCCAGGGCGACGACGCCGAGGGCTGGACGCGGTTCACCGGCATCGAAGGTCTGGCCTCGACCGGCATGTCCGCTTCGATGGCTCCGGCCGTCGGCAGCACGATTGACTTCTGGTTCACCGCCCGGAGCGGGTTCGCGCGCGACATCCAGTCGCTCTCCGGGTTCTGGTCGGGGCTGGTGGCCACGCCAAGCCTGAGCTTTGCGCCGGAGGCTCAACGCTTCCACCTGCGGTTCGTGTCCACCGCCGCAACCCCGTTGCGGATTCGGAGCACGAAGGTCACGGCAGGCACGGAGGAATTCGAGGTCGCTGACGACATGACCTACAAAGTCACGCTGCCGTTGGCTGCCCAGGTCGCCTCCGCGCCCGCACCCGCGCCTGAGACCTACGCCAACGAGCATCACCAGACCCGCGGCTCCCGCGGGCGCTTCGTCCGCCGTTGACGATAGTGGTGGATGGTGAGACGGTGCCGACGTGCCCGCAGCCGAAACATTGACCTCGGATGGCCAGGAAGTTGCAACCGGGATGCACTCCGGCACATCGCCGTTGCTCTTGCGTGAGGATCAGGTCGCCTGGGCGTGGAACACGCAGTTTACGCCGAACTACCCAACCTGCCGGCCGGCTTGGCGCTGGGTCTGGACGCTGGATTCAACTTCGCCTGCCATCCAGAAGCTGAGTCCGGCCACCCGTACCGCCATCACCACCGGACGGTTCCAGGGCGCCTTCGCCTACTACCCGGATTCAGGTCAACCGCACCTGCTGGTCGCCGCCGCCGGCCAGTTGTTCAGTGCCGAGGGGGCGCTCTATGGGTCCTCGCCGTCTGGCTGGCATGTCCGCGATTTCGGGCAGCAGTTTGTCCCCTGGGTGGAACGGGTCTGGGGCTGTCAGGCGGAGAACTACCTGGTCCTGCAAGACGGTTCGAGCCGGCCCCGCTTCTACCGCGACGGTAACCTCCGCGAGTCCGGGGCCCCGACGGTCGGGGAGCGCAACGAGGTCACGGCGGGACGCGCGATGGCGTTCGCCAACGGGCGCCTCTGGATCGCAAGCGCCGATGGTCGGGACTTCATGGCCGGCGACATCACCCGCGGACCGTCCGGCAACCAGGCGTTCGGCTTCCGCGATGCCGTGCTCAAGAAGACCGAGAACAAGTTCCTCGGACAGGGCGGTCGCTTCGCCGTCCCTGAGTCGGCTGGTGAGATCGTGGCCTTTGTCCAGCCAGCACAGGCGGATGTCCCGGGTAACACCGGACCGGTGGTCATCCTCACGCGCGCGGGCGGCTACGGTTTGAACCTGCCGGTCGAGCGCGAGGCTTGGGCGGCGCTCCGCAGCCCGCCGGTCACCACCTTGCTAAATGGCGAGGGTTGCGTCGGGCCCGTGGCGTTCTCGCTGCTCAACGGGGATGTCATGTTCCGCTCACCATCCGGCATCCGGGCGCTGCGGCGCGGCTACCGCGACCTGGCGCAGGGCTGGTCCTCGCGCATCATCAACTTCGAGATGGCCCGGGTTCAGGCCGAGACTCAGATCGCCTTCCTCAAAGCGGCCTCCGCGGCGTTCCACAACTACCGGGCCTTCTTCACCGAACTTCCCACCAATGAAGTCGCCTGGGATACTGCGACGGCACCGGTGACTTGGCAGCCGCCGGCTAATCCCGCTGACCCAACTCCTCCGCCCACGCAAATACTCGCTTCCGCAGGCTTCGAGCGGGGAACCGCGTTTAGTTGGCTGTCGAGTATTCTCACCACGCCGATTTCCACGATGAACGAGGAAGGGGCGCCGGCTCACGAAGGCATCTCGTGCGGTCTGCGGATTCTCCAGGTTCTCCCCGTTACCGTGGATGGAGTGCCGCACTTGTTCGTTCTCGCGCTGACGCAGTTCAATTCGATTGCGCTCTACGAGTTGAACTGTGCGAACTACACCAAGGACCTGTCCTCGCCTCGCACCCCGGGCGACTACGGAACCTGCGAGGAGGTTCAGATCCCCTGGGGCCTCGAGACGCGTGCGCTGTTCAGCAAGGAACGGCTTCAGCGGAAGCGCCTCAAAGACCTCGAGTTGGGCTTCACCGGTATTCGCGAAAGCATCACCGTGCGAGTGCTCTATCGGCCGCATGGTTCTGGCCAGTGGATTGAGTGGGGCACCAAGTCCATCCCCGTCGAAGGCTACCCGTGTGGCAAGACTACCCTGGGCTGCATCACGGGTGGCAATGTGGCCAGCCAGGCGCGGTTCCCCGTCCGCTTCGGCGACCCGGATGATGCCACCTGCCTCGACAGCCAGGGGCGTCCGGCCATCGAGGGGTTTGCGTTCCAGCTCCGCATTGAGGTTACGGGCGCGGCCACGCTGAGCTACCTGCTGTGCCGGGCGGTGGTGTTGCCCCGGGTGGAAACCTACGAATACGCGACGCCGCCGACCAGCCCGGCAGAAACGGTTTGCAGCACGAACGAGGCGGAACGGACATACTCCATCGGATAACCAGAAAGACCCCTATGGCTTCCATTCCAGTTCAAGTTCAACCGGTGGTGCTCGCGGACAGCTACTGCCCAACCGCCTGGAAGGCGCTCAACTTGGATATCATGCGGGCGCGCTGGTCGGTGGACCTGGGTTCCATCTCTACCTTCGTGACCGGCACCTCCTCACCCGACGAGTCGGTTTACCCGGACTCGATCTGGATCAAGCTCGATGCGCAGGGCGCTCCCGTACGTGCCTACAAGTGGTCGCAGAACCTGGCCCGCTGGATCTCGCCGCACCCTGTCCCGCCCGGCAACGAGTTGCGGATGTTCACCGCGACGCTCGAGGAGTTGAAGCTCTATGAAGGCGACGCGGCTTCGTCGGTTTCGCCCATCGCCAACCCGACCTTCGAGGGGCCCTTCTGGGAACCAGTGTTGGAGCTTTCAGGCCGGACCCCCATCGGCGTGAACGACGCGACGACCGGCGGCCCGGACCTGACCCTGCCGCCGTATGCCCTGGGCGCCATCAACACGGGAAGCGAGACCACTCCGCTCGGAACCGCGCTGCTGACTTTCGACAACTTGCCACACCACGCGCACGGGCTTGGAGACAAGGACGACGCCTCGGAGAACATGGGGTTCATCTATAAGGCAACCGGCATGACCGTGGATGAGCTTTACGGCGTCCCGACGCTCACCGTGAATTGGGATTGCGAAGACGGCCCGTTGCGCGGCACCGCCAGGTCGGTTTCCATCGTCAAGACCTTCACCATGGACGCCGCGAACAGCCAGACCTCATCCCGCGAAGTGGCGGGGGTCAATGTCCTTCCGCCCGTCCGCGGGCTCTACTTCATCCGCCGCACACAGCGGCTCTATTACTCCGAACTCTGAGGACCTGCCATGTCTGTCACCGCTGCTGAAATCCGCCAGATGTCCCGGGCGCTCGGCACCCCGTCGAGCCGCAAGCTGGCACCCCTGGCCAATACCGGCACCGTCAGCCCCGAGATGCTCGCCATGGCCGCCAAGCTCGGCCTGCCGTCCACCCTGGCCAAGCTCCTGCCGGAGTCCCCGTCGGAATGCACCCCGATCTGCCTCGAAGCCATCGAGGGCCAGCCGGCCAACTACTACCTGGGCACCAATGCGAACGCTGACACCGGCGTCTGGCCAATTCCCGGCGGCGTCGCGGAAGCCCCCGCCGACAACGCGCTCTACGCCCGACGAAACAACGCCTGGGAAGCCTTCTCGCCCGGTATTGGCGAGACCCCAACGCCGCCCGGGCCCGCCGCGCCCGAAGGCGCCGTCACCGGCATCCTCAAAGGGCAGTTGTACACGCAACTGGACGAGACCAGCACCTACATCATCCGGCAATTCGTCTTCAACGGAACTCCTGGAACCAACACTGGATGGCTTTGACCATGAAAACTCCCCTGTTTCTCCTCTCCCTGTTCGCCGCCTGCGGGTTGCTGGCGCAGCCGACCACGGGCATCTACCCCAGCACGGCATGGGCCTCCACGCAGCTTCTCGTCAACCCGAAGCTCGACACCGGAAAGCTCGGTCAGGCGATGGGTTACGTGTCCAACGGCGTCATCGCGCCCATCACCATCCAGGCCGGCATCCCCGAGGCGCCGCTGCTCTCACTGCTCTACGCCCGCAGCAACGCCACCTGGCAGTCGTTCCCGCCCGGGCTGTCCACCATGCCGTCCGACGCGCCCAACAACGGGCTGTGGTATTCCCGCCGAAACAACGAGTGGCAGAACTTCGTCCCGGGGGGCAGTACTGGAACCAACGCGGGCGGAACCAACCGCATGCTGGTCGCCGCGCTGGCCGAATGGCGGCCGGCCAATACCAACGGCACGCTCATTCCCTCAGCGACCAACGTGTTCATCAAGCTCAACCACATTTACGACCCGGACGGGTTGTTCACGGCGGTCAACACCAACATCGGCTCGTTCAAGCTGATCAAGGGCAACTACGCCGTCACGATGGTGGTCCCCGTCAGCGTCGCCGAACAGGGCGGTGGCAACGTGCGCATCCCGTTCAGCATCGGTTTGTTCAACCTGACCACGACCAACGACGTTTATTACCAGACGTACACCATCTATGACGAGGATCTCTCGCAGTATTCCCAGGTCTTCATGCCGTTCCTCATCACCGACGGGACGCAGGAGTTCACCATCCGCGTCGTCAATCACAACGCCACCCTGGACCTGATGGCCGGACAGGCTGGTGGCGTGGTGGACAACCGCTACAGCGAAGTTCAGATCCTGAAGCTGGATGGGATTGCCGGGCTGTCCGAGGCGCCGATCAACGGCAGCCTGTACGCCCGCAAGGATCAGGACTGGGTCTCGTTCACCATCCCGAGCACCAACGGGTTCATCCCCGAGGCCCCGACCGATGGCCAGACCTACGGCCGCCGCGGCTCGGATGCCTCCTGGCAACTGGTGACGGGTGGGGGTGGAGCCGACACCAACGCCGTCGCCGCCGTGCCCGATCTCGCCACGCTCACCAACTCCGTCGTGGGCTACTCCAAGGCGATTGTTGGCCAGACCAACGAGACGATGCACAAGCTGTTCCAGGCCGTGCGCTCGGATTACGTCCCGGTGCCGTTCTCGAACATGACGGGTGTTGGTGGCACGCTGACTGACAACGGCGATGGGTCCGCGACTGCAACCGGAAGCACGGTAAGCACCGTTGGAATTCAATGCTCCACGGATGCGGTGATTGGCGCGGTCTATCGAATGGCCTGGGAAGCCAAGGCGAACGAAGCCTCCGAAATCTTCGCCTCCTCATACTGGACGAATCCAGCATGGGAAACGCCCGTCGCGTTGGGAACGGATTACGCCCGATATGAACTCACCTTCACGGCGAACAACCTGGATGCGCTGCGAATCACCCGCAGCCGGGACAGCACCGCGGATTCCATCACGGTCCGGAACTGGATGTTCAGTTCGGCCAGCAGCCAGGTGCCCGATGGCCTCACCAGCTTTCCGAGCTCCGCCGACCCCGGGCTGATCTGGCAACAAGTTTCGCTCGAATCGCCGGGCGGGGGAAACACGGTCTCGACCCAGGTCTTCGATTCGGCAGCAGACCAGGTTGTCCCGAATGCGAATGTCATCATCTGCGACACCGGAAACCTCGGTGCCGGTATCTCGCTGACCAACCGTCCCAGCATCCTGCCCGGCTTCGAGGGGCAACACATCCGACTCGTCATCCCCAACAAGACGACGGCGGGATTCTTTGGGTTGAATAACGACGACGGTGCCAACGGCACGGGCGTCAAACTTGGGGGAACCTCCCGCAACCTGAGCCGATATGGCTCCCTGGGCCTGTACTTCGACGGCGTCATGTGGGTGGAAAGCGATTGGAATCAAGTAACCTCGGCCGAGGTGAATGTGCTCCCCGCGCCCTGGCCGCCGCCTGACGCGAACGGCGTCCAAGTGCTGCCGGCGAACGTCAAGGAACAGTTGCTCATCGAACTGATCCCGTACCTCATCGCCAACTGGAACCGGCTTGCTCCCATGATGACCAACACGACCGCCGCCCCGTGAAGACCACGCTTCTCGCTCTCATCTGTGCTGTCCACTTGTGCGCCGATTCGGTGCTCTGGCCGGACGGCATCCTGGACGTGCCGACGGTCCAAGGAAACGGGCTGGCCACGGTGGCCTACGACAGCGAGGTCGCCTTCTTCTGGCTCTCGGGCGATGTCCAAGGCGCTCAGGGATACCTCACCGCGGGGCCGCTCGTGGCCGGCCTGCTGAGCTACAACACGGGAGCCGTGGGGCCGGACTACATCCGCTTCTACGGAACTGCGCCGCTCGAACCGGCGGCCGATTACCGCCTCATCACCGCCCTGCCCAAGGTCGCCCCGGGAGCACTCGCCCCGGAGGCAATCTTCGAATCCGCGCCGTTCTCGCTCCAAGGCGGACGGCTCACCGCCACAACGGTCATCCCTGAGCCGGCTACCGTGGCGCTCCTCGTTCTCGGTCTGCTCATCGTCCCCAACTCAAACCGCTACCTCCGATGAAGAAATTGCTCCTCGCCTGCCTATTCGCGCTGGCTGTACAAGCCCAGGTCATCCTCGCGCCCAACGATTCCGTTTACCTAGACAAGTGGTATGGGGACGGCACGGCATCCGTCGCCTGGGTGTACGGGGCGGTGGACGCGCAGTTCGTTCTGTCCTCGACCGTCCCCGCCGATGCGCTGGGCGGTTACATCCTCGACCGGGACCGCCGGGTAGTTCTGACGATGGCCTGGGCACCAACGCACTTCTACATGATGACCCTGGTCCCGGACATGACCGCCGAGGACACCTGGTACTTCCTCGCGACGGGTGCTTCTGGGCTTCACCCGGGCGACCCCATGACCCGTTATGTCACGCTGACCGAGCCATGGCTGTTGGACGGCCCGAGCGTCAACCCGTTGTCCCCGGTCATCCCTGAGCCGGCTGGGGCCGCCGGGCTGGCCGCGCTGGGACTCATGGGATTCGCGCTATGGAGACGAAGATGAAGCGCCCGACCACCTGGCTGCTCGCGGTGATCGGGCTGCTGTTGCTGCTCTATCTCCTGGGTTGTGCCTTGAAGTTGAGCACGACCAACAGCCTCGACGTGTTCTCCCGAGACCACACCCGTCACGAGACCAATGCCCTGCCGCAGAAGCCTTGACGTAACGGGGACTTGTGGCATGTTCCCCACGCGCAGTTTTCACGACAACAACAACATGAAACGCATCCTGTTCCTCAGCACCATCGCCCTCGCCACCGCCGCCAACGCCGCTGTGTTCTGGTCCCCGTCCCTGGCCCTCATGCCTCCAGCCGGCCCCGTCGTCCTCGGCCCCATGGTCGCCCCGCCCCTGGTCTCCTCCGTGGTGGATGACCTCGGCAACTTCGCCGCCACCCTGACCTCGACCGTCCACTCCGGCGGCAGCAACCCCCTGGGCGGCCTCACGTTCACCTACACGCTGTCCAACGACGTACTCCCGCCGACTGCGGGCGACGACATCTACGCCTTCAGCGTGCTTTGGGACCCGTCCTACAGCCCGGCTTCGATTGACGTGGACAGCATCCCGGTCGGCGGAGCCGTGACGCCGTTCTCCTTCGCCTACGGCCC
>Ga0208980_10001707_pt1 | contig 13355 bp, 12 predicted proteins | sample WetSurMetagenome_3_FD_187993 | JGI IMG/M metagenome (GOLD analysis project Ga0208980, IMG submission 187993) | Wetland microbial communities from Twitchell Island in the Sacramento Delta, sample from surface sediment Aug2011 Site A1 Bulk (version 2) | ecosystem: Environmental > Aquatic > Marine...
AGTGTCCGGCGTCTACGGCATGGGCCAGGACGCGGGCGAGGCGGGCAACGACGCCTCCAGCTACACCAGGAACAAGGGCGCGGCCATCCAGGGCAGCGTGGCCGTGGGCGTGCAGAACAGCTCCACCAGCCAGGGCGCGAACATCCAGACCGGCGGCCGCACCGTCATCACCTCGGGCGGCAAGACCACCCTGACCAACACGCAGATCACGGCCGACGAGGGCCAGAGCATCAACGCCGCAGGCGGCGTGGAGCGCAAGACCGAAAAGAACTCCAGCTTCTCCACCGGCGGCACCATGCCGGCCTTCAGCGCGAGTTCGCGCTCCGACACCAGGGCCGCCGCGGTGAGGGCGATGATCGGCAACTCGCCAGCGGGGAACCGCCGGCGCAGTACGCGGGTTGCCTCGTTGCCCCCCATTCGGGGCATTTGCAGGTCCATCAGCACGACGTCGTAGGGGTGGCCTTCGGCCGCGGCGCGTTCGACGGCCTCGATGGCTTCCTGTCCGTCGCAGGCCTCGTCGACATGCGTGCCGAACTGCTCGAGTTGGGCGACCGCGATCATCATGTTGACCGGGTTGTCCTCGACCATCAGCACGCGCGCGCCCCGCAGGCGCCTTGGATCCGGCACCGTGTGCTCGGGTTCGGCCGGCGGCAGCGCGGTCGGCGCCAGCGGCAGTTCGACCCAGAAGCGGCTGCCTCGGCCCGGCTCGCTTTGCACCCCGACTTCGCCGCCCATCAATCTCGCGAGTTGACGGCAGATCGACAGCCCCAGGCCGTTGCCGCCGTAACGCCGCGTCGTCGACTCGTCGGCCTGCGAGAAAGGCTGGAACAGGCGTTGCTGCGTCTTCGCATCGATGCCGGGCCCGGTATCGCTGACGACGATGCGCACGCACTCCTGGGCGGCCTTGCCCGGACCGTCGACTCCCCGCTCGCTGCGGCCGCTGACGTCGATCCGCACCGCCCCGGCGTCGGTGAACTTGATGGCGTTGGAAAGCAGATTGACGACGATCTGGCGCGTCCGGACGACGTCGCCCAGCACCCATTCCGGCACCTCGTCGGCCATCGTCAACGAGAGCTGCAAGCCTTTTGCGCGCGCCAGCGCAAGATAGCTGCGGTGCAGCGAACGCAACTGCTCGCGCAGGTCGAATGGCCGGACCTCGAGCGTGAGCTTGCCGGCTTCGATCCTCGAGAGGTCGAGCACGTCGGAGATGATGTCGGCCAGGCTTTGTGCGCTGTCGACGATCTGCCCCAGGTACTGGTCGCGCTGGCCCGGGTCGAGCGCCGGCTGCATCGCCATGCGGGCCAGGCCCAGAAGGCCGTTCAGCGGCGTGCGGATCTCGTGGCTCGTGTTGGCGAGGAAGGCGCTCTTGGCGCGGCTCGCCGCCTCGGCCTGGTCGAGTGCGGTGGCGAGTTCCACGTCGATGCGGCGCTGCTCGGAGATGTCCTCGGCGATCCACAAGGTGCCGTCGTGGACCGGGTTGGCGGCGTTGACGGTCTGGCCGAGCAGGCGGCACCAGAACAGGCTGCCGTCCATGCGCCGCATCTCGCGCACGATTTCCAGCGGCTTCGCGCCCGCCGAGCCAGGGCCCGAGCGGGCGCGCAGCTCGGCGTCGGCGGGGGGGTCGGCCCAGATGGATTCGATGCGCTGGCCGGCAAGCTGTCCCGTCTCGCAACCGAACATCCGTTCCCAACTCGGATTGACCTGCCGAAAGCGCCCGTCGCGCGTGAATGCGATGCCTATCGAGGCGTTCTGCAGGATCGCAGCATGCTCGATGCGGGCGCGCTCGGTCTCGGTGATGTCATGCGCGTTGACGACGAGGTAGTCCTTGCCGTCCATCTCGAAGCGCGCCGCCGAGAGCTGGATCGACGCCAGCGCGTCCGACTTCGTGACGATCGTCATCGCCCAGTCGTCGACATGGCCCCGCTCACGCACCGCGGCGACCAGGCGCTCGCGATCGGCGGCGCGGTGCCAGATGCCGACTTCGGTCTCGGTGCGTCCCGCCACCTCGCTTGCCGCGTAGCCGGTGACGCGCGTGAACCCCGGATTGACCAGCACGTAGCGACCGCTCGCCAGCTCGGTCAGCGTGATGCAGCCGGGGCTCGTCGCGAAGAGGTGCGACAGCAAGGCGTCGGAGCGCCGCAGCGCGGCCTCGGTCGCCCGGCGCGCGGTGACGTCGAAGAAGATCGACAGCGTCGCCGGCCCGCCGTCGGCGATGACGCGCACGGCCGTCGACTGCACCGTCAGCTGCCGTCCGTCGGGCGCGCGCAGCATGAAGTCCGTCACCGGCAAGTCGCTGCCCAGGGGCTCCTGCTCGAGCTGCCGCAGTTCGGCGATTGCCTGCTCACGTGCAGCGCCGTCGGGGTAGAGCTGACGCAGGTCGAAGCCGATCACGCTCTGCGGGGTACCGAAGCCGCACATCCTGGCGGCGGCGAGATTGGCCTCGACGACACGCCCCGATCGGTGCAGGACGAGGGGCGTCGGCGAGCGCTCGAACAACTCCTGGAAGCGGGCCGCGCTCGCCTGCGCCGCCTGCTCGGCGTGCACTTGGGCGCTGATGTCCCGACCGATGCCCCAGTAGCCGCGGAAGACGCCGCGATCGTCGTTGAACGGTGTACCGCTCGCGCTGATGAAATGGGTCCGCCCGCTCGCGTCGATGCTGCGCATCAGCAGGCCGTTGAAGGGCTGACGCGCCTCGAGGTCGGCGCGCAGTGCGTCCAGTGCGTCGTCGTCGAATCCGAAGTCGGAAACCTCCCAGGGTGCGCAACCGAGCAGCTCGTCGGGCGTGGTGCCGGTCGTCCCCGGTGCCGCCTCGAAGCGCGTGAAGCGGAACTCGGCGTCGAGCTCCCAGACCCAGTCGGCCGTCATGGCGACCAATGCGTGGCTGCGTTGCTCGCCGGCACCGATCTGGCGCAGCGAGCGGCGCAGGCTGAGCGACAGCAGCGCGCCCACGGCCAGGCCCGCGGCGAGCGTTGCGGCCAACGTCACCAGGGACAGGAGCGGGCCATCAGCCGCGCTGCCCGCAAGCGCCACGGCCGGCAACGGGTGCGACGCTTCGTCGATTGCCAGCGCGGCGCCGAAGGCCGCACAGGCGACTGCCAGCAGCGCTGCCGAAGGCACGCTGGCGAGTACGGCAGCCACGGCGATCAGCAGTGGCCAGATCCCTAGAAGCGGCGTGCGGGTGCCGGCACCGAGAACGTGCGTGGCGGCGCCGATGGTCACGCAGCCGACCCAGGCCGCGACGAGGACCGTCTTTTCAAGTGGCAGACGATCGGCAAGCCAGACCAGCAGCAGGAACACAGCGCACGCCAGCAGGCAACCACCGACGAGCCACTCGCGCAGGCCCGGCTGCAGCGCTACCTTCGGCAGCGCGAACACGACGGCGCCGACGAAGGACAAGCCGGCGCCACCAGCGAACAACAGGCGCGCGACACCCCGGTCCGCGCCCCGGCGCAGCAGGAGATTCGACAGTTGGGAGGAGGGCGAAGTTCGCACGCGTTTGGCAGGAAGCCCCGGGGTCGGCGAGAACGCTCGCTTAGAGCTTGTCGGTTGAAGTCTTGCAGACTTGAGCCCGCCCGGCAGCGGCTCGATCAGGCGGTGCTCTTGCGCGCGGCGTTCAGCGACCTTCGCGTCGCCTCGGCGACCTGGCGCGCGGCGGTGGCGAAGTCTTCCGCCGCGCTCGCGTAGAGCACCGCCCGCGACGAGTTGACGATGATCGGCGCGCCGCCGCGCGCACCGGCGCGGACGGTCGCTTCGACGTCGCCGCCCTGGGCGCCGATCCCGGGGATCAGCAACGGCAAGGTCGGCGCGAGTTCGCGCACCCGTGCGATTTCGGCGGGGAAGGTCGCGCCGACGACGAGGCCGAGCTGGCCGTTGCGGTTCCAGGCCCCGCTGGCGAGGCGGGCAATGTGCTCGTAAAGGAACTCGCCGGGCTTGCCGTCGGCGCCCACGAGACGTTGGCCCTGCAGGTCCGAACCACCGGGGTTGGACGTGCGGCACAACAGGATCGCCCCCTTGTCCGGGTAGGCCAGGTAGGGCTCGAGGGAGTCCAGGCCCATGAAGGGCGACAGCGTCACCGCGTCGGCCTGGTAGCGTTCGAAGGCCTCGCGCGCGTACTGCTCGGCAGTCGAGCCGATGTCGCCGCGCTTGGCGTCGAGGATGACCGGCACGTCGGGGGCGACCTGCCGGATGTGCTCGATCAGGCGTTCGAGTTGTGCCTCGGCACGCTGTGCGGCGAAGTAGGCGATCTGCGGCTTGAAGGCGACGACGAGGTCACGCGTCGCATCGACGATCGCGGCGCAGAACTCGAAGATCCGCGCTGCGTCGCCGTTCCACGCGCCGGGGAACCTCGCCGGTTCGGGGTCGAGGCCGACGCACAGCAGCGAATCGTTGAGTGCGCCGGCGCGCTGCAGCCGATCGATGAACTTCATGCGCACCCGTTCAGCGGATCCGCCGTGCCAGCTCGCCCGCCATGCCGGTATAGCGCGCCGGCGTCAATGCCCGCAGCCGATCCTTCTCGGCTTCGGGCAGTGCGAGCGCGTCGATGAATTCGCGGATCGCCTGCTGCGTGATCGCCTTCCCGCGCGTCAGCTCCTTGAGCTGCTCGTAGGGGTTGGGCAGGCCGTGGCGGCGCATCACGGTCTGGATCGGCTCGGCGAGCACTTCCCAGGCGGCATCGAGATCGGCAGCGAGCGCTTCGCGGTTGACTTCGAGCTTGGCCAGGCCGCGCTGCAGGCTGTCGATGCCCAGCACCGCATGGCCGAACGCGACGCCCATGTTGCGCAGCACCGTGCTGTCGGTAAGGTCACGCTGGAAGCGGCTGATGGGCAGCTTCTGCGACAGGTGCGTCAGCAGCGCGTTGGCGATGCCGAAATTGCCCTCGGCGTTCTCGAAGTCGATCGGGTTGACCTTGTGCGGCATCGTCGACGAGCCGATCTCGCCTGCCTTCAGGCGTTGCTTGAAGTAGCCGAGGCTGATGTAGCCCCACAGGTCGCGCGCCCAGTCGATCAGGATCGTGTTGGTTCGCGTCATGGCGTCGAACAGCTCGGCCATCGCGTCGTGCGGTTCGATCTGGATCGTGTACGGATTGAACGCCAGGCCGAGTTGCTGCTCGACGACCTTGCGCGCGAACGCCTCCCAGTCGACGCCGGGGTAGGCCGCCAGGTGCGCGTTGTAGTTGCCGACCGCGCCGTTCATCTTCGCGAGCAGCTTCACTTCGGCAATGCCCGCACGGGCGCGCTGCAGCCGCGCGACGACGTTGGCGATCTCCTTGCCGACCGTCGTCGGGCTCGCTGTCTGGCCGTGCGTGCGGGCGAGCATCGGCACGTCGGCCAGCTGGTGCGCCAGCGCGACGAGGCTCGCGATCACGCCGTCGAGTGCCGGCAGCAGGACTTCGGAGCGCGCGCTGTGCAGCATCAGCGCGTGGCTCACGTTGTTGATGTCTTCGCTGGTGCAGGCGAAGTGGACGAACTCGGCCGCGCGCTCGAGCTCGCCATGGTCCGCGAACTTCGACTTGAGCCAGTATTCGACCGCCTTGACGTCGTGATTGGTCGTCGCCTCGATGTCCTTGATGGCGCGCGCGTCGGCGACGGCGAAGTGCTGCGCGATGGCGCGCAAACGACCCCTGGCGAGCTCGCTCAACGACTGGAACTCGGGCAGCCCGGCGTCCGACAGCGCGATGAACCACTCGATCTCGACCTGCACGCGCCGGTGCATCAGCCCGAACTCCGAGAGCAGCGGCCGCAGCGCCGCCACCTTGCCGGCGTAGCGGCCGTCGAGCGGCGAGAGGGCGGAGAGCGGAGACAGTTCCATCGGGTGCGCGACGTGAGTTCTAATTCTAGGCGGGCGATGACTCCCGATTGACGATGCGGGGGCGTGGCTTGCCTAATCGATCCACGTCCGCCACGGCACACCGCCTTCCGACCCGACAGAATCCCGTTGAAACCCAAACTCGAGGAGAACCCATGACATTCACGCGCCGCAACGCCTTGCTCGCATCCCTGGCCGCCGCCGCACTGGCCGCCACCATCAGCCCGGCCCAGGCCCAGGGCAAGCTCAAGGTCGCAGCGATCTACACGGTTCCGGTCGAGCAGCAGTGGGTCAGCCGCATCGACAAGGCACTCAAGGCGGCGCAGGCGCGCGGCGAGATCGAGTACGTCTTCAGCGAGAACGTCACCAACGCCGACTACGAGCGCGTGATGCGCGGCTACGCCGAGAAGGGCCATCAACTCGTCGTCGGCGAATCATTCGCGGTCGAGGATGCCGCGCGCAAGGTGGCGAAGGACTACCCGAAGGTCGCCTTCCTGATGGGCAGTTCCAAGGGACCGCAGGCGCCGAACTTCGGCGTGTTCGACAACTTCATCCAGGAGCCGGCCTACCTGTCGGGAATGGTCGCCGGCAGCATGACCAAGAGCAACAAGATCGGCATGGTCGGCGGCTTCCCGATCCCCGAGGTCAACCGACTGATGAACGCCTTCATGGCCGGCGCCAAGGAGACCAATCCCAAGGTCGAGTTCATGGTCACGTTCATCAACAGCTGGTTCGACCCGCCCAAGGCCAAGGAAGCCGCCTTTGCGATGATCGACAAGGGCGCCGACGTGATGTATGCCGAGCGCTTCGGCGTCAGCGACGCGGCCAAGGAAAAGGGCAAGCTCGCCATCGGCAACGTCATCAACACGCAGGACAAGTACCCCGATACGGTGGTTTCGTCGGCACTGTGGAACATGGAGCCAACGATCGACCTGGCGCTCAAGAACGTCAAGGCCGGCAGCTTCAAGGCCGAGGACTACGGCATCTACTCGACGATGAAGTACAAGGGCAGCGAACTCGCGCCGCTCGGGACCTTCGCGGGTAAGGTGCCGGCCGACACGGTGGCCAAGGTCGCCGCCAAGCAGAAGGCGATTCTCGACGGCTCGTTCAAGGTCGTGGTCGACGACAGTCAACCGAAGCCGACCGCCAAGTGACCCCGGCTGCGGCCGAAGCGTCTGCGGTGCTGTCGCTGCGCGGCATCACCAAGCGTTTCGGCTCGCTGCTGGCGAACGACTCGATCTCGCTCGAGCTCGGGCGCGGCGAGGTGCTCGCGCTGCTGGGCGAGAACGGTGCGGGAAAGTCCACGCTCGTGTCGATCCTGTTCGGCCACTACGTCGCCGACGAAGGCGAGATCGAGGCTTTCGGCGAGCCGCTGCCGCCGGGCAACCCGAAGGCGGCGCTCGCCGCCGGCATCGGCATGGTGCACCAGCATTTCACGCTCGCCGACAACCTGTCGGTGCTCGACAACGTGCTGCTCGGCACCGAGCCGCTGTGGCAGCCGTTCTCGCGCCGTGCCGATGCGCGCCGCCGTCTCGTCGAGACGGGCAAGCGTTTCGGCCTCGGCGTGGCCCCCGACGCGCTCATCGCCAGCCTGTCGGTCGGCGAACGCCAGCGCGTCGAGATCCTCAAGGCGCTGTTTCGCGGTGCGCGCATCCTGATCCTCGATGAACCCACCGCCGTCCTGACGCCGCAGGAGAGCGAGTCGCTCTTCGCGACGCTGCAGCAACTCGTCGTCGAAGGCCTGTCGGTCATCTTCATCAGCCACAAGCTCGACGAAGTGCTGCGCGTCTCGCGGCGCATCGCCGTGCTGCGCGCGGGCAGGCTCGTCGCGACACTGCCCGCCGCCGAGGCCGACAAGGCGCGGCTCGCCGAACTGATGGTCGGGCGCGCCGTTGCGCCGGCACGGCGGCGCGCCGCGACACCCGGTGAAGACACCTGCGTGCTGCAGGGCGCCAGCGTGACGAACGGCGACGGCCGCAAGCTGCTCGACGCGGTGAACCTCGAACTGCGCGCCGGCGAGGTCGTCGCCATCGCCGGCGTTTCCGGCAACGGCCAGGAGGCGCTGGCCGACATCCTCTGCGGGCTGCGCGCGCCCGACGCCGGCCGTGTGCGTCTGGGCGGACGGGTGCTTCCGGCGTCGCCGCAGGCCTGGATCGCAGCGGGCGTCGCGCGCATCCCCGAGGATCGGCACGCCGTGGGCGTCGTCGGCGACCTGCCGTTGTGGGAGAACGCGGTGCTCGAGCGGTTCGCGACCCCGGCGTTCGCAACGCTCGGCGTTGTCCGCCGCCGCGCGGCGCAGGCACATGCCCGCAACCTGATCGAGCGCTATGACGTTCGCGGCACAGGAGCCCGTGGCGTCGAGACGCCGACGCGCGCGCTGTCGGGCGGCAACATGCAGAAGCTCATCCTCGGCCGGGCCCTGATGGGGGACCCGAACGCCGCCGCGGGCCCGCGCCTGATCGTCGCCAACCAGCCGACCTGGGGCCTGGATATCGGCGCCGTCGCCTACGTGCACCAGCAGCTGCTCGACGCCTGCGCCGCCGGTGCCGCGGTGTTGCTGATCTCGGAGGACCTGGACGAGATCTTCGCGCTGGCCGACAGGATCGCCGTGATACACCACGGCCGGCTCACCGAAGCCAGGCCGACGGCGCAGTGGACGCTCAGCGCGATCGGGCTCGCGATGACGGGCGGCATGCGACGCGAGGCTTCGCATGCTGCGGCTTGAGAAGCGCGCGCTGCCCTCGCGGGTGGCGATGCTCGTCGCGCCGTTCGCCGCCGTTGCCTTCACGCTCCTCGTCACGTCGCTGCTCGTCGCCTGGGCGGGGGCCCCGGTGGGCCGCGCCTACGCGCTGCTGCTCGAGGGCGGCTTCGGCTCGGCCTTCGCCCTGAGCGAAACGCTGACACGCGCGACGCCACTGATCCTGACCGGCCTGTCGGCGGCCGTCGCGTTCAAGGCGCGGCTGTTCAACATCGGCGCCGAGGGGCAGCTCTACCTGGGTGCATTGGCCGCGGTCGCCGTCGGCGGGCAGCACGGCGGCAGTGGCTTCGCGCTCGCGACGTGGCTGCTGTTCCCGCTGATGATGGCGGCCGCTGCCGCTTCCGGCGCGCTGCTGCTGCTCGGGCCGGCGCTGCTCAAGAGCCGCCTTGGCGTCGACGAGGTCGTGACGACGCTGCTGCTGAACTTCGTCGTGCTGCTGTTCGTGAGCCTGATGCTCGACGGCCCGATGAAGGACCCGACGGCGCTCGGTTGGCCGCAGAGCGTGACGCTGCAGGAGGCGCTGCAACTCGGCAAGCTCGTCGAGCGCAGCCGCCTGCACAGCGGCCTGCTGTGGGCGCTGGTGCTGGCGCTGTTGCTGTGGGCGCAACTCAGGTTCACGACGACGGGGTTGCAGATCCGGGCGGTCGGCGCCAACGCGCGGGCATCGGCCTTCGCCGGCATGCCGGTGGGCTGGGTCAAGGTGAAGGTGGCACTGCTGTCGGGTGCGCTCGCCGGGCTCGCCGGGGCGATCGAGGTGGCCGGACGCACCGGCTACGTCACGCTGGACATGTCGCCCGGCTACGGCTACAGCGGCATCGTGATCGCGATGCTCGCTGCGCTGAACCCGCTGGGCGTGGTGGCCGCCGCCGTGTTCGTCGCCGGCATCCTGGTCGGCGCCGACAGCATGAGCCGGGCGGTCACGGTGCCCACCTACATCGCCGACGTCATCGTCAGCGTCTCGCTGCTGGCGATGCTCGTGGCGGCGATGCTGGCGCAGTACCGCATCGTCTGGCAGCGGGGGGCCTCCCGTGCTCGCTGAGTCGCTGGACCTGCTCACGACGATCCCGTTCTGGATCGCGGTGCTGCGCATCGCGACGCCGCTGATCCTGGGCACGCTGGGCGTGCTGCTGTGCGAGCGCGCCGGCGTGCTGAACCTGGGCATCGAAGGCATCATGGTCGCGGGTGCCTTCGCCGGCTGGCTCACCGTATACCAGGGCGGCGGGCTGTGGCTCGGCGTGGCCGTGGCGGCGGCGGTCGGCGCGCTGATCGGGCTGCTGCACGGTGTGCTGACCGTGACGCTGGCGCTGTCGCAGCACGTGACCGGCCTGGGCATCACGCTCTTCGCGGCCAGCCTCGCGAGCTACGCCTATCGCGTGAGCTTCCCGAAGGTGAGCAGCCCGCCGACGATCCAGCCCTTTGCCGAGATGGCGTGGCTGCCGATCCCCGTGCTCGACGCGCAGACGCCGTTGACGCTGCTGGCGCTGCTGCTCGTGCCCGTGATCGGATATCTGCTGTACCGCACGCCGCTCGGCCTGGCGGTGCGCATGGTGGGTGAGAACCCGGCCGCTGCCGAAGGTCAGGGCCTGTCGGTGGCCCGGGTGCGCATCGGCGCCATCATGGCCGGCTCGTCGTTGATGGGCGTCGCCGGCGCCTTCCTCACGCTGGCCGCCTTCAACGCGTTCTACTTCAACATGGTCAACGGCCGCGGCTGGGTCTGCGTCGCACTCGTCGTGTTCGCGTCGTGGCGCCCCGGCAAGGCGTTGCTCGGCGCGCTGCTGTTCGGCCTGTTCGACGCCCTGCAGCTGCGGCTGCAGCAATCGGGCTCGGGCCTCTTCGGCGTCTCGGTGCCGTACCAGGTCTACCTGATGCTGCCCTACCTGCTGTCGATCGTTGCCCTGGTCCTGATGGCGCGCCGCGCGGCGTATCCGCAGGCGTTGATGAAGCCGTATCGGAAGGGCGAGCGGTGAGCTTCCGGGCGGCGGGCGTCCAGCGGGGCGGGTCAGCGCGTGCGGGCCTTCGACGGCAGGCTGCACCGGCCGGCGCCCATGGTGCGGTCTCACGCGAACGTCCCGGCCGTCGAGCCGACTGTTGATCAGAGTGCGCTCCGTCTGGTTCTTCGGCATCGCCTCCGCGGCCCTGTTCGCCGCGATTGCGGCCTACCTCGCGCCGCTGGAGCCGAACATCCTCGCGCTCCAGTTCGCGTTCACGCCGCGGGCGTTTGCGCAGGTGGTCCACGCCTGGCCGCCCGAGCATCTGGCGCGTTATCGCGCGCACCTGCCCTGGGACTTCGTGCTGCTGGGCTGCTATGGAGCGTTCGGCTACCTGCTGGCGTCGCGCTCGAAGCTCTTTCGTCGATACCCACGCGGCGTGCGCCGCACCCTGCCCTGGGTCATGCCGCTCGCGGCAGCCTTCGACGCCGGCGAGAACGCGTTCCATGGGTGGTTGACGGAGCTACCGCGGTTCGGCGTCGCGCCGGCCTATGCCGCATCGGCGCTGTGCTCGACGCTGAAGTGGGCGCTGCTGTGCGCCTTTACCATCGCCGTGGTCGGCACACTACTTGAATCCAGGAGCTAGACCTTGAAGTCCTTGGCATGGTTGGTTTCGGTGCTGATGGCCTGGGCGCTCGCCGTCTCAGGCTGCAGCTCGGAACAGGTCTACAACGCCGCGCAGGGCTGGCGCCGCAACGAGTGCTACAAGATCGTCGACCTCGAACAGCGCGATCGCTGCCTCGTCGAGGCCGGGCGGACGTACGATGCCTACCGCGCCGGAACGGCAGGGGCGGCGCACTGACCGTTGCGCGCGCGGCGCGATCGCCTCTGCTGCCCGCTCCACCCGGATCATGACGCAATCGTCGAAACAGCCCGCCTGGGTGCGCGAAGAGCTGCTGCACCTGCTGACCGTGTCGTCGACGCTCGCCGGCCTGTGCGTGACTGTCGTCGCGCTGATGAAGGGCCTCGGCAAGGGCATGGCAGCGGCTTCCGTGGCCGACGATCTGTTCGCCCTGTGCTCCTTGCTCTTCCTGGCCAGCACCTACTTGATCTTCTGGGCGCTGAAGACGAAGAAGCCGCACCTGGCGACCGCTCTCGTCAGGCTGTTGGACGTCGTGTTTCTGGTCGCCCTCACGTTGATGACGGGAGCGGCATTCGTCATGGTCTATACGGTCTGGTAGCGCCTCCGCGGGCGCAACGATGCTGGTGCGCTTTCGGCACGGCGCAGCGATCGCAGGCACGGCAGGTTGCGCATTGCAGCGCTTCCCGTGACGGCGCGGCGCCGGCCGTGATGCCGTGCACCGGCCCGGCCAGGTCAGGACCCGGCGCGGCCGACCCGTGACCGGAAGAGTTCCGCGATGCCGACTTCGCGCGCGCCGGGCACGAGTTTGAACGACTCGCCGGCGCGCAGCGTTCCGGGCTCTCGCACGGCGAGATAGAAGCCGCACCAGCCGTTCTTCGTCATCAGCTTGGCGGCCTGGTTGAACCCCATCACCGCGTTGAACTTGAAGCAAGGGAAGCGGGGTTCGCTGACTGCGAGTTCGCAGGCGGCGAAGCGCAGGACGTCGCCGACCCAGACCTGCGTCTCGAGCAGGCCGGCGAGCGTCAGGTTCTCGCCCAGGAAGCCGCAGGCCAGCGGGGCGTCCCACGCCGCGGCCCTGGCCTGGGCGCGTACCGTCTGCCAGAAGGGGTAGTGCTCGCTCGGGTAGGCGTAGACGGCTTTCGAGAGGCCGCCGTGCACCGACAGGTCGGCCTGCTCGTCGCCGTCGAGGCCGAGGGCGCGAACCGCGACGCTGCCGGCGACGCTGCGCTTGCCGATCGCAGTCATCACGCCGCGACCGTCGATGGTCATCTCGCTCGCGGTGGCGACATTGACGCTGAGGATTCGCCCGCTCATGCGCGAATGATGCACGAGCGCGGCCCCGCGCGATCGCATCGACGGGCCGTACCAATAGATATATAGTTCACTATATCGAAAATGCGTCGCCTGGCCACTTCTCCTCCCCCGCGCCGTCTGCTCGGCAGGCTGAGCCTGGACGCGCCTGGCGGCTCCCTCGTGGGCGAGCGGCGGATCCGCTTGCTGGAAGCGATCGCCGAGCAGGGCTCGATCAAGCGCGCCGCCGCTGCCGTGCCGCTGTCGTACAAGGCGGCGTGGGACGCGCTGGCGGCGATGAACAATCTCGCCGAGCACCCGCTCGTCGAGCGCTCGACGGGCGGTCGCCAGGGCGGCGGCACGCGGTTGACCGACGCCGGACGCGAACTCGTCGCGATGTACCGGGCCGTCGAGCACGAGCAGCAGGACGCGCTCGATCGGCTCGGGCCGCAGCTTCGCTCAGTTTGGGACCGGGTCGCAGCAGAATGTGTCTTGCCCGGCTCTGAACAACTGTCATGGCGGGCATCCCGGCCGCGCGCTTTTCCACCACCTTGAGAATATGAAATCCGGCACCGGAGCGCACCAGGCCCGCGACTCCGCCCGCATTCAGATTTTGTACGGCATCAACAAACAGCTGCGGGTATCGGGTTGCACTGCGCAAACCCAACTGACCACCATTGGCCTTGTCTGCCGCATCTGACAGCTCTTTTGCCAGTGCGGCAAAGTCCTCGCCAGCACGTGCACGCTCAAGCGCGCGCTGAGCCCTGGCCTGCAAAACCTTGACCTGATCCGCCGTTGCGGCTTCCGGCACGCCGACGAGAATCTGGGCCAGGTTGATTTCCTGATCTGCCGGGTTGCTTTTCTGACTAAGGATGTATTGATCTACTTCGGCATCGGATACGCGTAACCTGGCGTCTACTTCGCGCTCGCG
>Ga0208980_10001709_pt1 | contig 13353 bp, 10 predicted proteins | sample WetSurMetagenome_3_FD_187993 | JGI IMG/M metagenome (GOLD analysis project Ga0208980, IMG submission 187993) | Wetland microbial communities from Twitchell Island in the Sacramento Delta, sample from surface sediment Aug2011 Site A1 Bulk (version 2) | ecosystem: Environmental > Aquatic > Marine...
GAGCGAGCCGTCGTCCGAGATCGAGCGCGTGCCGGCGGGGCGGCTGGCCCGCGCGGAAGGCGAGCCCGCGATACCGGTCCGGGTGGCGGTCCGCGGCCCGGACAAGGCCGACCTGAAGTCGGTCGAGGGCCTCGTCCAGGAGTCCAAGGAGGACACCCAGCGGATCGGCAGCAGCGCCCAGGCGGTGACCAAGGCCCTCGGCCAGGCCTCCCCCGCCCTGCAGGCGACCACGGTCACGCTGGGCGCGCTGCTGATGCCGGCGGCCATGGGCATCGAGATCTACGGCCAGCGCCAGCACGACGCGATCATCAGGACGCTGCGCGAGATCGATCTGCTGACCCTGCTGCGGGCCGAGCTGGTGCGCCGCGCGGCCCCGGTCGGTCCGGGCGAGCCGGCAGCCGACCTCACCGTGACCGTCAAGGCCTACGGCCTCGCGCCCCGCAGCACGCCCTGTCCGACCTGCGCGCTCTGCGTCGTCGTCGACGCCGACGTGGTGGTGACCAAGGGCGGCACCGAGCTGCTTAAGGAATCCATCGCCCAGGGTCCGTGGCGCCGCAGCGTGGACGTGCCGCCCCCGGTCTGCGCCACCATGGACGAGTTCTCAGCCGAGGGCGGGCGGCGCCTGCGGCACGCGATCGTCGACGCCGCCCAGGCGCTCGCCGCCATTACCGTCAACCGAATGCCGGGGCTCGCATGGAACCCTTGAGACGTACCGCTCTCCTGCTGCTGCTCACGATCGGCCTGTCGGCCTGCGCCTCGTCGCCGGAGCTGCCGGCGTCCGCGACGCGGGCGCTGCCGGGCGCGCCGGACGACCAGGTCGCGCGGGGGGTCGGCAACCTGCGTCGCCTGGCGGCCCTGCCGGTGGTGATCGAGCAGGGCAGCTGCACCTGGCCCGAGGTCGCGCGGGAGCTGGACGAGTCGTCCATCCGGTACCTGCGGGACTGGAAGGGCTACGAGCTGGTTCGGCCCGCCCAGCTCGACCCCTCGTGGCAGCTGGCGCGACGGCTCGGGCAATGGCAGGAAGACGACATCGGCAAGGGCAAGCCGCCGGCCGATCTGCGGGCGCAGATCGTGTCCACCGGCCGGGACTCGGGGGCCGACGGCATCCTGGTCGTTCACGCGTCCCCCGAGTGCCCCGGCGGGCCCGAGGCGGGCCTGCTGACCCTGCCGGCCCGCCTGGCAGAATCGCTCAATCGCACCCTGTCGGCGGGGGTCTACGAGGCGGAGCGAGGGACTCTCGTCTGGCACCGGCACATCCGGCCGCCGGGCTGGGATCCGACCCGCTACGGGTCCCGTCCGCCGCCGCGCTTCGAGACGCGGCAGGCGGCCGAGGCCCTGTTCGGCCCGATCGAGAACGCCGTCCCCGCCGTGCTGAGGCCGGCGCCAAAGGCGCAGCCGAAGCCCGAGCCGCCGGCCGCCGTGGTCACGCCCGCCAAGGAGGCAACACCCATGGTGCCGGTGCCGACGACGCCGCCAGCCGGCGCGACGCCACCGTCGCCGACGCCCTCTGCCAGTGGCGCCGCGGCGCCAGCTCCGGCGCCGCCGGCCGAGCAGGCCGCCGCGCCACCCGCCCCGGTCGCCGAACCGCCCCCTGGCACCGGCGGACCCGTGCCCCAGCTGCCCGTGCCGGAGGCCCCGGCGGCGCCAAAGGCCCCCGAGGCGCCCCAGCCGCCTGCCGGGGGAGCACCCACAGCGGCGCCGGTCCGCACCTGAGGCCCTCGTGAGCAAGGCGATCGACCTCTCGCCCGTCCGCAACATCGGCATCGCCGCCCACGTCGACGCCGGCAAGACCACGTTGACGGAGCGCGTGCTGTTCTACACGGGCGCCTCGCACAAGATCGGCGAGGTGCACGACGGCGCGGCGCACATGGACTACCTCGCCGAGGAGCAGCAGCACGGCATCACGATCACCTCGGCGGTAACGAAGGCCCCCTGGAAGGACCACCTGCTGCAGATCGTGGACACGCCGGGGCACGTCGACTTCACCATCGAGGTCGAGCGCTCGATGCGGGTGCTGGACGGGTGCGTCATCGTCCTGGACGGCGTGCGCGGGGTCGAGCCGCAGACCGAGACGGTCTGGCGCCAGCGCTGCCGCTTCGGGCTGCCGACGCTGTTCTTCGTCAACAAGATGGACCGCCCGGGCGCGGACTTCGACCACGCCCTGGCGAGCATCCGCCGGCGCCTCAGGGCCGAGCCCGTGCCCGTCACCGTGCCCGTCCCGGAGCGCCACGCGCTGATCCACCTGATCGATCGCACTCTGCTGCGCTTCGAGGGCGACCAGGGCGAGGAAGTGGTCGCCACGCCCTGCCCGGAGCCGCTCTGGCAGGGCGTGGCCCAGCACCGGGAGAACCTGCTGCTGGCGGCGGCCGAGATGGACGACGCGCTGGCGGACCGCGTCCTCGCGGGCGAGGAGATCGAGCCGGCCCTGGTCTGGTCCGCGCTGCGCCGCGGCACCCTGGCCGGCCGCTTCTTCCCCTGCTTCGGCGGCAGCGCCCTGCGCAACCAGGGCGTGCAGCCGCTGCTGGACGGCGTGGTGGCGCTGCTGCCGGCGCCGCTCGACCGCCCACCGGCGACGGCCCACCGCCCCGATGGTTCAGACGAGCTCGTCGCCATCGGCAACGACGGCCCCCTGGCTGCGCTGGTGTTCAAGATCCAGCTGTGGGAGGGCCGGCGCCACGCCTTCGCGCGGATCTACCGCAATACCCTGAAGGCCGGCGACCCGGTGGCCTTCCTGACGGCGGACGGCCGCGTGGTGCAAGAGCACGTGGCGCGCCTGTTCGAGGTCGACGCGGGCCGGAAGACGCGCGTCGACGTGGCAGGGCCCGGGCAGATCGTGCTGCTCGCCGGGCTGCGCTTCGCCACGACCGGCGACACCCTGTGCCACCCCGACCACCTGCTCAGCCTCGAGCGCATCGAGGTGCGCGCGCCGGTGATCAGCCGCGCCATCGAGCCGGCGACCGGCACCGACGAGGACAAGTGGCTGGAGGTCCTGGACAAGATCCAGCAGGAGGACCCGACCCTGCGCGTCGAGGAGGACAAGGACACCGGCCAGCGCCTGCTGCGCGGGATGGGCGAGCTGCACCTGCAGATCGTGCTCGAGCGCATCGAGCGCGAGTTCGGCATCCACGTGCGCAGCGGCGAACCGGCGGTGGCCCTGCGGGAGACCGTGTCGGGGCCGGGTCTCGGCGAATCGCTGTTCAACCCGCCACGCCCGCCGGACAAGAAGCTGCCGGAGCTCAAGGCCCGCGTCGGCGTGCGCGTCGCACCCGGTGCGCGCGGCAGCGGCGTCCGGGTGCGCAACCAGCCGGTCGTGAAGCCGGAGGGGCACGAGCCGACGCCCGCGCAGCTGGCGGCGGTCGAGCAGGGCGTGCGGTTCGCGCTGGGCTCCGGGCCCGAGACGGGCGCGCCGCTCGAGGACGTCGCGCTCGAGGTCACCGAGGTCGAGCTGTTCGGCGCGGCCTCGACCACCGACGCCCTCGGGGCCGCCGCCTCGCGGGCGGTGCAGCGGGCGCTCGAGTCAGCCGGCAGCCTCGTGCTCCGCCCGATCATGGCGGTGGACGTGGTCTGCCCGGAGGAGAACCTCGGCGCCGTGCTCGGCGACCTGCAGGCCCGGCAGGCGCTCATCAAGGACACCGAGACCTGGGGTGACACGGTGACCGTCACCTGCGAGGTGGCGCTCGACCGCCTGCTGGGCTACGCGACGACGCTGCGCAGCCTGAGCAAGGGCCGCGGGCAGTTCAGCATGATCTTCGACCGTTTCGACGTGGCGTAGCGCCCCGCGCGCACCCCCGGCAACCAGACCAACGAGGGAACGAGCATGACGAGGTTCACCACCATCACCGGCGTTTCCGCGCTCCTGCTGGGCGCGGGTCTGGCAGCGGGCTGCGCGACTGCCGAGCGGGACATGGATCAGGCCCAGGCGGCGGGCGTGGATCCGGTGGACGTGGTGTGGTCGCCGTTCGACGACACCATCGACAACATCAACCGGCGGATGAATGCCCCCGCGGGCGAGCCCGGCAAGATTGCGGACGAGTGACGACGTGTCGGTCAGGGAAAGATCGCGACCGGCGTGCCCGGCCGCACGACCCGCTTCAATCGCTCGAGGTCCTTGTTGCTGACCATCGCGATGCAGCCCTCGGTCCAGTCGTAGCGCCGCGGCGGCTCCTCGTAGTCGCCGTGGATGCCGACGAGGCCGCCGAGCGAGGTGTCGGCCGGCGGGCAGGCGCCGGCGATGGTCGATTCCAGAATGCGCTCGTACTCGCCCTTCGACAGCCGCCCGTCGTGCAGCGCCCGCTGCGCGTCGGCCTGGTTCGGGTAGTCGAGCCAGAGGAAGGAGCGGTACTTGCTGGGCTTGACCCGGCAGATCCGGTAGACGCCCTCCGGGGTGCGCTTGTCACCCTGCCGCCGCTTCTGCCCCTCCGGCGCCTGGCCGAGGGCCACTTCCAGGGTCTCGCGCGGCACGCCGTCGCGCAGCACGACCATCTCCCGCTTCGACTTGAAGACCGCGAGGGCGACGGGCTCGGCCGGGATGGTCCGCGCCCAATCGGGCACCGCCGAGCCGGCGCCGAGGTCCGACCCGGTGCCGGCACAGCCGGACAGCCCGAGCAGGCCTAGGGCCGAGACGACGAGAACGGCGGGACGGATCCACTGCATGGCGGCGAGTCCGGAAGTCTCTCCGGGGAGAAGAATACAAATTTCCCAGGCGGTTACAAGGCTCTCTTGATATCCAGCTTGCGGCCGCAGACCCAGACGTTCCGCAGATGCTTGTAGACGTCCTTGGGCATCCCCTCGGGCAGGTCGAGGAGGGTGTAGGTGTCGTGGATCTCGATGCGACCGATGTAGCGGCTCTCGAGGCCGGCCTCGTTGGCGATCGCCCCGACGATGTTCTTGGGCTGCACGCCGTGCTCCCGGCCGACCTCGATCCGGTAGCGCTCCATCGGCACGTCCGGCTCCGGCCGGCGCTCGCGAAGGGGCTTCCCGATCGGTTCCACCCGGCCGGCCCGGCGCCGGTCGGCGGGCGGCGGCGCCTCGGACTCTTCGGGGGCCGCGCCGGCCTCGACGACCAGCGGCCGTTCCCGCTGCAGCAGGTATGCGAGCGCCGCGGCGATCTCGCTCAGGCCCACGTCGTGCTCGCTCTGGTAGGCCTCGACGAGCTCCTCGAAGAAGTCCAGGTCCTGCGCCTCGAGGGTCTCGGTGATCAGGTCCTTGAAGCGGCCGATGCGCCGGTCGGCGATGTCCTCGCGGCTGGGCAGCTGCATGGCGTCGATCCGCTGCCCGGTGGCCCGCTCGATGGCGCTCAGCAGGTGCTTCTCGCGCGGCGCGACGAACAGGATCGCCTCGCCCTTGCGGCCGGCACGCCCGGTCCGGCCGATGCGGTGCACGTAGGCCTCCGTGTCGGTCGGGATGTCGTAGTTGATGACGTGGCTGATGCGGGGGACGTCAAGGCCGCGGGCCGCGACGTCGGTCGCCACCAGGATGTCGAGCCGCCCCTGGCGCAGGCGGTCGACCGTCCGCTCGCGCTCGGCCTGCTGCATGTCGCCGTTGAGCGGCGCCGCGTCGTAGCCGCGGGCCTCGAGCTTCTCGGCGAGGCCGGTCGTCTCGGTGCGGGTGCGCACGAAGACGAGCATCGCGTCGAACTCCTCGCCCTCGAGGATCCGGGTCAGGGCGTCGAGCTTGTGCAGGTTGCGCACCTGCCAGTAGCGCTGGCGGATCGCCTCGACCGTCGTGGTCCGACTCTCGATGCGGATCTCGACCGGGTCGCGCAGATAGCGCTGGGCGACGCGGCGGATCTCGCGCGGCATGGTCGCAGAGAAGAGCGCGGTCTGGCGCTGCTCCGGGGTCTGGCCGAGGATCGACTCGACGTCCTCGATGAAGCCCATCCGCAGCATCTCGTCGGCCTCGTCGAGCACGACGGCGGCGAGCCCGCCGAGCTTGAGCGTGCCGCGGCGCAGGTGATCGAGGATGCGCCCCGGCGTGCCCACGACCACGTGCGCGCCGCGGTGCAGGCCGCGCAGCTGCGCGGCCATGCCCTGGCCGCCGTAGACGGGGAGGACGTGGAAGCCGGGCAGGTGGCGCGCGTAGGTCTGCAGCGCCTCGGCGACCTGGATCGCCAGCTCGCGCGTGGGCGTGAGCACCAGCAGCTGCGGCTCGGCGCGCGCGAGGTCGAGGCGGCTGAGGAGCGGCAGCGCGAACGCGGCGGTCTTGCCCGTGCCGGTCTGCGCCTGGCCGAGCAGGTCGCGGCCTTCGAGCAGCGGCGGGATCGCCTGGGCCTGGATCGGCGAGGGCAGCTCGTAGCCGACGTCGGCGACGGCCTTGAGGATGGCAGGTGCGAGCGCGAGGCGCTCGAACGGGATCGGTTCTTCGATGGACATACCGGACCTTCGGAAAGTCGCCCGGTAAACGTGGAATGCGGTTGGCCGAGCAGGATGAATGCGGGCGCGCAGTCTACGCCATGCGGGCAGCGCTGTCGCGGGCGATTGGCTTGTCGAGCCCCAGGCCCGCGACTCCGCGTCGATGGCGGCGGGGCGGCGGCCTCGAATGACCGGCGAGGACCGTAAGCGGCAGGGATGCCGCTTACGAGCCTACACGGATGTATTCACGGCGTGTCCGAGCCGGTCATGCGGGGCCGCCGCTATAGCGAAGGGATGGCGACATTCAGATCTCCCCGTATAGCTCCCCACCCTTGCGGCGAAACTCGACCGCCTTCTCCGCCATGCCCTTCGCCAGCGCCTCCTGCTCCGCCATGCCCTGCCGCGCGGCGTAGTCCCGCACGTCCTGGGTGATCTTCATCGAGCAGAAGTGCGGGCCGCACATCGAGCAGAAGTGCGCGACCTTGTGCGCCTCCTTGGGCATGGTCTCGTCGTGGAACTCGCGCGCGCGTTCGGGGTCGAGTGCGAGATTGAACTGGTCCTCCCAGCGGAACTCGAAGCGCGCCTTTGAGAGCGCGTTGTCGCGCACCTGCGCGCCGGGCAGTCCCTTGGCGAGGTCGGCCGCGTGGGCCGCGATCTTGTAGGCGATGATGCCGTCGCGCACGTCGGCCTTGTTCGGCAGACCGAGGTGCTCCTTCGGCGTCACGTAGCAGAGCATCGCGGTGCCGTACCAGCCGATCTGCGCCGCGCCGATCGCCGAGGTGAGGTGGTCGTACGCGGGCGCGATGTCGGTGACCAGCGGCCCGAGGGTGTAGAACGGCGCCTCGAAGCAGTCGGCCAGCTCCTTGTCCATGTTCTCCTTGATGAGCTGCATGGGCACGTGGCCGGGGCCCTCGATCATCACCTGCACGTCGTGGCGCCACGCGACCTTGGTCAGCTCGCCCAGCGTCTCGAGCTCCGCGAACTGCGCGCGGTCGTTGGCGTCCGCGACGCAGCCGGGGCGCAGACCGTCGCCGAGGCTGAAGGCCACGTCGTAGGCCTTCATGATCTCGCAGATTTCTTCGAAGCGCGTGTAGAGGAAGTTGTCCTCGTGGTGCGCGAGGCACCACTTCGCCATGATCGAGCCGCCGCGCGAGACGATGCCGGTGACGCGGTCCGCGGTGAGCGGAACGTAGGGCAGGCGAACGCCGGCATGGATGGTGAAGTAGTCGACGCCCTGCTCCGCCTGCTCGATCAGCGTGTCGCGCACGATCTCCCAGGTCAGCTCCTCGGCCCTGCCCTGCACCTTCTCGAGCGCCTGGTAGAGCGGCACGGTGCCGATCGGCATCGGCGCGTTGCGCAGGATCCACTCGCGCGTCTCGTGGATGTTCCTGCCGGTCGAGAGGTCCATCAGCGTGTCGCCACCCCAGCGCGCGGACCACGCCATCTTCTCGACCTCCTCGGCGATCGAGGAGGCGACCGCCGAGTTGCCGATGTTGGTGTTGATCTTCACCCGGAAGTTGCGGCCGATGACCATCGGCTCGAGCTCGGGGTGGTTGACGTTGCAGGGGATGATCGCCCGGCCGGCCGCGACCTCCGCGCGCACGAGCTCGGGCGTGACCTCTGCCGGCAGACGCGCACCGAAGTGCTGGCCGGCGTGCTGGCGAAGCAGCTTGGCATAGCGCGGGTCGGCGCGCAGGGCGTCGAGCCGCTGGTTCTCGCGGATCGCCACGAACTCCATTTCCGGGGTGACGATCCCCTGCCGGGCGTAGTGCATCTGGGTGACGTTGCGGCCGGCGAGCGCGCGGCGCGGCGCGCGGAGGTGGGCGAAGCGCAGGTGGGCGAGGGCCGGGTCGTCCTGCCGGCTGCGACCGAACCTGGAGCTGGGGCCGGGCAGCACCTGGGTGTCGCCGCGCTCCTCGATCCAGCGCGTGCGGACCTCGGGCAGGCCCCGGGTCAGGTCGACCCGGACGTCGGGGTCCGTGAAGGGCCCCGAGGTGTCGTAGACGTAGATGGGCGGGTTCGGCTCCAGGCCCGCGTTCGTGACCGTCGGGGTCTGGCGCACCTCGCGCATCGGCACCCGGATGTCCGCGCGGGAGCCCTGGACATAGACCTTTCGGGCGTTCGGGAAGGGCCGCGTGACCTCCTCGGAGAGGCGGGCGGTCGAGGCAATGACGTCGTCTGGAATGGCGCTCATGGTCGGTCCTCGGTGGGGTCGGAGGAACCGCGGGCGCCGCTGGCTGCCCACCGCTTCCCTCCGCCGGTGCTAACCGGATCAGGTTCCAAGGGTCTATCTCAGCCCGGCGGACCGGGCACCCCTAGGGTGGTCGGGTGGACAGTAAGCGAGAGGTGCCGGCCGGCGCAACCGATCGCCTTGCCTGGCCCCGGCAAAGCCCTTAGGCTTTCGGGTAATTCCTCAGATCTAGCGAGAGCAGGCTGGTGACGTCATGACCGCCTTCGACCCCGAGCGCGCCCGCCACAACATGATCGAGCAGCAGATCCGCCCCTGGGAGGTGATGGACCAGCGCGTGCTCGACACCCTGCAGGCGACCCCCCGCGAGGCCTTCGTGCCGGGCGGCTACCGCGGACTGGCCTTCGCCGACATCGAGGTGCCCATCGGCCACGGAGAGGTCATGCTCGCGCCGAAGATCGAGGCCAAGCTGCTGCAGGCCTTGGCCATCCAGCCGACCGACCGCGTGCTGGAGGTCGGCACGGGGACCGGCTACCTGACCGCCTGCCTCGCCCGTCTGGGCGGGCACGTCGTGACGATCGACCTGCACGGCGACTTCACCGAGCAGGCCCGCGGCAGGCTGGCCGAGCTGGGCATCGGCAACGTGGAGTACCTGACCGGCGACGCCTTCACGACGGATCTCACCGCCGCGCCCTTCGACGTGATCGCGGTGACCGGTTCCATCCCCCTCCCCTCCGACCGGCTCGAGGGACTGCTCAACGACGGCGGGCGACTGTTCGCCGTGGTCGGCGAGCCTCCCGCGCAGGAGGCCCAGCTCGTGACCCGGATCCGCGAGGGCGTGCTGCGGCGCGAGGACCTGTTCGAGACCGTGATCCCACCGCTGCAGAATGCCCCGCGCCCCGAGGCGTTCGTCTTCTAGCGACCGGCCCGACGCGCGACCTGCGGCCGCGCGATCGCTCGCGGGACGTTCGCTTCACGCGTCCCGCGGCAGCAGCTCGACCACCAGCTGCCAGGTGCGATCGAGGGCGCCGCGGTTGGCCTCGACGACCCGCCGGCCGTTCTCGCCGATCCGCGCGCGCTCGCTCGCATCGCCGAGCCAGCGCAGGACCACGTCCGCAAGACCCTCCGCGTCGCTCACCTGGCGGGCCGCGTCGGCCGCGAGCAGCAGCTCGCTGATCGCGACGAAGTTGTGCATGTGCGGCCCGAAGACGACCGGCACGCCGAAGGCGGCAGGCTCCAGCACGTTGTGGCCGCCGATGTCGACGAGGCTGCCGCCGACGAAGGCGGCGTCGGCCGCACCGAGAAAGACCGGCAGCTCGCCCATGGTGTCGCCGAGGAACACGGCAGTGCCGGCGGTCACGGCGGTCCGCTCGGTGCGGCGCGCCATGGTCAGGCCGGCGCGGCGCACCAGCTGTGCCGCGCGCTCGAACCGCTCGGGATGGCGCGGCACCAGGACCAGCAGCGCCTCGGGCACCGCGGTGAGCACGTGCCGGTGCGCCTCGAGCACGGCCTCCTCCTCGCCCTCGTGCGTGCTCGCTGCGACCCAGACCGGCCGGTCGGTGCCCCAGTCCCGGCGCAGCACCTCCGCCTGCTCCTTCACGCTGCCGCGGATCGCCATGTCGAATTTCATGCTGCCGGTGACACGCACCCGGTCGGCCGGCGTGCCGAGCGCGACGAACCGCTGGGCGTCGGCCTCGGTCTGCGCGGCCACGGCGCCGATCGCCGCGAAGGTCTCCCGGGCGAAGCCGTCGAGGCGGGCATAGCTGCGCGCGGACCGCGCCGACAGCCGGCCGTTCGCAAGCAGGGTCGGGATGCCGTGCGCGGCGCAGCGGGCGAGCAGGTTCGGCCAGATCTCGGTCTCGACCATGATCAGCAGCCGCGGCCGGACCCGCTCGAGGAAGCCGTCGACCGCCCAGGGCAGGTCGAACGGCAGGTACACGTGGAACACCTGGTCGCCGAACAGCTCGCCGACCCGGACCGAGCCGGTCGGGGTGGTCGTGGTCACCGTGACGGGCTGGGCACGCTGCTCGCCGAGCAGCCGCTTGATCAGTGGCTGGGCCGCCTGGGTCTCGCCAACCGACACGGCGTGCACCCAGACGCCGCCGGTTCGTGCCGGCGGGGTGAAGCGCCCCAGCCGCTCGGCCCAGCGGCGCCGGTAAGCCGGCGCCCTGCGGCTGCGCCAGAGCAGGCGCAGCAGGGCCAGCGGCAGCGCGAGAGCCCAAAGGAGCGTGTAGAGGCGCCTCATCGGCCAGCGGGATTGTCGCCGCGGATCGCCTCGATGATTCGCGTCGTGGAGACGCCGTCGACGTAGCCCGTCACGCACACCGTGCCGCCGGCCGCGCGCACGCAGTCCGCGCCGGCGATCGTCGCCGGATCGTGGTCGGCGCCCTTGACCAGAAAATTCGGCTTCAGCCGGCAGATCAGGCGCTCGGGCGTGTCCTCCGCGAACGGCACGACCCAGTCCACGCAGCCGAGGGCGGCCAGCACGCGCATCCGGCTGGCCAGCGGATTCACCGGGCGCCCAGCCCCTTTCAGCTTGCGGACGGTCGCGTCGACGTTGACCGCCACGACCAGCCGGTCACCGAGCCGGCTCGCCTCCTCCAGGTAGGTGACGTGGCCCGCGTGCAGGATGTCGAAGCAGCCGTTGGTGAACACGACGGTCTCGCCGCGGGCCTGGGCGTCGGCCACGACGGCAACCAGCCGCTCTTCGTCGAGCATCCCGCGCTGCACGGGCCCCAGGGTCGCCGCGTGGAGCTCCTCGGGCGTCACCGTCGCAGTGCCCAGCTTGCCGACGACCACGCCCGCCGCCGTGTTGGCGAGGGCGGTCGCACCCTCCATCGGCAGCCCCGCCGCAAGGCCTGCCGCGAGCACGGCGATCACCGTGTCGCCCGCGCCGGTGATGTCGTAGACCTCGCGCGCCTGGGCCGGCAGGTGCTGCGGGGCCTGGCCGCGCTGCAGCAGGGTCATGCCGTGCTCGCCGCGCGTGACGAGCAGGGCCTCGAGGGCGCACTCGCCCAGGAGGCGCAGGCCGCGCTCGACCAGCGTCGCCTCGTCCGCGCAGCGCCCGACCACCGCCTCGAACTCCGCGAGGTTCGGGGTGACGACGGTGGCGCCGCGATAACGCGAGAAATCGCTGCCCTTGGGGTCGACGAGGACCGGCTTGCCGGCCGCCCGGGCGAGATCGATGAAGCGCCGGACGTCGCGGAGCGTGCCCTTGGCGTAGTCGGACAGGACCACGGCGTCCGCGAGAGCCACCTGACGCCCGTAATCGGCGAGCAGGTCGCCGGCATCGTAGCCGGGGAAGCCGTCCTCGAAGTCGAGCCGGATCAGCTGCTGGTGCCGGCTGATGATGCGCAGCTTGGTGATGGTGGCGAAGCGCTCGAGGCGGTCGAAGCGGCAGGCCACGCCGCGCTCCTCGAGCCTGCGTTCGAGCAGCCGCGCCGTCTCGTCGTCGCCGGTCAGCCCGAGCAGCGTGACCTGGCCGCCGAGGGCGGCGATGTTGAGCGCCACGTTGCCGGCGCCGCCCGGCCGACCCTCCTCGGACTCGACGCGCACCACCGCCACCGGCGCCTCCGGCGAGATCCGCGAAGTGGCGCCGTGCCAGTACCGGTCGAGCATCACGTCCCCCGCCACCAGGACGCGGGCCTTCGAGAAATCGGGTAGCTCTCTCATGGCGTGAATGCAGGCAGCGCAGGCGGCGATAGTAGTCGGCGCCCGCCCATCTGCGATAGACCGCCGATGCGGGCTAGACTAGCGTGCCATGCCAGACCAGCCACTCCTGCCGCTGCTCGCACCGCGCCACTGGCCGACCTGGCTCGGCGTGGGGCTGCTGAGGGCCCTCGTGGCCATCCTGCCGGTGGACACCCTGCTCGGGCTCGGCCGGCGGCTGGGCGGTTTCGCCATGCCCTTCGCCCGCCGCCGCCGCGAGATAACCGAGATCAACCTCGCGCTGTGCTTCCCCGACCTGACGGCACCACAGCGCAAGGACCTTGCGAGGCGCCACTTCGAGTCGCTCGGGATGGGGGTCTCCGAGTTCTGCCTGAGCTGGTGGGCGCGGGACGCGCGGCTCGAGGGGCGGGTGCGCCGGGAGGGCCTCGACAATCTGCACGCCGCCTTCGCGCGCGGCCAGGGCGTGATCCTGCTGTCGGCGCACTTCACGACGCTGGAGATCGCGGGACGGTTCCTCGCCATGCACACCCGCGGCCTGCCACTCAACACCATGTACCGGCGCAGCGACAACCCGGTCGTCGAGCGGGTGATGCGCGAGCGGCGACTACGGCATTTCGGCGAGCCGATCCGGCGCGACGACGTCCGGGCGATGCTGCGCGCGCTGAAGGCCAACGAGGCGGTGTGGTATGCCTTCGACCAGAACTACAAGGCCAGGAACAAAGTGTTCGCGCCCTTCTTCGGCGTGGCCGCCGCGACCAACACCGCCACCTCCCGGCTCGCGCAGGTGACCGGCGCCGCGGTGGTCCCCTTCGTCACCTGGCGCCTGCACGACGGCGCGGGCTACGTGCAGCGCATCGAGCCGCCGCTCGCGGATTTCCCGAGCGGCGACGCCGAGGCGGACGCGACGCGGCTCAATGCGTTGATCGAGGGCTGGGTGAAAGAGGCCCCCGAGCAGTACCTTTGGAGCCACCGGCGATTCAGGACGCGGCCGGTCGGCGAGGCACGATTCTACTGATGCGAGGGGGGATGCGGACGCGGAGGCCGGTTGCGGTGATCGACGAGCGGTACGTCGGGTTTCGGCTTCGCCCCTGCCCGACCGACGGGTCCGGGTTCATCGGCATGCCGGCCGAGCTGACGCCACGATGA